>TARA_R110002049_G_scaffold85844_6_pt1 | contig 25502 bp, 25 predicted proteins | sample TARA_R110002049 | Tara Oceans TARA_R110002049 (sample SAMEA4396941) | marine metagenome | biome: Polar Biome; feature: [SRF] surface water layer (ENVO:00010504); material: water (ENVO:00002006), including particulate matter (ENVO:01000060) such as... | depth 5 m
ACTTAACTTTACTGTTTTGGTTTTACTTTCATGTTCAAGTACTACAGTATATAATAGAGTTGTTGGAGTATCTTTAATATATTGGATATCACAATGTATTTGTTTAAACTTCCATCCTGGATATTGTTTCGCTAATTGCGAACTTAAACGATATGGCAATCTAATAGCCTGATAGTTTTCTTTACAACTTAGCAATTCACCATCTTTATTATAAATAGCGGTAACACGGCTATTGTTTTCTCTAAATTTTACAGTATAGGTTGTGCGTCTTTTAGGGCTATATACTTTAGCATTTTTAATATTGTAACTAGCTACTATATTTTGAAACTTTACAATTTTCTTGGAAATATAGTCATCCTTTACAGCTGTTAAGTATGCTATATTTTTAACAGGCCTCGAAGCAGTTTTAAAATTGGCCTTATTGTAATGAATGCCATTTTTTTTAATGACAATAGCTACATTTTTCTGGGCAATCATTTGGTTGGTTAGGCCTAAAACAATAAGAACAAGCACATAATTTTTCATAATTATAAGGTTTTAAATGGTTAATCAATTAAAAGCTATTAATAATCCTTTTTAAGTTTAAGCTAAGTTAGCGTACGATGCTATATATCTCAAATATTTGGAATAGACAGCTAATGAACAGGCAATAGATTTTTAATAGACAACTAAGGATCAGTCAGTCTATTTGCATCCTTATTAAATTGATTTTTAGGATTTTACATGTTTTGGATAAAATCATCCAAATCTACATCTTCGGTAAGATTAAGTTTTTTTCTAAGGCGATAACGACTTGTGTTTACCGAAGCCAAAGAAATATTTTGAAGAGAGGCAATGCTTCTACTATCTATTTTTAAACGGATTAATGAGCAGATCCTAATTTCATTTTTGCTTAAATTAGGAAATTTAGCGGTCAACTCTTTATAAAAAGCATCGTTCAACTTATCCAATCGTTCATAAAATTGCTGGTTATCGCTATCAACAGTAATTTTGTTTTCTATGCTCTGCCCTACTTCATCAAGTATAGACTTTTGCTCTTTTGAGCTTGCTGTTTTCAGGCTTTTTATTTTGCCTGAAAGATTTTTGGCCCATTTTTGATTATGGGTAAGGTTAATAGCAAAATCTGACAAGTCACGCTTTTTTGATTCAATTTCAGATTGTAATTGTGCATTTTTTTCAGTGGTAAATTGCCACTGTTGTTCAGCAAACAATTGTTTGTTTTTTGCAATGATTAAATGTTGGCGCCTGTTTAGAAACAAAAACAACAATAGGATGAGAATACATGAAGAAGTTAATGTTACAATCCAAAGTTTTAAACGCTGTTTACTAATTTTATTATCTTTTTTTATTTTGTCAATTTTAAAGTTCAATGCACCCTATCCAATGATATGGTATTTAACTCGTCCTGCCATTTCATATCGGTAATTTTAGAAACAGTGTTTAAACTATCCACTATTTTATGTCTTATTTTAGATATCGTATAAGCATCTCCAATCTTGTTTTGGGCCACATACAGGGTTTCTTGAGCATTTAAAAACTCCAGTTTCGTATTGCCCCTTATACGCTTATTAAACTTTGGGGTTACAAATATTTTCTTAAGGTCTTGTAATGTTTGTTGTGCCTGCTTTAACTGATTTAATTTAACTTCTGTTTCTATCACTTGTGCCCCTGCGCTAATTAAGCGTTTTACATCATAGTCATTTAATTTTTTATTTTTAACATTTCTATATAATTCAAAGTTTTCTTTGTATAAAGGCAAGGCCTTTTCGGGTTTGTTTTTATCACTATAAACATCTGCAATATTATCTCGAATACTTCCAATTAAGGTATGATTTGGAAATCGTTCTTTAGTAATTGCATAAGCTTTTTTAAAATAAATTAAGGCTGAATCTAAATCTTTTTTATTCCAGTAAAAAAATAAACCATAATTATTAAAAGCAGATGGATTTAGTATCGTATTTACATCTTTAATGAAAGCAATATTCTTTTTATGTTCCAAGGCTACACTATCCAATTGGCCTATTTTTGCATAATTGTATGCTTGCATGCTATATGAATAGGTTATCATTTCAACCAATTCTTGTTTTTCGTTATCAGACAAATAATCTTCATATTTGTTATAATAATTAAAAAAAGCTTTATACCACTTAATGGATTCTTCGGGAAACCCTAGTTCCTTAAACCAATTTCCAGAATGCAAATAACTATGCATTTTAAAAAAATAGTGGCCTTCAATAAAAGGGAGTAAATCCAATCTTTGAAAAAGCTGTATCAAGTAGGTTTGAAGTTGTTGTTCAGAAAATGATTCCCGTCTATAGGTTTTAAAATCATTTTCTGGAAATGATTGCTCCATTTTTGCAGTGATGCTCTTGTACTTCTTAAGCGCATCATCACTGGATAAGGACGTTTGAGAAAAACTAAAAAATGAAAAACATATAAAAACAATAATTATTTGGAAAAAGTAATGCTTAACTAAATTCATTAAATATGGTTTTCTTTACCAAATATATCAAATTTAAACAGATCCTTACATTACGCTCAAAAAGTATTTGAAATTCTGTAAATGAACCCATCTTGACTTTTTGTTTTTAACCGAATCCCGATTGTTATCGGGATGTTCTTAGGCAGTTTTTGAAAGGCATAGCATCGCTACGCATCACGCTACACTACACAAACAAAGGCTTATCCTTCATCATTTTATTTACACTTGCCTTAACTGCTCTTAAAACAGCTTCATTATCAAAATTAGCAATCACTTCATCAATTAAATCAACAATAGCAACCATATCAGCTTCTTTTAAACCACGTGTTGTTACTGCTGAAGTCCCTAAACGAATTCCAGAGGTTACAAACGGTGATTTATCATCAAAAGGGACCATGTTTTTGTTTGCAGTAATATCAGCCTTTACCAGTGCTTGCTCTGCGTCTTTACCAGACACATTCTTGTTTCTTAAATCTATAAGCATCATATGGTTATCTGTTCCGCCAGAAATAATATGATAATCTTTCGCTACCAAAGCTTTAGCCATAGCTGCGGCATTTTGTTTTACTTGTAATTGGTAATGCAAAAACCCATCGGTTAACGCCTCACCAAATGCAATGGCTTTTGCTGCTATAATATGCTCCAATGGTCCGCCTTGGTTGCCTGGAAAAACGGCAGAATCCAAAAGTGAAGACATTTTACGCAAGTTTCCGTTTTTTAGAGTCATCCCGAATGGATTATCAAAATCCTGTCCCATCATAATCATGCCACCTCTTGGGCCTCTTAATGTTTTATGCGTTGTTGTGGTAACGATATGACAGTGTGGAAGCGGATCGTTTAAAATACCTTTGGCTATCAATCCTGCGGGGTGTGATATATCGGCTAATAAAATAGCGTTAACACTATCGGCAATAATTCTAAAACGCTCAAAATCAATATCACGGGAATAGGCCGAAGCTCCTGAAATAATTAATTTTGGCTGCTCTTTTGTAGCAATTTCTTGAATTTTATCATAATTTAAAACGCCTGTTTCTTTTTCAACACCGTAAAAGGTAGGATTGTATAATTTACCGGAAAAATTTACTGGCGACCCATGGGTTAAATGCCCGCCGTGAGATAAATCAAATCCTAAAATTTTATCACCCGGTTTTAAACACGCATGATAAACGGCTGTATTGGCCTGACTTCCAGAGTGTGGCTGTACATTAACATAAGCAGCCCCAAACAATGTTTTTGCCCTATCAATAGCTATTTGCTCAACTTCATCAACCACTTCGCAACCCCCATAATAGCGCTTTCCAGGGTATCCTTCAGCATATTTATTGGTTAATACAGAACCCGCAGCTTCCATAACTTGTTGGCTCACAAAATTCTCTGATGCAATAAGTTCTATACCATGTAATTGGCGTTCTTTTTCGGCTTCAATAAGTTCAAAAATTTGTTCGTCGCGTTGCATAAAATTAAGTTATCGTTAAATATTTCGCAAAAATAGGAAATTGGATAGTTAATCGCATCAAAAAACATTTAATTACTTTGAAGTTTTTAACCATTTTATTAACGTTTATATAAAATATCATTGTTGTCCGGTAAAAGAACCAAGACCGCTACGCTTCTAGAATATAGAATCAAGACTTGATTTTAACTATATAGATAATCCATTAATAACAGATTTGTTCTTTCAGAAAGCCTTTATTTTTATTTGTAGTAAAAGCAAGGGGCACAATCTTAATAAAAAATCCTTTAACCCCTAACTCATCTATCGTTCAGGCCGTTTTAAAAATTTTAATCGGACACTATTGATAAAATATATATTTTTATCATTTTTTTCAATTAAAATAAAAAAAATGTGTAGGTTTGGTAAGAATACTATAAACACTAAATACAAATAAGTTATGCCATTATCAGCTAACAATCCAGATAGAAAATCGTGGTTACACGTCGACAAAAATTCAGATTTCCCTATTCAAAATATACCCTTTGGTGTGTTTTTAACCCGTGATGATATCATTACCATTGGCACCCGTATTGGTGATACCGCTATAGATTTAGGGGCACTTCATCAATTAGGGTATTTTGATGGTATTCCGTTAACAGATGATATTTTTCTTCAAGATACTTTGAATGATTTTATTGCTGATGGCAGAAAAACTTGGCGTGCTGTTAGAAATAGAATTGCTACTATTTTTGATGCTGAGAATAAAACTTTAAAAGAAAACACAAAACATAAAGAGATTGTATTGTTTCGTTTAGATGAAATTGAAATGCAATTACCTGTTCATATTGGTGATTATACCGATTTTTATTCAAGTATTGAGCACGCTACCAATGTAGGAACCATGTTTAGAGACCCGGATAATGCCCTTTTACCAAATTGGTTACATATTCCTGTGGGATATCACGGTAGAAGTTCGTCTATAATACCTTCTGGAATTCCAGTACACCGTCCGCAAGGACAAACCTTACCCAACGGTGCAACTGAGCCTGTTTTTGGACCGAGCAAATTAGTTGATTTTGAGCTGGAAATGGCGTTTATTACTACTGATGCCAACGATTTGGGTGAACCTATCCCTATTAACGAAGCCGAAGAATACATTTTCGGTTTGGTTTTACTGAATGATTTGAGTGCGCGCGATATTCAGAAGTGGGAATATGTACCTTTAGGGCCGTTTCTTGCTAAAAATTTTGCGTCTTCAATTTCACCATGGATAATCACTTTAGATGCTTTAGAACCTTATCGTGTTGAAGGACCAAAACCTATAAAACCACAATTGAAATATCTTCAATACAAAGGAAAAAAGAGTTATGATATTCATTTAGAAGTTGCCATTCAACCGAAAGGCGCCAAGGAAACCGTGGTTAGCAATTCAAATTTTAAATATATGTATTGGAATATGGTGCAGCAATTAACACATCATACCGTAAATGGGTGTCCTGTTAACTCGGGCGATATGATGGGAAGTGGTACTATTTCCGGCCCTACGGAAGATTCTTATGGTTCTATGTTGGAACTCACCTGGAAAGGCGAAAAGCCACTTAAAATGAAAGATGGTACAGAGCGTAAATTTATAAACGATAATGATACCGTTATTATGCGCGCCCATTGCGAAAAAGATGGTACCCGAATTGGTTTTGGTGAAGTTTCAACTAAATTACTTCCTATTTATATTAAAAAATAAGATTATTCCTATATATTAATTTAATATTATTCATTTAATCGGATTTATTAGTATTTTATCCGTAGTTTTAGTATTTTGGTGCCCATATTGAAAGCGTAACCAAATAACCTAAACTTTTGACCTATGAATAAATTATTACTTTCAACAATAGCACTGGCATTACTTATTTCTTGCAGTACAAGTAAGCAAATTGAAAGAGCTGTTAGTGTTGGCAATTACGATCAAGCTATATCTGATGCTATTGGTAAATTACGCACCAATAAAAACAAAAAAGGAAAAGCAGATTTTATAATCATGCTTGAAGAGGCTTTTAATAAAGCTACCGAGCGTGATTTAAACAATATAGACTTCTTGAAAAAGGATAGTAATCCAGAAAATTTTATTCGGATTTATGATGCTTATGTAAATTTGGACAACCGTCAAGAACGCCTAAAACCCCTATTGCCTTTATATGTAAATGGTAGAGAAGTTAATTTAAATTTTAACGATTATACCAGTCTAATTATAAGCTATAAAAACAATGCTTCTGAGCAAATTTATCAGAATGCCACTGCCCTTTTAAACTCAAACAACAAATTGGATTATAGAGTAGCTTATGATGATTTACGGGAGATTGAAAACATAAACCCTAATTACAAAGATGTGCGCCAGCTTATGGAATTGGCACATCAAAAAGGTATCGATTTTGTTTTAGTTGATATGACCAACGATTCGGGGAAAATTATCCCAACACGTTTACAAAACGACTTATTGAACTTTAGTAGTTATGGATTGAATAATTTTTGGTCCGTTTACCACGGCACACCAGAAGAAAAGGTTGATTACGATTTTAACATGCGTGTTAATTTAAGAGGTATTAATATTTCGCCAGAGCAAATTAAAGAACGTCAAATTATAAAAGAGAAGCAAATTGCTGACGGTAAAACAAATTTATTGGATGAAGCCGGTAAAGTTGTAAAAGACAGCCTTGGCAACAACATAGAGGTTGATAGAATGAAAACAGTGCGTTGCGAATACTATGAATTCAAACAATTTAAAGCGTCACAAGTATCAGGTAATGTGGAATATGTAAATTTAAAAACCAATCAATTGGTAGATGCATTTCCTGTGACAAGCGAATTTGTTTTCGAACATATTTACGCAACCTCAAGAGGCGATCGTAGAGCTTTAGAAACAAGTTTAATACCGTTTTTAGAAAGACGCGCTGTTCCCTTTCCTACCGAAGAACAAATGATTTATGATACGGGAGAAGATTTAAAGCTCCAGCTAAAAAATATAATTAATTCATATTCATTTACACGATAAACAAAAACCCTTCTAAAATAATTTTGGCAATAAAAAATTTCTTGAAACCGACTATCCTCGAGGCAGAGCCATAGGGGTATTTCGCCGGTTTCATTTTGGCCTCGGGGGCAGAATATAAAAGCTTTGGATAATTTAAAGTTTACGGATGAAGAATTGAGCTTAATTGATGCAATTTTGTATCTTAAAAACATTACTCTTTCACAATAATAATAGTAGCCTTAACGCCAGTAGCCAGATTCCATTGATTGTGGGACACCAAATTTCCAGCGTCATCAACAACTTGAAACTCTGCCGTATTTGGTCCAGACTCGCCTTGGTTTAAAGCTAAAAAGTCTATTTTATTAAACCCTTTTTGTAAATCTAGCTTAAAACCTTTGAAACCACCTGTTAAATATACACGAGGGTATATAATATCATCATTAACCAAAACCTGAATAACATCACCATCTGTATAACCATGATCTCTGTAAACTACATTCACAAATTTTGCGCCACTTTTAAAATCCCCTAAAAACTGATCGGTTGTACTGCCGTTTCTTTGTTCAATCTCTTCAGGCGATAATTTTACGTCTGCTATATTCTTATTAATTTGTTTTACATAAAGCTCGCCAGGATTTCCAAATTGCTCTTGGGGAAACATGGAGAACTCTTTTTTAGGCAGATTTAAATTTGAAGATACTTGTGGTGCCTTTATGGGAAATATACTTGTATTATTACTGTTAATTGGTTTTGATGGTAATAAACTTTTAGTATCTATAGAATCTTTATCACTTTTTATGGCAGGTATTGCTATAGAAGTTTTCTCATTATCAATTTGCGAAAAAGAGGATAATGATAACATTGTGAAAAAAAATAATAAAAAGTATAATCTCATCTCTTAAAAAAAACTTCTTTATTAAGGGTCTGTGCAGAAATAAAATGCACATACTAATTGCATCAAAGATAATTTATATCATGTAAACATCAACTAAGTACTTATTATTTAGGAAAAATTTAATACAAAAATCATTCCTAAACCTGTTTTACTGAATATAATTAACCATATCAACGTCTTAAACTCTCTCCCCATTTTATATAAAAATAGATATATTAATATTAAAATTATAACTACCTTTCTACTTCATTTTAAACCAACTACGAATGCACCGTTATCTTTCAACCATACTAATTACCTTCTTTTCTATTTTAAATTTTCAAGCCCAAGATAAAAAAGAAGAAACTTGGGATGTTTCTAACCCAGAAGGCGAGTGGGATTTCAAAGAATTAAAACTTTCTACAAATGAAGGCACTTGGATGAATTTAGATGTGGGTCCAGATGGCACCAAAATAGCTTTTGATTTATTGGGTGATATTTATATCATGCCTATTGAAGGAGGAAAAGCTAAAATATTGAGAGAAGGGTTAGCTTTTGAATTACAATCCCATTTTAGTCCAGACGGTTCTAAACTTTCATTTACAAGTGATGCCGGTGGCGGAGATAATATTTGGACCATGAATACCGATGGAACCAATGCAAAACAGATAACAAAAGAAACCTTTAGACTTTTAAATAATGCTATTTGGACACCCGATGGAAACTATTTAATTGCCCGCAAACATTTCTTCTGAGCGTTCTCTTGGTGCAGGAGAAATGTGGATGTATCATATTACTGGTGGTATTGGTTTACAAATAACAAAGCGTAAAAATGATCAGCAGGATGTTAATGAACCATCCATATCACCAGATGTAAAACATTTTGAGAACACGTAAAGAAAAGAACTCTTGGCATGGAAAATGATAATATTATTATAAATAATAAGGATATTTAATATAAATTTACTTAATTTGTCATATGGCAACATCAATTTTTGAAATAATAAATACTACTAAAGATAGTAAGCCTCGTAAGGACATTATTCGAATCAAAACTAATAAAATCGAAGTAGGATTGAATATTCTTAAAGGTAAGCAAGGAGAATATGTATTATTATTTTGTCCAGCTGTGAACCTTTCGGGATATGGTAAAACTGTTAAAGAAGCAGATGAATTATTAAAGGAAAACTTATTGCTTTTTTCTGAAGATGTTTTATCGATGAACAATACGGAACGAGAACACTATCTTGCTTCTCTAGGATTTAAAAAAGAGCGTTACAAGAGTAAAAACTTCTCAAAAGCTTATGTTGACGAAGATGGTGTTTTAAAGAATTTTGACGAAGGCACAGTTGAAAGACACTTGTTACAAACAGCTTAAATGAATGCCTTACCAACCAATAAAAACAAAGGTTTTTATAAAATTCTTAAAACATAACAAGTGTTATAAGGTTAAGGAAAAGTCTGGAGGTTCCCACAGTTATTGGAAAAGACCTGGATTAACTAGAAGAATTGTAATAAGGGAGGCTGATAAAGAAATTCCACCACTTCACATTAAAACAAATTTATCTACATTAGGATTGAAGTTTGAAGATTTAGAGAAATTTATGAATAAAAAATAAATTTGGATTATTTTAAATAAACTGCTTACTTGTTGGAAGTAAGGTTTGTCATAAACGGTTATGAATTTGAATACTTATCTACCAAAAAAACGTTTTACAACAGACGTGTATAATTCATTGCTAGTGCAAGCTTACTTACGAAAACCCTCGCGGAGTTTCTATTCGGTTTGTATTTGCTGAATTAGTTGCTTAAACACGCAACCAAATCATACACATAACCGATGGTAAGTATTTATATTATAGTGAAGATGTTTATCCTGGTGGCTTGTTTCAATATAATAAAGATCCTAATAGTGAAATTTACGTGATTAATCGCTATGAATTTAAAACCGGAAAAACAGAAAGACTCATAGGAGGAGCTGCTAGACCTCAAGTTTCGAGAGATGGAAAAAAGGTGGCTTTCGTCAAACGTGTTCAAACAAAATCTGTTCTTTATTATTCATGATTTAGAAACTGTTGAAGAATGGCCTATCTATGACGCATTAGATAAAGACCAGCAAGAAGCCTGGGCTATTTTTTGGGTTTACCCTAATTATAGTTGGATGCCTAACAATGAAGATCTTGTGTTTTGGTCTGGAGGGAAAATTAATCGTATAAATATTAACTCATTAAAAGTAACCAATATTCCATTTCAAGTAGATACTACAATTAAAATTGCCAAAGCTTTAGAGTTTGAAACGCCAGTAGCTCCAGATAATTTTGGGTCACATTCATTTTATGGGGAGGAAATTTAAATTAAAAATAATGATGATGATTCAAGGCTTGTTGAACTGGAAATAATTCGGCCATAGGAGAATTATTCTATTTCAATAATGCCCCGAAAACAAAGGGATTTTCGAAATCTCTTATTGAAAGGTTGTTTGTAAAATTCAATCAAGATTATTCATTCATTTTAAGAATTAAGTTTACTCCCCAACTTTTTTATCTGGCCCATAATTTTTTACCGTAAAAATGATCCGAAATACAGTTACATCTCCAGACGGTAAAACAATTGTTTTTAGTGCGCTTGGATATATTTGGACAAAAAAACTACCAAAAGGTACACCAAAAAGATTAACCAATTCATCAGATTTTGAGTTTGCAAATTTATTTTCTCCCGATGGAAAAGACATTGTATATGTTACTTGGAATGACGAAAACCTTGGGAACATCTATAAAACAAGTATAAATGGCGGAAACGCAACCCAGCTTAATAGCACTAAAGGAATTTTCAGAACACCTGATTACTCAAACGATGGTAGTAAAATAGTCTATATAAAAGAAGCAGGCAATAGCGATCAAGGTTATACTTATTCAAAAAAAACAGGAATCTATGTAATGGATTCTAATGGTAATAATACCAAGTTTATTTTAAAAGAAGGCACAAATCCTGTTTTTAATCAAGACGGAAATAGAATCATTTACCAAACTGGTGGTGCTTATTTTGGGGACTTGACCAAAACATTGAAAAGCGTTGATTTCAGTGGAAAAGATGAAAAAACATTGGTGTCATCAAAATATGGAAATCGCTTAGTCTTAAGTCCAGACAATAAATGGATAGCTTTTTCAAATTTGCATAAAGCTTATATTGGGCCTTTACCAAAATCAGGAAAGACTTTAAACTTCGATTTAAAAAAGGGGGCTAAAACATTCGTTCCTTTATTTCGCAGGTATCAAAAGATGCTGGTATAAGTATCCATTGGTCTAAAAACAGTTATAAAATCCATTGGACTTTAGGTGATGAATATTTTACAAACAACATATCTGAACGATTCACCTTTTTAAAAGGCTCACCAGACAGTATTCCTCCAATTACTGAAAAAGGAATTAAAATTAATTTAATAGCTAAAACAGATAAACCTAATGACGTTATTGCATTTACTAACGCTACAATAATTACAATGGCTGATGACAAGGTTATTGAAAATGGTACAATAGTTATAAGAGATAATAAAATTCAGGCTATAGGAACTAATGAAATCAGTATCCCTAAAAACGCAAAAGTATATGGTGTTTCTGGTAAAACTATTATGCCTGGAATCGTTGATGTTCATGCCCATGTTGGCGGTTTTAGATATGGTATAACCACTCAAAAACATTGGCAGCTTTATGCAAACTTAGCTTATGGTGTAACAACATCTCACGATCCTTCGGCGAATACACAATCTATCTTTACTTTATCAGAACTTATAAAAAGTGGTAATATGGTAGGTCCACGCCTCTACTCTACTGGTGCTATTTTATATGGTGCAGATGGTGATTTTAAAGCTGTTATTAATAATTTAGACGATGCCAGGTCTGCTATACGTCGTACAAAAGCGTTTGGAGCCCTATCGGTTAAGAGTTATAATCAACCTAGGCGTAATCAGCGTCAGCAGGTCATTCAAGCTGCCAGAGAAGAAAGTATTTTTGTTGTACCAGAAGGTGGTTCACATTTTTATCATAACATGTCCATGATCATGGATGGGCATACAGGAATAGAACATAATATTCCCGTTACGAAAGTTTATAATGATGTTTTAAAGTTATGGGGGACAAGTGAAACAGGATATACCCCAACACTTATAGTTAACTATGGAGGTATTAATGGTGAATTTTATTTTTATGAGCATGACAATGTTTGGGAAAACAAAAAATTACTAAAATATACACCCAGAAGTATTCTAGATTCACGTTCTAGATATCGCATGAAAATACCTCCAGAAGAATATGAAAATGGTCATATTTTAGTTTCTAAAACTTGTAAAGCATTAACAGATGCAGGTGTAAAAGTTAATTTAGGGGCACACGGACAACTTCAAGGACTAGGAGCTCATTGGGTAGTTATGGATGCTTTCCCAAGGTGGCATGACCAATATGGAAGCCTTAAGAGCGGCCACAATAAATGGTGTCGATTATATTGGTGCAAAAAACGACATAGGCTCTTTGGAAGTTGGTAAACTCGCAGATTTAATCGTGATGAGTAAAAACCTTTTAGAAGATATCCGAAATAGTGAAAGCATCATATACACTATGGTAAACGGCAGATTATACGATACTGAAACTATGAATGAAATTGGAAACGAACCAAAAACACGTTCCAAATTCTACTGGGAAAACAACAATTATAATGCTTCTTTCCCTTGGCATGAGACTACTGAGAGTTATGGGCATTGTAGTTGTGGCAATCATTAAAAAGAAGTTTTCATGTGTTTATATCTATTGTTTTTTATTGGTCACATGTAGCATCCATTTAATCATTTTACTTGGGTATCAAGTTTTAGTTATGGATGTTTCATGTTCCAAAGGCAGTAACAACTATATTTCTTGAGCCACCGTAATCACGGTGTTCGCATAAATATATCCCTTGCCAAATACCTAAATTTGGTTTTCCGTTGGTAATTGGTATCTGCACCGAAGCACCAAGCAGAGACGCTTTTATGTGTGCAGGCATATCGTCCGGTCCTTCATAGGTATGTTTGTAATAAGTTGCGTTTTCAGGAATCATTATATTGAAATGTCTTTCAAAATCGCCTCTAACCGTATAGTCGGCATTTTCATTAATGGTTAAACTTGCCGATGTGTGCTTTATAAATACTTGTAATTGCCCAATATTAATTTGATTGATCTCTGGAATAGCATCTAAAACTGAATCAGTAATTAAATGAAATCCTCTAGGATAAGGTTTTAGCTGTAATTGACTTTGGAAAAACTTCATTTTTTTTAATATACCATTAACCTTTTATTATTGTATGGACTTTTAATCGATCTTGTTTGCCTCTTAGCAAAATATCTCCTATTTCTTTTGATTTATATATAGATTTAAGTTTTAAATCATTTAAAACCTTATCCGATATTAAAAAAGCCTTATCGTATTTAGTACATGAATCTTGTATGCGCGACGTTGTGTTGATAACATCGCCGTGGTATGCTAATTCTTTCTTTAAGGTTCCTACTTCTGTTACAATAAGTTTCCCGCCATGTGCACCTGCTTTAAAAAAGGGCTTTGCATCATAATGCTTTAAATAATATTTTGAACGCCTATCAATGATTTTTCGAAAATCAAAATACAGGTTTATACATTGATTATTTTTAATTCCTTTGTTATATTTCCAACTAATAACAGCCTCATCTCCAACGTATTGATAAATTTCAGCATCATATCTATCCAGAATTTTATTAAGGTCGAAAAAACAATCCTGTAATAATTTGCTGTATTTATAATGTCCTAACTTTTCGGCTAAAGTAGTAGAGGATTTTAAATCTATAAACATAAATAGCCGTTCTTCTTCTCTTGGATTTCTATATTTTCCAATTAACATATTAATCAGTACGCCACGACCAAACTTGTCATTCGCTATTCTAATAAATAAAAACATAAATGATGCTACAACAAAATATACCGTTACTACCCAGAAAACATCATTATAAAACCACCATAATCTGCCGTTCGGTAAATCAATATTCATTTGTAATTCTATTAACCTAACGATGTAACTGGTAGAAAATACCAGCCCTATAAAATAAATGATGCTCTTAAATATGAGTACAATACCTAAAAAAAGCTTTTTAGATAGTAATTTTTCGAAAAGAAACTCAATTACTGCATAAAGTACACCTATTAATATTCCAAAAACAATTCCGTAGGGCAACCATTTTAAAATGGTTTCAATGCTAGCAATTTTATCATAATGATAGTTTTCTTCTTCACCATAAGCTACAAACCGAATAAAAATAAATAGGCAAAAAATAAAAGACCAGTATAAAATTGAAAAAAACAAAAGTCTTGAAAACTGTCGTAAATAGTACATCATATAAGCAATAATTTATTATTTTATTGATGATACAAAGCATAATGAATTTATAAAGTACATCCTGAACTTGTTTTCAGAATCTTATAAACCAATACTCTTAAATGAGATATTGAAATGAATTAAGGAAACCATAACAACCATATGGCATAATTTTTTTATAAAAAACTTCATATCCACACGCAACCAATCATTTCTTTTTTCATCTATTAAGATACAAACATAAAATTAATATTTATGAAACGTAATTTTTTAATAACATTTTCTTTTTTATTTATTTTGACCAATTGTTCTATAGACAATAAAGATGAAAATGCACAACAAGTCGCTTTAAGTTTTTGGTATTTAATTAATACTAGTGGTGGCTTAGCAGGTGTAGATGATCAATTCGAATTAGACACAGTTGTTTGGTTTTTTGATGAAATCAATGGCACTGTAACAGTTGAAAATAATAATACAGAAGAAACTAAGCAAGATGGTTTAGACTCTGGGACCTATCCGTTTTCTATTTTAACTGATGGTGGTGAGGATTTTATCATCATTGATGGAAATGAACTAGGTAAAATATTGATTAACCAAACTAATTTTGTAATCGATCAAAATAAAACTTCCCAGGGAGATTTGGCAGATGGGTTTATTTATACCTTTCAAAGAGTCGCTCAAGCACAATAGCCTTCTTAGGTTTTCTGTTTCTTTTTTCTTGCGGCTGGGAATAACACATTATTGAGAATTAATCTATAACCTGGAGATGTTGGGTGCAGATCTAATTCCGTTTTGGCATCACCTACCCTATGTTGATAATCTTCAGGGTCATGCCCACCGTAAAAGGTGAAAAACCCTTTTCCTTTTATACCATGTATATATTTAGCTTCACCGTTTGATTTGGTTTCGCCCATAACCAAAACATTCGATTTAATTTCATCTCTTGTAAAAGCAGTGGTTTGCCCCATAAACCCTTTTACTAAAGCGGTATGGTTTTGACAAAGCATGGCTGGTATTGGATCCCACTTTGCTGAAAACTCCATAAGTGAAAAATAATCTGTTGTTTTGGAAACCATCCGCTTACGCGTCATATCAATTGAAGAAAACTCATAAACCTTCGGACTTCTTTCTAAAATATAATCAGTAAATGCAAATGTTTTGTTATAGTCAATTTTATTTTGGTACCCTGCATCACTCCCATCCCCATCAAACATGGGCTCGCAAATATCAACGCCTTCTGCAGACAATGCAATATCAAAACTATCGGTAGCACTGCACATAGCAAACATAAACCCGCCACCAATAACATAATCCCTGATTTTTAAAGCGACATCTAGTTTTTCATTGGAAACTTTATCATAACCTAATGTTGTAGCAAGAGCCTCAGCTTCTTTTTTTTCATTGATGTACCAAGAATGCGCTTTGTAAGCGCCATAAAACTTCCCAAATTGCCCAGTAAAATCCTCGTGGTGCAAATGCAACCAATCAAACAGTAAAAGGCCATCATTTAAAACTTCTTCATCATAAACCGTTTCATAGGGAATTTCGGCATAAGTTAACACCATAGTTACGGCATCGTCCCATGGTTGTTTTCCGTAAGGTGTATAAACAGCTATTTTTGGGGCCTTTTCAAGAATTACAGCTTCCATATTTTTACTGGGACTGCTAATATCTTCTAAAATACGTTCTGTTTTTGTGTCTGAAATAATTTCAAAAGAGACCCCCCTAATTTGGCATTCTCGCTGAATATTCTCAGTATCCGGCACTAAAAACGAACCGCCTCTATAATTAAGCAACCATTTTACTTTCAATTCCTTACTTAGCACCCAATAGGTTATCCCATAGGCTTTTAAATGATTTTTTTGACCTTCGGCATCCATAGGAATGAGGATATAGGATGCGTAGGTTTTAAATCCTAAACATATAAACAGTAATATTATGAATATCTTTTTCAATATGAGGCTAAACTTTATGTGGTTTTTCAGTCGTTCCTTTTATGAAATGACAAAAATCAATATATTTTAAGTTGAAAGATACTTAAAATTTAACTTTAATAAATAATCTTTAACAGGAGTTTAATTGAAATGGATTCCTGCCTACACAGTAAAGACAGATTAAAACGGCACATCACTGTCATCATCATCATTAAAAGAACTTCCAAACGCCTGGTCTGGACTTGCTTTAAAATTGTCTGATTTAAAGGTGTCATCGTTTGCCGCTGCATTCATTTTTGAATGGAACTCAAAAGGGGAATCAAAACCATCTAAGTTATCAAACTTACCTAAATGCCCGATGAATTTTAAACGTATATTCTCTAAACCACCATTACGGTGTTTTGCTATAATAAACTCTGCTTGTCCTTCTGTGGGCGAGCGCTCTTCATCATCCCACTCGTCAATTTTATAATACTCTGGTCGGTAAATAAAACTCACAATATCTGCATCCTGCTCAATAGCTCCCGATTCACGTAAATCTGATAATAACGGACGTTTACTCCCACCACGTGTTTCAACGGCACGCGATAATTGTGATAGTGCAATTACAGGAATACTCAACTCTTTAGCCAAAGCTTTTAAGTTTCTAGAAATCATGGAGATTTCTTGTTCACGGTTTCCTCCATGGCTACTCCCACCCGTCATTAACTGTAAATAATCAACCATGATAAGCTTAATACCGTGTTGAGAGGATAAACGTCGCGCCTTTGCACGTAAATCGAAAATAGAAAGTGATGGTGTATCATCAATAAACAACGGTGCTTTTTCTAAACCCTTAACTTTTACGTTTAATTGCTCCCACTCGTGTTTTTCAAGTTTTCCTGTTCTTAATTTTTCAGAAGATAGTCCTGTTTCACTGGAAATTAAACGGGTAATTAATTGTACCGACGCCATCTCTAAAGAAAAGAAAGCCACGGGTATATTTTGATCAACTGCTATATTTCTTGCCATAGACAAGGTTAATGCCGTTTTACCCATACCGGGACGCGCAGCAACAATTATTAAATCGGACGGTTGCCAACCCGAAGTTAATTTATCGAGCTTAGTAAACCCCGTTGGAATTCCGCTTAAACCTTCTTTATTAGAAATTTCCTCAATTTTCTTTTTAGCTTGAATTACCAAATCCTGAGCGGTTTCACTCGATTTTTTAATATTTCCTTGCGTTACTTCGTATAGTTTTGCTTCCGCTTTATCTAATAAATCGAATACATCTTTTGTTTCATCGTAAGAATCTTCAATAATTTCACTTGAAATTTTTATTAAACTACGCTGAATGAATTTTTGCAAAATAATACGCGCATGAAACTCTATATGTGCAGAAGATGATACTTTTTGAGTTAAAGAAATGAGGTAAAAATCACCACCTGCCAATTCCAATTTCGAATTCTTCTTTAATTGTGTAGAAACGGTTAATAAGTCCACTGGTTCGCTATTTTCGAATAAATGAAAAATGGCTTCAAAAATATGCTGATGTGCCTCTTTGTAAAACGCTTCTGGGCTTAAAATATCGATAACCTCATCAACCCCTTTTTTATCAATCATCATCGCTCCTAAAACAACTTCCTCTAAATCAAGTGCTTGTGGTGGTATTTTTCCTTTTTCAAGACTAATAATAGTGCTCTTATCTACTTTGTATCCTTGAACGGGGTTTGGTTGTTTCATAACTACGAAAGTAATTAAATTTGAGTGTTTATTAAAGATTTAATGAGTCCTGATTGTTAACTACCAGTTAACAATTTAACTGTTAATAACTTGTAAATATTGTCGATAAGCATAAAAAAAACCTGAAATTAAAAACCCCAGATTTTACTATGATATGATTTTAAATGGGTTACCCTTTATAAACTCCCATTTGAGTATATTTTTCCATGCGTTGGGACACTAAATCTTTTGGTGATAAGTTTTTTAGCCCCTCATAAGATTTTGTAATGGCATTACTAACGGCTAAAAATGTTTTAGTTCTATCTCTATGGGCGCCCCCAAGCGGTTCTTTTATAATTTCATCAACCAGCTTTAGTTTTTTCATATCTGGAGCCGTTAACTTTAATGCCTCAGCGGCTTGTTCCTTATACTCCCAACTGCGCCATAAAATAGATGAACAAGACTCTGGAGATATCACAGAATACCAGGTATTTTCTAACATTAATACTTTATCGCCAACACCTATTCCTAAAGCGCCACCAGATGCGCCTTCACCAACCACAATAGTTATAATGGGCACTTTTAAACGGGTCATTTCTAAAATATTTCTTGCAATGGCTTCACCTTGCCCACGCTCTTCAGCTTCCAACCCAGGATATGCGCCCGGTGTATCAAGCAGTGTTACTACAGGAATTCCAAACTTTTCGGCAGACTTCATTAAACGCAATGCTTTTCGATATCCTTCTGGGTTTGACATTCCAAAATTTCTGTATTGGCGCGTTTTGGTATTATACCCTTTTTGTTGGCCAATAAACATATAACTTTGATCTCCAATTTTACCCAAACCACCAATCATAGCTTTATCGTCCTTAAAACTTCTGTCGCCATGCAGTTCTAAGAAAGAATCGCCACAAAGTGCTTTAATATAATCTAAAGTGTATGGCCTTTCTGGGTGACGCGACATTTGTACACGTTGCCAAGGGGTTAAGTTTTTGTATATATCTTTTTGTGCTTCTTTTAGTTTCTTTTCTATTTGAGAACATGTTTCTGTAACATCTACTTCGCTTTCTTCTCCAATAATTTTGCATTTTTGGAGCTGATCTTCTAGTTCTTTAATTGGCAGTTCAAATTCTAAATATTCCATAAGAATTTCAATTTAATGTCGGTTACATTTTGGTTAGGGTACAAATATAAAAACTTTAATTTTGATACACTGTTAAGAACGTTTTCTTTTTAGTAATCTACTGTTTTTTAATAGGCCGTTTAATAAAACCGTAGCTAGAATTATTACTGCACCGTAGTAAAATGATGAACTCATTCTTTCGGTTTCAGGAAACAGAACAATGGCCATAATAATACCGTAAATGGGCTCTAAGTTATAAGTTAAAACGACCGTATATGGACTAATTAGCTTCATTACATAAACTGATGCAATAAATGCATAGGCGGTACAAATTGATGCTAAAATAAAAAGGTATCCAAAGTCTGATTGACTCAAACTAAAAAAACCCATTGAAAACCCTTCACCAAAAAACAATATATAAAGTGACACAAAGAATACCCCGCTTAAAAATTCATAAAATGAAATTACCGTAGCTGTATGTTGCTTTAAAAACTTCCCATTTAACACGGCGAATAATGATGAGAAAAATGCTGACGAAATTCCTAAAAGGATTCCCGTAAGATATTTTATTTCACTTTTTGTGATGATGAAAACGCCGATTATAACAATAGCCCCAAACACAATTTCATACCAAATAATAGTACGTTTATAAATAAAAGGTTCAATAAAAGACGCAAAAAAAGCCCCCGTAGAAAACATGGCTAACGCAATAGATATATTGGCCTTATCAATGGCTCCAAAAAAGGTAATCCAATGCAAGGCTATAATTATTCCTGCTATGGACAGTCTTAAAATAGCTTTAGGAGTAATTTTAAGTTTAACCTTTGCTATTTTAATATAAACAAACATTAAAACCGAAGCAATTACCATTCTATACCAAACTAAAGGAATGGCTTTTATGGTAATAAGTTCGCCTAAAATTGCCGTAAAGCCAGCAATAAAAACCAGAAAATGAAGGTGGAGGTAATTTTTGAGTTTGGGCTTATTATGAAATAATCTATTCATTTTGACTTGCTCTGTTGCACATTATCTTCGTTAAAAAGCCTCGATTTAACTTGACTATATCTACATTTTTCGCCTTGTTAATGCACAAAATATCGTCGTCAATTCTAAATATCTTATTTAATAATAAGCCTTAGCGTTTGGCATTGTACAACAGGTAAGCTGCTAAAATACCAAAAATGACATTAGGAAACCATACGGCTAATAGTGGCGGAAAATCTGATTGTTCAGCCATCACTCCAAAAATTTTATCGAAAAACACAAAAACCATAGCTATGCATATACCAACAGCCAGGTTTATTCCCATGCCTCCTCGCCTTTTAATAGATGATACTGCAACCGCTATAATAGTTAAAATAAATACGGAAACCGGCATACTCCATTTTCTATATAAAACCAGTTGAAAACGCCCCACATTTGATGAGCCACGGGCTTCTTCCTTTGCTATAAATTGTTTTAATTCACCGTACATTTTCGTTTCGGCAGCATAAATAACAGGAATAAGGTCGTCAACTTGAAAGTCGTAAAGTGTATCTTTTTTTCGGATTATTTCCAATTCATCTTCATTCTGACCAATAAAACGTTTGGTATAATTAGTCATTTCATAAGTAGCTGTAGAATCTGTTTCAACATATTTAATGTTATCAGCTGTTACTTTGTAAATAAGTTCATTTCCTTCAAAATGCTCTAAAGTAAAGTTCCTTCCTATACTGTTCTTTACATCAAAACTGCTCACATAAATAATATCATTATCATTTATTTGTCTGAAAACATTTCTATTCTCAACCGCACTTCTTCCCTTTTTTAAATATTTATAGCTAAAATCGTTAAAACCCTCACTTGCCTTTGGCGCTAAAAATAAACCAAGAACTATAGATAGTATACCAACTATGGTTGCGCCAATCATGTACGGTCTTAAAAAACGAGTAAAAGATACCCCCGAACTTAAAAAAGCAATAACCTCTGTATTGTTTGCTAGTTTTGAAGTAAACCAGATAACGGACAAAAATAAAAATAGAGGAAACAAAAGATGGGCAAAGTAGATTGTGAAATCATAAAAATACCAAAGTAATTCTCCTATTGGTACTTCGTTTTCTAGAATCTTTCCAATTTTTTCAGCTAAATGCACCGTTATTCCTATTGGAATAAACAGCAATAGCATCATAAAAAATGTGAATAAGTAACGTTTTAATATGTACCAATCTAGTATTTTCATTCCTCTCCCAACCTCTCCAAAGGAGAGGGTTTTGTGCTTTTAATTTTTGTTCAAGAAGAAAGAAAAGAGATAAAAGAATAATGATGCGCTAAATATTTACACTAATTTTCTTTGTTCTATTTTCTATACTCTAAATTCTTTTTTTATAAACGATTATCCATTTGTTTTACCATTTGGCCTTTCCAGATTTTAAAATCTCCTGCTAATATATGTTTTCTTGCTTCCCGAACCAACCACAAATAAAAGCCTAAATTATGTATAGTGGCTATTTGTTTGCCTAACAACTCATTAACTGTAAATAAATGTCTTAAATACGCTTTACTGTACTCGGTATCTACAAAAGTAATCGCCATATCATCTATAGGAGAAAAATCCTCAGCCCATTTTAAGTTTTTAATATTTATGGTACCGTGTGCCGTAAACAGCATACCGTTTCTTGCATTTCGGGTTGGCATCACACAATCAAACATATCTACACCTAACGCAATATTTTCCAATATATTGATTGGCGTGCCCACCCCCATTAAATATCTTGGTTTTTCTTCCGGTAAAATAGAACAGACCACATCGGTCATACCATACATTTCTTCGGCAGGTTCTCCTACTGATAAGCCTCCAATGGCATTTCCAACCGCATTGGAATTCGCTATATACTCAGCCGATTGCTCTCGTAAATTTTTATAAGTACTCCCTTGAACTATTGGAAAAAATGCTTGATTATACCCATATTTTAATGGTGTTTTTTCTAAGTGATTTATGCACCTATCTAACCAACGATGCGTCATGTGCATGGAGCGTTTTGCATAATTATAATCGCAAGGATATGGCGTACATTCATCAAAAGCCATTATAATATCGGCACCAATAGTACGCTGAATTTCCATAACATTTTCCGGAGTAAATGTGTGGTAGCTGCCATCTATATGCGACTTAAACTTGACGCCTTCCTCTTTTATTTTTCTATTGGCAGAAAGTGAATACACTTGATAGCCTCCAGAATCGGTTAATATATTTCTATCCCAATTCATGAATTTATGCAGTCCGCCCGCTTTTTCTAAAACATGTGTTTGCGGTCTTAAATAAAGGTGATAAGTATTACCTAAAATAACATCTGGATTTATATCGTTTTTCAATTCTCTTTGATGCACCCCTTTTACCGTAGCTACTGTACCTACTGGCATAAAAATAGGTGTTTCTATAATACCGTGGTCCGTAGTTATTTTTCCTGCTCTTGCTTTACTTTGAGAGTCTTTAGCTTTTAATTCAAATTTCATCTATATCACCGTATGAGTTGGCAAACCTACATATTTTTTTATTTTCTGAATTCTTTTTAACAAGAATTATAGAAGATAAATTAGAAAGAAACCTAATCTATTAATTTTCAATAAATCTCCAATTATATAAATTTGAATAGTACTATTTTTTGTTTGGCAACGTTTTTGATAATGTTAAGCAAATCTTAAAAACGAATATTATGAAAAGTTTAAAAAACGTTCACGAACACCTTAAAAATGATGGTAGCGTGAGTAAAAATCTATTTTTTTTAATAGCAATCGCTATTATTATTCCAACCACGGCAATGGCCCAAACTGCAAACGGATTTGGTGTTAAAGCTGGATTAAACTACAATGGTAATGGGGATTATTTTGAATCTATTAGTGCAAATGCAGAAAACCCAGATAGAAATATCGGCTATCATATCGGGGTATTCGGAAAATTTGGAGACCAAGTTTATTTTAGGCCAGAGTTAGTGTATACGAGTACTAAAAGTGATTACAATGATGATAGTTTTAAAATGCAAAAGTTGGATGCCCCGCTATTGGTAGGATTGAAAGTTATAGGCCCTCTTAGTGTTTTTGGTGGCCCGTCGCTCCAGTACATTTTAGATTCTGAATTTGATGGCATTGCAATAAACGATGTTGAAAATGATTTTTCAGTAGGCCTTAACTTTGGTATTGGGTTAAATCTTAATAAGTTAGGAATTGATTTACGCTACGAACGCGGATTTAGTGATAATGAAGCTACTTTTATAGGAAATAATGGCATTGGTACCAGTAGATTGGATACACGCCCCGATCAATTGATATTGAGTTTATCGTTAATTTTATAAAAACACTTCCTTGCGTAAAACAAAAAGACCTTGCGGTGCAAGGTCTTTTTTGTTTTACAATGTATCATTATTATTATTCGGTAGGATCCAAATATCTTGCAATACCGTTTGATCCGATATCATTTGTTGGGTCGCCATCTTTATCAGTGTCCTCATTAATAGTTAAAATACCATCGCCGTCGTCATCATTATCTAAATAATTATATAGAGGAAACCCTGTATTAGGATTGAAATCGCCATCTGTATTTTCATCTACTAAAACCCCATCTCCATCTAAGTCTTCTAAATACGAAGGTATTCCATCATTATCATGGTCATTTTCAAAATATTGTAATAACTCAAATTTAAAAATTAATGGAGAATACCATAAAGATTGATTTGAACTATTAGCGGATATGGGAAAATACCCTAATCCAGAAGGTAAAAACATAACTCCTAGACCTTTATTTATGTAATTTACTGTTCCATCACCATTCTCAACATAACTTTCGGCTGTATTAAAATCTGGTATTACTTTTTGCCATCCAGCAATTAAATTTGATAAATCTAATAGATTATTATCTGGATAAAATTTGCTGTCAAAAACAGCATTATCAATTGTAAATCCTTCATAAAGAATTTGAATATTATCGGCAAATGTTGGAGAGTCTCCACCTCCTTGGTTTAATTTAAGTAAATAATATACATAATCTGTGTCTGCATAAACAACAGATTTAGTTTGTACGACACCTGGATCACTTAATTTCGTATAACCGTCTGGCGCCACAGTTACACCATCAGCAAGTCCGGTTATAATTATATCAGATATACTTGGGTTTGTAATACTTGCCAATTCTTCAGAATTATAATAATAATTTTCTAAATAACTTAATAAAGCAACCTTATCTTCAACCTGTTGTTCCGCTCTGTCTCTTAATTCAATAACAATTGGATTATCTGCAACGTCATCTTTTTTACAAGATATAACCAAAAGCGCAACTAATAAAAACAACAAACTTACTTTACCTAATTTCATTTCATACCTTTTGTTCTGCATTATTGCTTATTTTTGAGGCGCAAGATACAATTTTAATATAATCTTGCACAATAACATTAACGTAGTTTTAGCAATAATTGTATGCGTATAGATAAATATTTATGGTGTGTTAGGTATTATAAAACAAGAACTCTTGCCACAACAGCATGTAAAAAAGGACAAGTAAGAGTAAATAATGACATTGTTAAACCCAGGAGAGAAGTTTATGCGCAGGACACTGTTGAATTAAGAAAAAACCAAATAAACTATAAACTAAAAGTTAATGATATTCCAGAAAGCAGAGTTGGCGCTAAATTAGTTGATATATATAGAACGGATGTAACCCCTAAAGAACAGTTTGAAGCACAAGAACTTTTAAAATATTCCAAAGATTATTATAGAAAAAAGGGCGTTGGAAGGCCTACTAAAAAAGATAGAAGGGACATTGATGATTTTACTGATGAAACATCTACCGATGATTTCTAATTGAAATGAATTTATTAAATCTGACATTAAAAAAAATAAAAATGAACAGATAAAAATGAGTAATTTTATATTTTGCCCCACCCGGAATTGCGAAAAGGCAATTCCAACCTCCCCCAAGGGGAGGTAAAATTAGGAAACACCGAGGCAAAGCCATCGGGGAATTATTTAGATTAAAACATGAACACATGACTGTTATGAATAATATGATACTAAACCACAACGAGATTAATCATAAAATAAGACGAATTGCTTTTCAGATATATGAAAGTAATGTAGATGAAAAGGACGTTGTTTTAGCTGGTATTGATAGTAATGGCTATATTCTTGCAAAAAAATTGAAGGCTGTTTTACAGAAAATATCAGATATTAATCCTGTGCTTTGTAAAGTAACCATTGACAAAAAAAATCCTGGACAAGAAATAAAAACCTCAATTTCTTCTGAAGATTACAAAAACAAATCGTTGGTTTTAGTTGATGATGTTTTAAATTCCGGAACCACATTAATATATGGTGTCAAACATTTTTTAGATGTGCCATTAAAACAATTTAAAACGGCCGTTTTAGTAAATAGAAATCATAAAAAATATCCTGTTAAAGCAGATTTTAAAGGAATTTCCTTATCTACATCATTGCACGAGCATGTAGAGGTTGTTTTAGAAGGCAAAAATTATGAGGTGTTTTTAGAATACCTTAAATCCGCAAGCTTCCTCTAAAAAGAAAAGGAAAAGT
>TARA_R110002049_G_scaffold2116_1_pt1 | contig 25474 bp, 22 predicted proteins | sample TARA_R110002049 | Tara Oceans TARA_R110002049 (sample SAMEA4396941) | marine metagenome | biome: Polar Biome; feature: [SRF] surface water layer (ENVO:00010504); material: water (ENVO:00002006), including particulate matter (ENVO:01000060) such as... | depth 5 m
CAATACACAAAAACTGTACTTAGTTTTCACACAGTCTCTTTAACCCGAGGTTAAAAATGAATTCATAGAATTCTCCTCGGCGCAGAAATCTAGTGAGAATTGATAGCCAGTGCCGAGGAATGGAAAAGTCAGCTAATTAAATCAAACATTTCCTTCCACATTTTTAATGATGAATTTCGAATAATAAACATCGAATGATGAATTATTCAGAATAGGCTCGAAACGCGGCGTGATTATCGGGAGTGAAACAGCAAGAAAAGTTTGGATGGCAAACGAAAGCAGTCAGGAGAATTCAATGAACATAGCACAAGTCGGGAGACTTGCGCTAAATAGGTTTGTGTGGGCCTAAGAATTGTACAGCATTCCTACAGTTGACACTAAAAATCAGCTTGTCTGCCTCAGATTTACAGCTGTATTCAACAAAACTTTTCAAAAACTGGAAAAAGTAAATAGAATGGCAGTAAAAAAGGATGAAGCATTTTTTGTTTAGAGCACCACTGCTTACGATAGACCCGACGGATGAAACAGAAATAATTTCAAACTGGGAAAGCATTTTAGCCATACTATCTGTGTCCTCCCCCAGTATGCTTCAAGCGTTGGACCGTACACCCTACGTCCAGCTATCTCACAGACTCAAGAAGAAGGTGTACAAGTATCTGCTAAGAGGCAGATATAGGTCAACCCCTTTTGGACTCTTGGCGGGGGTGGGATTAGGCAGGATCAATGAATCGCAAAAGTTCGTTTTGGACTTAAGCCGCGTCACACCCCTTTCCTATCCTAAAAATGACAGCCTCACTGAAAGTAAGCATTTCTTTCTGGCTGAGGGCATCTATGAAAAATGGGATAGATTACACTTTCTCACCTTCCAAGAAAATGCCAAAAGGTGGGGGCTAGTAAATTTACCAGAAAATCGCCTGTTCGAGCAACTTATCCAAAAGATTAGCCCTGGCAAAACGACGGATTTTGAGGAGTTCAGCGCCGGATTTGATAATCCGGAATCAACTTATGTAAAGGAAATATGGGAAAAAATGATAAGTCTGGGCATTCTTTATCCTGCAGCTCATAGGGATTTTCAAAATACTATCATAAACTCCAGGAAGGACATGGTGATCCTAGAGGAAATTACCATCACACAAAGTACATCGGAGGAAATCAGGGATTTCAAAGCAACTGCCGGAGCGCTGTTTACCTCCGCAAGGAGTGCCTATTTAAGCTCATTTACAGTTTGGTTTGAGGATAAATTTGACGACAGATTTGTACCTATGAATATGCTCTTAACCTATGATGAATTTATCAATTCGGTTTTTCTTGACAATCTGACCCAATTGAAAAAAGAGCTGGAATCAGAAGTTTTCCCGCTAGGCATGGCTTGTAATCCATCAATAGATCTTAAACTGAATTTTCCCTCCCAGTCTGTGGATCCTGCTATATACGATTTGCAGGTGGTTTTTAAATTAGGGAAAGATGCCAGCATACTCGTGGATAATCTGGTATGTAACCGTCCGTTTGTTTATTTCGGCAGGTTCAATAAACATGAGCGGATACTAGCAGAGCAGATAAAAATCAAAGAAACAATTTATCGGGATAAGGAGGTAATCTATGCAGAATTGAAGCTGTTGGAAACTGAAAATGTAGCATCGATCTGTTCTTCAGTTCCAATATTCAAAACATTCATTAGTCCCTTTCCCGAGACTGCACCTGAATTCCTAACTTTTGATGATATAGAATTAGGGTATATGTCAGGTGAATATATACTGGTACATAAAAAGACAAGGAAAAAAATTATTCCAGTGATCACTCATTCATTGAACGGAGAGGAAATAAGCCATCCGATCCTTCGCTTGTTATGGGAAATCTCCCACCAAGATTCGTTTATGTTTTCACCATACAGTCTGAGAAAAAACATGGAGGTAAGCTATCTCCCACAGCTAAACTGGGGTAAAATCGTACTTCAGAGCAGGAGGTGGCTGATCCATTCAAACACTTATCTAAGTATGAAAAAGCTTAGCCAGTGGCTAAGAGACAATACGGTTCCCAATCCCTTGGTTATGGGATACCTTGACCGGGAATTGGTGCTCCATTGGGACAAACTTCCAGATATGGAGATTCTCTGGGATGAGCTCAATAAATGGAAAAAGCTGGTTTTGAGTGACCCCATCTGGCTCAACGATCCTATGTTCCAGTCCTCTAACCAAAGAGCGATATACCCACAGCTGGTAGTCCATCAGAGTACCTCAAAAAATGAGGTTCCACTTCCTGAATTTATAAATTCCCTATCCTCAATAGCAGAGAACTCCCTTTATATTTTAATACGGATACCTGAAAATTCACTAGTTACCTTTCTTGAATTCTTCTTCTGTGGGCGAATGTTGGATTTGCTTAAAGCTGAAAATGTGCAGTGGTATTACGTAGTCTATCCCGGTAGAGGTCATTTGCAGCTGAGGGTGAGGTTTCTCAGGCTACATCCAGTCCAAAAAACCAAGTTAGACAAAATGATTTTCCTGAAACATGGGACTTCTTCCTTCCTTTATGAAGTACGCCCCTACTATCCAGAGTACAAGAAATATGGGACTGATGATTACCGTAAATCAGAACAACTTTTCCACCTGGAGTCGTCTTTAATGCTATCACCTGACGCCGGTAATCCAGCAGTCTTGTTTCTGAACAATAGAAACCTGATGCTTGGCTTAATGACCCAACTGTGGATGAAAGTATTACTGGACAAGGAACTAGACAGGTTGTTTTTTACTATTCTAAAGCGTAGGGTAAAATCCTTATCCAGAGGAGAATTAAAGGAATTAAGGAGTTACAATGATGAACTTAACAATGAAGAGAACGATCATGCTCACTACTTGACCTGGCAGAACTTATACTATGAGACCCTTGTGGGACATTCATTTCTATTAATGGACAATCTAACCGTAAAACGGTTTTTGTTAAACCATATTCATATGCAGGTGAACCGTTTTTTTCCCACGGATCGAAAGCAGATGGAGGATTTCATCCATTATAGGCTTTACAATCAACTTGGCAAACATTTATACCACCCTTGAGAGGTGGCATGCGAACTGTTTTCCCGCAGCGTTTGGCGGTCTGAAGACTGCATTATGCGGGGTCCAAGTCTGAAGACTTAGGCCAGAGGATCAATTTCTCTGTTCTTTTGGCTTGGCCCAAAAGAACCAAAAGGCCAAGACGCCAGCAAAGCTTCAGCGCTCAAACCAGCCGCCTGGCCCGCTGCTGCGCCACCCCTACGCGCCCTAACAATAAGCATAGCTATTAATTCGGGGGGATGCTGAGATATAAGCATCCCTCTGTGTGTCACTCCCGTCATGGATATTTCATGTGATTTTAATATGTCTTTTAAAGGATATATGGAATCTAGCATGGTGAATAATTAGGTATTCAACGTCTTCTTGATCTCAGGAACTCCATAAAATCCTTACGATATTCATTTCCTATAGGGATCTGCTTACCTGATCTCATGTAGCAATATGCCTGATCCATCGCCTTTATTTTGTAATAATTCAGGGCATACGAACGGTGTACGCGTATGATAAAGGGTCTGTTAATTTGGTTTAGTGTATTTTTAAGAGAGCTTCGTAATTCAATTTCGTCGCCCGAATCCATAGTGACTTTGGTATCGATATTATTCTGCTCCAAATAATCCACCTCACTTGTTAACAGCATGAAACATTTAGAATATTTCAGCAGTTTCAGCATTACAAAATCTTCAAGTGGCGGAACTGTTCTATTCCGTAATCTGGAAATGAATATCCGGGCATTATCCAATGCATAGGCAACCTCTTGTAGTTTTGTAGGTTTACGTAGAAAATAAACCGTGTTTATTCCATAGCCATCCACCGCAAATTGTTCGTGCACCGAGTATAGAATAACGGGGATATCCAGATTTTTGATCTCTTTGGACAGTTGCAATCCAGTCATGTCCGGCATGGCAATATCCGTGATAAGAATGTCAATTCTTCTGCCCAATGCTTCCTTAAGGGCGAAGTAAGGATCATCTGTAGAAAAGGCAGTATTATAACCGGCGATTCCCGCTACAAAAGTTGCGAGCATAGACCGTGGCCTTTCTTCATCGTCAAGCAGTCCAATTTGTAAAATTTCCTTCATAGTCAATATATAAAAAAACGCTGAAATCTGTGTGGGTTTCTGATATAAACAGTTGGTAGTGATCAATAAAATGGTGGGCAAGAATCCGGTTGACTGCCTTTATCCCAAACTGAGAGGATTGCTCCGTGGAGGCGATATCTTTGGCATTATCCAGTGCAAAGATGAAGCGTTGGCACCCATTCTCCAGCGTGGCGAGACCCATGTTCAAGACGCAGGGGGTGTTGGAATCGAAACAACGCCCATGTTTGAACGTATTTTCAACAAAGCTCATCAAGGTACCTTTGGGGATAATAAATTTGGAGCATTGCACTAAGTCCAACTGATGTGTTAAGCTAAAGCTGAGCTTGTCAGGAAACCTACTTCTCTGGCAAGAAATAAGGTATTCCATTGCCTGAACTTCCTCATTCAGAAAATTGGGGAGACGGGGGTCTTTGTAACAGTAAGACAGCAGTGCGGAAAAGTTATTAAAATCCTCGTATAAATCACGGGAAAGCGGGTAAATGGAAGCCGCAAAGCCACTGAAAAGATTAATTACCATATGGGGGTTTAGCTGTATGGAAGTATGGTCGATCCGAATACGGTCGTATTCTAACTGGAGTCTGTTTTTTTCACTGCTAGTTTTAATGGCAACTACCATTCCCCATAAAGCAACAATGTATATCTGAAACTGGAAGATTCTCATCCCTTCTTTGACTATAAAACCCTCTGGGTCTGTAAGCTCAAAAAGCGGCGTGCTTAAAAGAAATAATTTCAGGAATAGGTAAGCAATAAAAAGGAGTAGAAACAACACGGTTTGTTTCTTCCATTTTTTTAAATAGAGCACATTTGGCAGGAAGACGAAAAAAACGAACTGCTGAAAGAACCCTCCTGCAAAATAGTGCAATGCTATAATTTTCACAGAAGCAAAATCAATGTTTGAATAGATCCTTGTGATCACGTCCACTCCCAGATAGATGGTCCAAAGTATCCAAACCACCTCTATTGGGTGCTTATTCACTATAGAAATCAGGTTGTCTACATTGAATTCTCCTTTGTTTACAACACTTTCTTTGTTAAGAAATTGACGAATAATAGATTTCATACTCATTAAACATATACAATCATGATAATAGAAACTGAATACAAGCAATGTCTAAGAGCACTCGAACAGAGTAGGACCAAGCTCTTGTATAGCCATGAATCTAGTGGTGGAAAAATTGTAACTACGAGTTTTACCAGTGAATGCCCCACTACAATAACAAGTATTAGTAACTGACCGGTCTTAGGAGCATCCTCGATAAATGGAAAAGAAAGTGATGCTACTAAGTTGACTTATGAATACCTATCTAAGCTGAACAAAAGCTACATACCGGATCGTCAATCCGGCGGAGAAAACCTCCATCTCAGGATCTGCTTGTAAGCAGATCCTTTTTTAGTGTTTTCTGAATAATACATCTGTCAACTCATTGACGTGGATACCATGAAAATCTGCGAATTCCTGAAAAGTAATCAGGCCATGTTTTCCCTTTCCCACACTTTTTCTTACCCGGTTTAACACATTATAAGCATAGGACTTACTTCGCCCTGTGAAAATCATTACATCCTGAGCATAGATAACAATTCTATTGATCAGCATAGATATATACTTGGACAAAAAAAGGCAATAGCATCCATGGTGGCATTTGCCCGAAAGCCGATACAGCAAAAAAGCACCGGAAAAATCATGCATGAATAGAAAATTAGTTTTCTTTTTAAGAAAAACAAACTAATACATCACATTTTTTTCATAATAACCAATAAAAAAGGGGATACACCAATATGACAGAAGAAGGAACTGTGGTCAAAAAGCCTGTGCAACTAATCAAGGTTTGAGTGCTAAACACGACGGGAGCACTTAGGAGAAAATCAGTCGATGTATGAAATCACGTTGTCTACTACAGGAATTCTGCTGTCTGCAACATTTGCTTGGAGAACAGGCTGCTTTATATAGAAATTTAGAATAAACGGACTGCAATTATTATCGGGTTAAGCAGCTCCAGATACCGCTTTACTACCTCAACCCCAACCCTTCCCGCTATCGCACACTCATCGGGACAGGCTCTCTCCTTAAGGAGAGGGAGCTTGGCAGTGCTAACTAAGATGATATGAATATGAACAGAATCTTCAATACCGTACTAATACTCCTCTGGACCTATACAGGTCTGGATAAGTTGATCCGATTTTCAGAAAGCAGAAAAGCATTTCATAACCAGACGTTTCCAGCTGAGTTGGCGGATGTGCTGGCCTATGCAATACCGATAACTGAGTTGCTGCTTGCCCTGCTCCTGCTCTTTTCAGTTACTCGATGGTGGGGATACCTAGGAAGCATTTTGCTGCTGACGGTATTTACTACTTATGTGGGACTGATCTGGGTGGGAGCTTTTCCTAGAGTGCCGTGCAATTGTGCGGGGATACTGGAGAGTCTGGGTTGGGCGGAGCACTTCTGGATGAATCTGGGGTTTATTGGAATTTCGGTATGTGGCCTATGGGTGGGAAGTAAGGGGAATTTAAAATGAAGGAATTGGAAATTTAAAATGATTGACCCACTTCAAATTTCTGTGGAAACCGAACAATACCGTAGGCATGGCAAATTTTATAGCGGCGGGTTTTAACCCGGCGAAAAAACGTCAAAAAGGCCAATTCCCTCCTGCCCACAAATATGGTGGGAATTGAGAGTTGATGCAGGAGGATTGAAAAAATTATTTGAATAAGCGATTGGAAAATTGAATGGTTAATGTCGGGTGTCTAATGCAGCGTTGAGAAATAAGATGAGATTGGGAGAGTCGCAGTGGGCAAGGCAGTCAGGAGACTGCATTATCTCTCGCACAAGTCAGTAGACTTGCCCGAGCTGAGTTAGGGGGATAAAATTAAGTTTGAATTATCTCCAAAATTCTGTGGAAAAAGAACAATGCCGTAGGTATGGCAAATTTGTAGCAGCGGGTTTTAACCCGCTGAAAAAAAGATCAAAGGCCATATCCCTCGGACATGAAGAAAAGTGATAATACTAAGGCTTGTTCCGAGGAGGTTTAAAGAGTTTGGAAAGATAAAAGTGGAACAGCAATGATTAATCTACCTTCAAAGAAAGGCGTCGGAGGTGGATCCGACGCCCACAGTCCAAATTATCTAAAGCTGGGACTGTAAAAAATGAATCAAAAGAAGAAGGGTCTATCCTAACTTCTACAATCAACTGGGAGAAAGCAACTAGTTTCTTATTCTAAACTAACTAATAAACATGTTATTCGCAAGTGTCTGACAAGTAAAACTTAAGGAATAAAAAAAAGGGCAGGGTTGCTGTAAAACCCCACCCAAAAAAATAGCATTACCGGAGGATCATTTCTCTTAATAGCCTGGGGTAAGAGACAGACTAAACCCAATGAGCCTCCCAAAGGGAGATGCCGAAAACCCTTTTCAGAGTAGGCAAACAACCGAAAACGGTTTCCCTGTTTTTGATCTGTTAAAAAACAGGATATAACGATGAATAAATTAATTAAATCGCTGCCAGCACTCGCTTTGGTGCTAGCCGCTACATTTGCTTTTGCTTTTTCCAGTCCAAAAGTCGCTGCGCCTGAATACGGGCTGGATGGAAGCACTTGGGTCAACGTTGAAAATTTGGAGATTGGTGAAAACTATCTGTGTAATGAAAGTGAGCAGGTCTGTACCAGAACTGCTCCTTCCAGTTCAGCTCCCATGGTGAAGGAAGGAACCTTTGAGTTCATCGGAGAGTAATCTCTTAAAGTAGGGAGGGCATTGCCCTCCCTTTTTTTTAAAACTGTTCATTCAAATTCAATTCTCTCGGAGGTATTGGAAACACATATCCTTCCGAATTAGGTAACAAAACAGCTTCTGAGTTATTTTCTCCCCTGTCGATAGTCACCCCAAATTCCATATTCTGATTAAGTCTTCTCAGGTCCAACCACCTTATTCCTCTAAACACCAGCTCTTTTCTTCTTTCTTCCAAAACTTTTCTCAAAAGTGAATCACCTGATAAACCTTCCAATGAAGCAATATTGCCATTCAGGTATCTTTTAGCTAACAGGTAGGTTAAATCCTCCACAGCAATCTGATCATACCCCAATCTCACAGCAGATTCTGCATGATCCAGCAGTACTTCGTCGGTAGCTAGCCCAGTAAAGAGATTGGCATCACCAGTATATTTCCCTGCTAAATAAAACCTATTTTTTATAGGACTTGTGCTAAAGAACACTGTCTTTCTTAGGTCTAGACTATCGTACAATTTATAGAGTTCGGGATTTACCCACAATTGGTTATGAATCGTAAATCTTCCACTATACATTTTGTCGTAATGAATGACTTCTTCATGAAATCGTGCAAACTTATATCGCAAGGACTTATCTAAGTCATTATAATCCAGCAGTTTGTTCTTTATTTTCAAAGCCTTACCTGAATGCTCGAACGCTTTCTCATAATCCTGAATGGACAGGTAGATTCTGCTGAGTAAAGCCTCTGCTGCCCAGCGTGAAGGTCTGGTGGCTATTTCTGGAAAAAGCGGAAGTGCCTCGATATCATCTGTTAGGTCTTCTAAAATAAAGACATATACCTCTTTTAGATTTACCTTAGGGCTGGATGCATTGATATCTGCATCTTTTCGGATCGGGATCCCCTCTTGTTTGGATTGATTTGGATTATATGCATGTGCAAACTGTTGAGCAACTGAAAAGTGCCCCATCGCTCTATAGAATTTTGCAGCAGCTTCCAGTTCTCTGGCTCTCTTTCCCTCTTCTACTGACTGCGGAGAAAAATCACGAATCCCCTCAAGTACCACATTTGCATAGAATATCTTTCTATAAGAAAAAGACCAATCCACTCCAGCATCATCTGGCGCGTAAATATCTTTTTCCCAAAAATATGCGCCCCTTTCCTCCAAAGTCATCAGGTTCAGGAGTGCATTGCTGAAAACTGCCTCGTCCGAAGCAATGAATCCCATTTTCGAAGTGGAGTTCATGGATCTGGGCTCCGCATCCAACAAGGCCTGAAAATCATCCAGTGTCTGGGGTATGACCAATGTCTGATCTGGCTTTTGATCCAGAAAACTCTCACATCCTGTGAAAAAGAACATGCTTAACCACAGCCAGGTATACAATTGATTATTTTTCATGGTATTGAAATTTAGAAAGTGATTGATAGGCCCATTGAATAGGTTCTTGGTGCCTGATAATTTCGAAAATCCGGATCTTTGACGTCCTTTGCAGCTTTCCACAGAATTCCTAAATTATCTAAGTAGGAATAGATCCTGATTTGCTCAAAAGGCAATGAAGCAATAGTTGATTTGCTCCAACTGTATGATAGTTTAATATCCTGCCACCGGATATGGTCTCCTTTCCTCACTCTCCTGCTGCTAATCTGGTCGAAAGTCGCTCTTCTAGGATCTTGCTTCAGTGGATCAGAAGGCACAGTGGTGATCAATTCATCACCAGAATTTCTCCAGCGGATTGCATAATCAGCATGGGTTATCTGTCCCCGGTTCAATTGATCGTATTCCACAGATTCTTTTTTGAAATAATACCCCAATCGAAAAGTAACGTTCGAGGACAACTCAAAACCCTTCCAGGTAACCGAATTTCTTAATCCTCCAATATGTGTCGGGATAGAAGAACCCTCAAACTGGAGATCTTCCAGTGTAGTACGGTTGAGTATTTCCGTGTAATCTGTGCTTGGCTGGCCTTCCAACAAACCCAAAGGGTCACCCGTAATCGGATCCAGACCTGCAAAAGGAAAACTGAATACGCTAAATAATGGATATCCTTCAACCGGAACTGGACTGATGCCCGATAAGCCAGAGGAATAGGATGCGGCTTGGGTAGCCGTAGGCTTTTGTTGGTAATCCACCGCCCTTTCGTTGATATAGCTATAGATGATACTTGCATTCCAGGAAAGGCCGCCTTTTAAGACTCTGGAATTGATAGCTAGATCCACGCCCTTGGTACGGGTGGCAGCATAGTTTTTGGTCAAGGAAGACTGGCCTGAAGAAGGATAGGTAGGCAACACCCCGAACAAGTCTATCCCTTGTTTGTGATAAAATTCCAAAGAGCCTGTCAGGCGTTGTTTCCAGAGCTCAAATTCGGCCCCCAGATTGACTATCTTGATTCGTTCCCACCGTAGCTGTGGATTTGGTGGATTGAGGATGGAAAGCCAAGGCTTTCCGACCAAACTGTTGGTGGCTGCAGAAAAATACTGTGCAGTCGTAAATGCGGTCGCTGAGGGATTGGTATTTCCGTTGAAACCGTAACTCACTTTGAATTTCAGGTAAGAAATCCATTCCTTATCCAACCAAGATTCCTCTGAGATAATCCAGCCCAGACCCGCAGACCAAAGCGGAACAGCACGAGCATTGGTACTGACACCATACAGGTTGGAGGCATCTCTTCTAAGGGAACCTGTCAACAAGTACTTATTTTTAAGGGTATAGCCCGCATTGGCGTAGGCAGACAAGAATCGGTCAGTCCAGGCTCCAAAATTCTGCATAAAAGGGGTTTGATAAGGGAAGCCTGTATTGAGAAGTGGATAGTAACCCAGGTAGTCTACCGGCTGAGGGATTCCAGTAATAGGATCCACCCCATAGGCACGGTCTTGGGAGCTTTCTCTTTGAAAATCTTTCAATTCAAAACCTAGAATGGCAGAAATATCCTGATCTTTCCCCCATTGTCTCTGGTAATTCAGCTGGGATCTTAGGGTATGGCTGTAGGCTTCTGAAAAATTCAGATCATTGATCCCTCCTACCGGAATCACCCTGTTTACCGATCCATTTTGTGAAACTGTAGAATACAGGTTAATCAGGTTTCTGGAGAAATAAGAATCCAGGCTATTTATTTGCTTTCTGCTTCCATGTGATCTCCAATACTGGTAATCCATCCTGAATACTAACCCTTTCAACAGTTCATAGGAAATACTGGGGGCTATCCGAAATTCAAGCTGCCTGTTTTGAATACTGGAAGCGTTGATCTCATTAAGCGGGATAAAATCCCAGTTCAGTAAATCAGTATCACGAAGGGATTCAATGAAGCGGCTATTATAATTCTTCATTACTGACAGTGGATAACCTGCTTCATCTTTGAGCTTATCATAAGGAGAAAGTCCTTCCAAGACAGGAAAGCCGGAGCTATTCCCTGCACTTACTAGGTAAGTCTGCAACCCCATGTTGAGTTTGGAATTAACTGACTTCCAATTTTGACGAAGATTAAGTGTGATTCTCTGAGACAGGTCTGACACTGTGGACTCCCGAATCCGATCATATCCCAGACCCACAAAATATCCATAGGTTTCTGATCCTCCGCTCAAGTTGAGTGCAATCTGCTGGCTAAAACTGTTACTATAAAAATCTTCTGCCAGATAGGATCTTAGATCAGTGGTCTTATATCCACTTAATCTATTTTGAAGATCGGAATCAGTGATTTCTCCATTTATTTGCTGAAAAAGGCTTTCCACCACTGGAGAAAGCTTCTTTTGATCGTATGCATTGTAATCTCCATCATAAACACCTTGCTGAAATAGCCGCTGTTCCACCTCGACAAAATCGGCCACAGACATTTGTGGAGCATAAAAAGGGTTAAAGGACTGTCCTAGGGTACTGTTACTGGTCAGGTTGACCTTTAGTGGACTGCCCAATTTTCCTTTTTTGGTGGTGATTACAATGACTCCGTTTCCAGCTTTTGCTCCCCAGATAGAGGCAGCAGCAGCATCCTTGAGCACGGTGATGGATTCCACGTCATTGGGGTTGATATTTTCTATTGCTCCGTCATAAGCCAGATTATCCAAGATGATAAGAGGTTGGGTATCTGAGAACAGGGAGCTCTGTCCCCTGATCGAAATACTTTCCCCTTTGGCAAGGTCTGCTCGGTCTCGGTTGAACACCAGTCCTGGAGTAAGGTCCTCCATCCTATCCAGTAAATTGGTACTGACCCTTCTGGATATCAATTCATTGTTAAGGTGAGAAAAAGATCCGGTGGCACGTTCGGCACTGATTTCCTGGATTCCTGTTGATAGCACTTCTACCGAAGCCAAGCTTATTTCATCAACTGAAAGTAAGACCTTCACATGTGAAAGTTGTGGAATATCCACCTCGAATTCCTGCTTGAGGTATCCAATGAAACTCAGCACAAGTAAATATTTCCCAGAAGTCGCTGGTAGGATAAATTCTCCTTTTTCATCGGTTATAGTTCCTTTTATGGTACCCTTGATCAACACATTAACGCCAGGCAACGGAAGTCGGGAATCTTGGTCGATAACCTGGCCACGGATAGCCATTTGGTTAAGCTCTTGAGCATGGACTAAGCCTATCAGCCAAAAGCTCATTAGTAGGATTAGAAGTTTTTTCATGGTTGAAACGGGGATGGTTTAAGAATTGATGTTTTAGACCCAAGAGGCTGGAGAAGATCATGTAGGCTGGTTCGAAAGGATTCTGCAGTCCTTCCCGGAACCCAGATGCTGAGCACTTTACCCTCTGGGTCAATCAACATGGTTCGCGGGTAGCCTGTGATTAGGTAATGATCCAGCCAGGATCTCCATATTTGGCTGGGAAGCCTCAGATTGGTGAGTGCTGGATTAGAATAGGTGGAGAGTTGTTCCTTCCAAAGTATAGGATCATTGTCTACCGAAACCGCTACTATCTCCAGACCATTTATTTCTTCTTGATAGATGGGCAATAGGACTGTTCTAAAGAAATTGGCACTGTGGGTGCAGGTGGAGAAATAAAAGTACAGCAGCGTAGCTTTTCCCTTCAGATCCTCAGTATTCATTTGCTTTCCATCCAAATTGGAAAATTGGGCATACCTTAAAGGCTGCTGGGGCGAAAGCCTGATTTCCATCTCTTCAAGTTTAGTTTGATAGCTAGAAGGATCCATTTTGTCAATGATACCTGAGAGAAACTGTACCGGATCTTGCTGTCGGCTGACCTGCTCCATTGCATAGGTATAGAGCAGGAGGTTTTTGGTTTTGCCTGCAAACTCATTCAAGACCAAATCAGGAAACTCTTCCTCTCTAAGAACAGCGGCCATGTTTGCCCATTCCTTGTAAAAATAAATTCTCCCGGTTGAGAGATTAAACTCTGAAACTTCTTCTATCTGTCTTTTTAGCTTTAGGAGTATGTCGGGCATTGTACGCTCGATTTTCTCGACTGCCTGACCGTTGTTTTGAGCTTTTCCGACCAAATAGCCATACCTACGGATACTACTTAGAGCCTTTGCATAGTACGAGCCCAGTAAATTCTCCCTTAGTTGCATGTATTGAGCAGGAGTCAGCATTTTTTTTCTGGAATTCAGTATTCGCATTCCAGGAATATCTTCCTCCTTGGTGAGAAGAGAAGCCAAGTCTCTGTCGAGGTGATCTTTTCCGAGTTCCAGAATCTGAAGTGAGGCACCAAACTCTTGGCTGGCTTTTTTTAATTGGGCTCTGTAATCTTCTTTATCCAGGTAATTTTCCTTATCCTTTTCAATCAAGTCTCTGGAACTATCAAAATGCTGCTGTTTTCTGGCCCGACCAATTAGGTATTGAGATTCCATCCAATCCCCCTGAGGCCCCCCAAAGACCATCATGGAGCGCTGCAAGTCAATTCCCACCTTGATGCTATCCTGAGCGCTGATCAGAAAATCCTCAATTAGGGGACGATCATTGAGGTAAAGAGAAAAATAACTTATCTCTGTGGTCTGGGGAAGTCTTACTCTGAATTTCCTGACTCTAGGGTCCAGCACACCATCAAAGAAGGTTCCATGAGTGGTACTGATTTCCATGCTGCTATCCGGCAAGGTTTGACCCAATTCCTTACTAAAGGAACTGAAGACCAGCTTTAGAGGTCCCAAGGAATCAGGATTAATAATTTCCCCATAGATCAAAGCTCCCATGCGAGCAGAAGAGCTTTCGCCCTCCTGCCCTGGGATGCCAGGCTGATAAACCAAATCTGTACCTGGGGGTGACTCCACAACTTTACTTTGTGCTTTTAGTATGCTTATGGGAAGGCATAGGTATCCCATTAAGCAGATGAGTATGAGTTTTTTCATGAGCTTTTTGTTTTATGCTGGAAGACGGGAGACCGAAGACAGAAGACGGATGCTCGATGCTCGATGCTCGATGTCCGGTGTCCGGTGTCCGGTGTTGGAAGGCGGAAGACCTATGTCGGATGTCTGGTGACCGTGTGGTTACCGTCATTGCGAGGCGAGGTACGAGCCGCGGCAATCTCGATCTAGGAAGTGCTAACTTCTATGAGATTGCTTCGTCCTCCCGCCACGACGGGCAGGCGCAATGACGTTCCAAACAAGACGTAGTCCTTCCACCCTACCGATTTCCGATAGTCCAGCAATAATGAATAATAAGATGTAATGTGTCAGCGCTACCAGCTAATGTGAGCTTGCTGACGTGAGTGTGTAGTAACCGATCTGCTCAGGGCTGTGCACTTCCCTTTAATCGGCGATAAAAAACGAACCCTTTAAATCGGATTCTTGGGCTTTAGGGGATACAGGCGATCTACCGCGGCGATGCCGAGTTCCACTGGTAATTTGTAATAGGCAATAGGTAATGAGCAAAGTGGCCCAAGGCATAAAAGCATAGAGATTTCCTTCTTCCAGAATACTGATCCCGGGAAGCTTTGTAATCCAGAAAAAATCAAGGTCTGTTCCATGATACTTGGGTTATAACGATAGTCCCCAAGAAAAAAAGCCATTGGAGTGGACTCTCTTTCTTGCGAGAACTGAGGTACGGCCAAGCACCTTGGAACAAGCAAGCGAGTAGCCCACGCCAATGGCGTGAGCATTCCCACTTTTGTCTCGTTCCATAAAGAAAATTGGCCGTTTTCAGTTCTGAGACACTAAGTGCGAACGCTTAGAAATCATTTCGTATATCGATCAAAGTTATCCTATTGAATAAAATATCCGAATTCTTTCTAAAATATTCAGCTTAAATATATGAGTTAAAGATGAATACTCCTAATTGGGAGTAATTATTTTTTACATGTTTTCCCTCCTTGCATTCATGGCAGAAAACGACAAATCAACCCAAATAAAGGGGAAGCTATTAAAATCCATAGGAAATAGAATGTCAGAGCTTCGAAAAAAAGAAGGCTACAAAAACTATGAAAATTTCTCTACAGATAAGGGGCTTAACAGAACTCAATACGGCAAATATGAATCAGGAGCCAAGGACATGCAAATCTCTTCATTGATTCGCGTCATCTTTAAATATAAAGAGATGAATGTTCAAAAATTTTTTGACGGAGTTGAAATTCCTGAAGAACTAATCAAAAGCATCTCTGATTCTGATGAGCATAAATAGTCCTTAGCAGAGATATGTGATTACTGAGGAGGGGAAGAGGATAGTTTTTTATTCCTGTATCAATTTACTCAAAGTTTTAAATGCCTAATTCGCATGGTTTTCACTTTCTTCACCCACGAAGTCATCCAATTGGTAAGTTGTTGCGAACTAAATGTAGAATTTCCCTACTTGGGCATCAACTTGATTTCTGTAATCTATGATTGAAGATTTTAAGTCTATATGAAACTCTTGAGTTGACAAATATTCCCCGTAGTATCCGCATTCATTCGGTGCAACCATTCCTTCTGATTTCTCAAGGAGTTTTAAGAGTATCTTCTTGTTGGGGAAAAAAGATTTTTGTTGTCAATTGAAGCCAAGCAAGTGAAATAAGGGTAAATACGATAAATATCAATAATGGATTATCTAATCTCAATTGATATTGATTTTAAGGCTATCAAACTCGATTCGTGCATATTTTGGTTTAAAAGCACTTATATGCAGATTTGTATTTTTTAGTGGGTTTCAATATTCAGCATTAAAACCTAATTAAATAATTTAGTAATAAATCTATTCATAGAGTTAGTATTTCGAAGATAAGTAAACCAGCTATGGTCGTTCATTGGTAGCCCATTTGAAAGGGTGCTAAAATCTACATGATCAATTATATTTCTATCATTGAATAAATTCTCTGTTCTAAGTAATTCATTACCAATCGATGCAAGACTTGTTGACCCCAGCTTTTTCGCTGCAACTTTAAACTTTCTTGTAACAGGGTCATGCTCATTAAATCCAACAATAAACTTTAAGTTTGTTTCACTACTTAATACGTTTTTGCCAGAAATTGTTCTATGATAATATTCTTCAAAAACATTAACACCAGGTATTGCTGGGGTGAGCATTCCAGTAACAATTTTTTGTTTGGGAGTGTCATACAATTCATTGTTGTATTTCATATTTAACTCATTCAACCAACTACCCTCATTCGTATAAAGATTTGGACGAAACTTTATAACATTAAACAAGGCTGTTGTTATAACTCCAGCACCATGGCTATGAGTAATGACATAGATATTGTCTTTTGTTATTTTTGACAAAACCCTTCTTAACTCCATACCCACATGAGTAGCACTTACTTGTGAATTATTCCAGATTTTAAATGAGTTAATTGGCCTTAAAAATTCAGCTCCCCCTTCTTGTGTAAGGCCGTCCCAATAGATTTCTATAAAATGAAGTTCTTTTTCCGAAGTTTGTCTTTCCAATACATGCCTGGTTTGCTTCATTTCCTCAAATGAACTTGAATCTCGAGCATTAAGAGGATATTCGTTGAATCCATGTATAATAAAGACTAATTCTTTATTGTCACTAGCAACATTAATTTTCTTAATATACTTTTGAATTAATGCAGTTTGCAATGGATCTTCATATGGTGGTATAGTGTTCAGATTAGAATCTGAAGGGATAGTATTTTCCACTTCACATGCATTTCCATATAGATTTAAATTGTTAGCATACAACTGATTAAGTCTACCATCATTTCTCGTAAATTCTTCTGATTTTATTGGAATGTCTGGATAGATAAAACCCATTCTATCAAAATAAATTCTTATAACGTCATCCTTTTCTTCATTGTGAAATTCCTTAGCCTCCCCAAAGGGTACATACATATTTTTTATAGGAGTGCAAGAATACAAGGTCCATATTATAAACAGAAGAGGTAGTGTCCTTTTTGTAAAAATCATAATTCTTTAAAATTATTGTCGCTAGCACTTGTATCTATGCAACTCCATACTAAATTGGGCATTTATCTAATATAACTAATTTTATTTAGATATAGATCATCATGCTTTTTAAACAGCATAGCCCCATCCAACAACAAATGATTCTAAACGATCAAATCCGGAAACCTTTCTAGCCTAATATTTCCATAATAATCAAGAATAAGTTTTTTTTTTAATTATTAAAACATCGATCCCCATGCTTCCAGCAGCTGCTTTTCGTGAGCATCTGGGACCCGCTTTAGTTAATAACCTCACCCCAACCCTCTCCATTATGAGAGGGCGCTAGGCGCTGCTAGTTATTAACTATGCAGACTAATACAAATCATTGCTCTCAATCCCCATGCTGCCAGCAGTAACTACTTCCAGCAGCAGATTTCCTTGAGCATCTGGTTCCTGCTTTGGTGGTCGCGATGCACTGACTGGATGCTTGCGGTGGCTGAGTTTGCTTCTTTGGCTCCGCTTTACTTTCTCCTGAAGACAAAGGAAGAGGTTTGGTTTGGCCTGTTTCCGATGAGGAGGGTTTGCAAACCAGACAGGCTGTTAGGCCTTTCTTTTTGGCTGCTGCCAGATCCGAGGCCCAGCCAGTTTTGGCGTAGCGACAGGATTCTTTATGATACTTCGCTCCTGTCTTCGTGATGAAGACCGTCTGGGCTTGAAGTTGAAAAGTTATCAGTAAAAGAGCTGTTAAAAGAAAGAATTGGAGCGCTTTATTATTCAAGGGCTATAGAGTTATAAGTTGTCAAATATTTGGAAGCAAGATCTGAAGTATAAGGATAAAAAAAATACCCTATACAGGGTATTTTTCAGTGCTAATCTTCTGATTATCTTGTATTATGAAGTTTTTTAAGGGGATATCATTGACTTTTCTGATAGTTTCTAATGCCATAGGGTCTTGCTCCGAAGACCAGAAACCTAGTATTCCAAAAGATCCGCTTATTGTGGAACGAGATAGCCTCCTTGCTATCTATGGACATCATATTGATGCAAGAGAATTGGAATACCTGAAAGTATTTGAGTTGGGAAGCACAGATCACACCTATCTCTACGGTAAGTCTGAGGGAAACTTCTGGCTGGGGCTATTTGCTTCTCCGAATCAAAAAACCACCGAATATCTAGTAGAGTTAGATCCTGAATCAGCTATTAATGATATCTATTACAATCCTGTAGGTCACGGCTATCTGGCTACAGGATTTGAATTAATAGAAATTCTAGGTTATGATCCATCAGATACGATTGAAGATGCTTCGATTTCAAAAAGTATTTTGAGATTTAATCTTGATGATTTTGTATTAAAAAGCTCTACCTCCTACTCACCATTAAACGAATTGACTATACTGGAATATGCCAGAAGATGGAAGGGTGGATTCTTACTGGAGCACAGTGGGATTGTCAGCGAGTTTGGAAAAAGTAATACCCAATACCTGAGCACTGACTTATCAGAAAGTATTCTTTGGGATTGCAGGTCTCCTACCTCCCCTCCACTGGGTGTTTACTATTTTGATGTGGATTTCTATTTGACAGTTGGTGAGCATTCAGTTGGTGGGTTTGACTATAGCAGCTGTAAATTCTGGACTAAGAATATTTTGGATTTTTATGGAGTAGAAACCTGCCCAGGATGCACCTCCTCAATCAAGCTACTGAATCAGATAGATGATAATATTACGGTCGAGGTGAATCTGAATGAGAAAATCAGACAGGTGGTGATTGAATATAGAACCGGAAAGGTGATTTTGAATGAGGTTTTTTCTTAACCGCTCACCACACCATCGTTACCGATAAATGCAGCGCAAGGCGGTTTGATGGCTGCTCCGGCAAGCCGCCATCAGAGGGCCTGTCTACTGTTTACCCAGTTATCATTCATCCATTTCAAAGCATTCAGCACAAAGGGACAGAACCAGGTCACACACATTTTGCACCTACCCGAAGATGACGATTTCAAAGCTATAAACTGTCTACCAGCACTAAACCCGCTTTTTTAGCCAAACGTCCTGTTTTGCTTAGTATTTTATCACCAAATCCAATTGTTTACCTTTTTCTTTTATTTTTTGGTCCATCATTGTTCCTATTGATAATCCAATTCCAAGTCCGATTGGTATTCCTATACCAATAAAAGCCATATTACCTGTGATTACTCCAATAATTACACCTACTGGAACTCCAATTGCACCGACTCCCAAAGCGAACCAAACGTTTCTGTAATAGTTTTTTGTAACAAGTTTATGCTGCTTTTCTATTGACTTCAGAATTTTTGATTGAGCATTCTTTAATCGTCTAGCAAATTTACTATCAGAATCTAATGATGAATTAATTAAATCAACATTGTCATTTATAATAGTTATAATATCGTCGTTTAAATTCCTGTTTCTCAATTCATCAATGAGATTTTGAAATTGAACATATTTTTTATTCAATCGACTGTTTAGGCCGACGTTTGTTCTTTTGTTAAGATTTTTGATTTTCATTTTTGTTATTATAATTAAACCCTATCCATCATTGACATTGTATTTAAAACACAATGAGCAATAATTAGTGGCCACAAATTCCTTCCAAACTTCACATAAGCTATACCCATTATTAAACCGATAAGACCAACTCTAATTGACCTGTCAGACAAATCATAAGAGTGTCTAAATCCAAAAATCAACGCTTGTAAGATTACAGCGAGAATTGTAGCAATTGTTGTTTTAGAAAATAACTTTTCAAACCAATTTATTAAAAACCCTCTATCTAATAATTCCTCTAACATGGATTCAAGTAAAACCGCTGGTATAATTGTAAAAAAAAGTAGCCAATTTCCTTTCAGATTCCCAAATTTAGATGCTGAATTTTCAGAATAACTCTTTTGTTCTAATGAAAAAGGCAAATAATCTTTAAGCATCTCAAATACCGTTATTGAAAGAACAACTGCTATTAAAATACCAATAGTGACCAATAAAGTTTTTTTGATACTTTCAGGTTTGCGTAGTCCTAAGGCTTTCCACGAAATATTTCGAACTTTCATTCTCCACATTGCTATTACTAAGGTTGTGAATGACCAAAAAAGTCCATTTACTATAAAACCTACACTTGGAAAATAGATTTCCCTAATCAAAAACATTACAGAAATGTAAATAAAGAGGTCGAATAAGAAGCCTTTACGAGTAGTTGCTAGTAACAAATTATTATGAAATTCCCCTTGATCTATTAACATGTAATTCTTTTTTATTAAGTGAGTATTCCAGAATTAGTCTTCCTTAAATTAAGATAACTTTTCAGAAGTTTTTCGTGTCAGTAATCGTTTCAACACCGCTTAAATAATGTGTTGTTTATTATTTTCTCAATTCTTCAATTTCACCGATTAATTTACTGATTTTTGTGGTTGTTTTTCTATTAACTGTTTTAAAATGGATTTGAGCAACTATTGCTAACAATAAAGTAAAAATTGGAAGTAATAAGAATAAGCTTATTGTTGGGTAGTTTAAACCATCAACGCCCAAAATTTCACCAATCGTTTTTCCTACTTGCTTATAATAAGTATAGATAAGCAGTAGAAACAGTAAGATTGGAGAACTTGACACAATCAGGTTTCTATTGAATTTCCGAATAGAAATTAGCTTTGTTTTAACAGCAACCAAATAGTCATAAGAAGATAACTGATAATCCAATTTAATTAACGATTTTAATTGTGATTTTCCAATGAAAAACCAAACAAGACCAGGAAATGAGGCAATGATACCCCAGTAAATTGCATTATCATTTCCTAACCAGATACTGAATAAAAAACTGAGAACGGTGGCTGGAATTAATATGTAAACTTCCGATTTAAACTCAATAATCATTTTCTCAACATAACTAATGGATTTTTGATTATACAATTTTTCGATATTAGGAATCCTAAATTGTTTTTTTGCATTCCCATTTTTCCAAATATTTTCAATTGATTTATCCATAATACTTATTTTATTAGCATCTTTAGTTTATTCTTAATACGCTGTATTTTTACTCCAATATGGCTGAAATTTGTTCCTATTATTTCCGCAATTTCCTTATATGTTTTTTCTTCAAGATATAGGAGAATGATTGCCTTGTCTACGTCCGATAATTGTTTAATTGCTTTGTAAAGCTGAGAAAGAGATTCCTCTTCAAAAGAAGGTGTGTCATTGCTCAACACTTCTGAGACTGAATCTAAAGAAATAGGCTGAAATTTTCTCTTGGCTTCTTTCTTTTGAATCGTCATGCAAACATTCAAAGATATTCTATAGATCCACGTAGACCATTTAGACTTTTCATGAAAATTATCTCTCGTTCTCCAAATCTGTAAACATACCTCCTGATAAAGATCTTCAAAGTCTTCCTGAGAATGGCTATATGCACGGCAAATCTTAATAATGATTCCAGCATGTGGTCTGATAAAGGCTATATAAAAGTCACTACTCACGGATGTTTTTATTTAGTTAGTGGTAGTTTTTCTCATTTATAACACTTTATCAATATTTTTTTTTAAAAAGTTCTCGAGTACAGCTATAACTTGAGGGTATTAAGCACAACAAAACTTGTATACACGCAACTCCGACTGCCCTATTGCGTCTATATCGCAATTGTCCACAGGGCTCCGTGGTGCTGCTGTGACCAAATTAAGAATTTCGGTTAAATAATGTAATCTGAATGTAGTAAGGATTAGAAATTCCCCACTTCGGCTAGTGAAATCACTCGTGGCACTGGGTGGGATTTGTAATTCTGCCTAAAATGAACCTTTGGGGATTTAGGTTATTGGTTGTTGGTTGTTTCTGCTACGCCTTGGCGCACAGGCACGGCGGACAGGTGTTGGTTGTAGAGAATTTAAAATGAAAGGAATTTAAAATTGTAGGAATTGAGGAGTCGGGAAGTTGGAAACGGAGCTGACTCCCCCTTGGAGTAAGAGTTTTGAATGTTGAATATCGAATGATGAATGATGAATGTTGAATGATGAATGTTGAATGATGAAGGTGAATGATGAAGGTGGAGGCAGGCAGGTCGGAAGACTTGCGCTAGATCAGGAACTTGCTATGGTAAGGGCGAATGATGATTCGCCCCTACATGGATACGGTGTTCACATTGATCTAAAAGGTCAGAATGGTAGGGAGCCTGCCGTAGGTAGGCATCGTTTGTAGACCAGGGTTTTAACCCTGGGTAAAAAAGAATAAAGGCCATTTCCCTCGGCGCAGGGTCATTTTTGGAAGACGCAGGTAAGTGCCGAGGAATGGAAATGAGAATATGGTTGTTGGTTGTTAGGGAGAATTTGAAATGAGGGAATTGGGAATTTAAAATTGGGGGATAAAACCTTTGAGGACCCTTCGATTTCGAGATTCTCGTATTTCAAAACCTTCGAGGAGATCCCGAAGTCTAAGGACATTCGGGATGACACCTCAAAGGTTAAAATAGGCGGGACACAAAAAAACCTCAGACCATTAGGCTCTGAGGTTTTTGAATTTTAGGGTAGCTCGGGCGAATGATGATTCGCCCCTACATAGATGTGCACACAAAATTTAAATCTACACCGGCATGGGTTTCTTACGCACTTGCTCGCCTAGGTTGCGCATGTTCATGGATACCATCCCATATTCATCATGAAGCCTCGTGAATTGGGTAATCAGCTCATCCAATTCAGCCAGGGAGCTATCGGGACTGGCACCGAAATTATGTGGGTGCCACCAGAGATGATAAACTTCGCCATGCTTGGCGGCATATTCCATTTCGCCTTTTATTCTTGCCATTCGGCTCTTATTCATCAGCATATTGTGCTGCTGCTGAGGGCGGAGAATTCTGGATGCGGGGATGATTAGAGGTTCGCCGGCAAACTCCTGAACTTCTGCTAAGGGATAGCTGGTCTTGGCTCCAACCTGAAAAAAGCAGTCGGCAGAGCGAAATATCTTCTTACTCAAATTCTCGTGCTGGGTCTCCTGCCAGAACCAGTTTCGGGGATTTCCACGCACATATTTATAGCCCTCCTCCAAGCAAACGCCTAGATATAATTCATTGATGTGATTGCGGGGAAATACCAGGGACTCCAGACTTACCCCGAACTTATCCTGGGAGATTCTTTGGGTGGCCTTGAGGTCTTCGCGGAACTGCTCGGGGCTTTGACCCCGCATCAGCGTATAATAATGCGCATAGGTATGGGAGCCTAATTCTTGACCGGGAGTATCTATCACTTGCTGGATCAGTTCCGGAGCAAAGTGCACCTCAGGTCTGATTCCATTCTTCTTGACCCACTCATAGGCGGAGTATTTCCTGTCACGGTAAGAGGGTAGAAACTTTGGGGAATAATGCTTCCATTCCTCCTCATTTTCCGCGAAAAGCATCCCTACTGTCGCCCAGGTAGCCTGGATATTGGCCGCCGCAAACTTCTCCAGCATGATATGAACTATCTGTCGGGTATTAAGGAAGTAGGAAGGCTTGTAGCCTGTGCCTATTTTATCGAAGATTCCCCATAGGAGTTCGAAGTCTAGGGAGATGGTGAAGGAGCCGGGGGACATGGGGGTTGGTTGGTTGTTGGGTGTTGGTTGTTGGGTGTTGGGTGTTAGTTATTGGTTGTTAGTTATTGGTTGTTAGTTGTTAGTTGTTGGGTGTCCCGATAGCTATCGGGAGTTGTTGGGTGTTGGTTATTGGTTATTGGTTATTGGTTGTTAGTTGTTGGTTCCGATAGCTCCAGATTCTTTCGTTCTTCCTCCACTATTCTATTAAAGATTTCACCACGTTTTTTGATGCGGGTGGTTTTTTGCCAATCCATAAAGGCCACTACCACGAAGAGCATAAAGTACATGATTTGGGATTTTTGGCGTATGATAATACCCAGGTTAGACATCACAAAGGTCATGGAAATGGAGATGGAGATAAACACCACCGCAGACATCTTTACCATGGCCGGAGCGATCTTGATATAGGTCAGGAAGTCCTTACGAACTACTTTGCTGAACATGTAGATGTAAAGTGCATTCTCAAAGGAGATCGCAATCCCAAGTAAATTGGGAGAATCGATAAATAAGGGTCTAAACCAAAAAGTAAAGAGCTTCATAGGCATGCTGTAGGAGCCCATATCTACACCAGAACCTGAAGTTTCTAATCTTCCTCTGTTTAGGGCAGACTCCTCTTCGAAACTATCAACCAAATTATTTGGGTCATAACCCAAATACACAATCAAGTCTTCATAAACATAGATGCTCATTCCGATTGCAAAAAATACTACAAAGTATTTCTGGTATAGGGGAACCTTTTCTTTCCCCAGAACAAACCCCACTCCCATTCCAATAAGAATAGCGAAGAGAATATGAGGCCTTACCATGTAGCAGAGGAAACTACCAAAGGCTATATGCGGAATTCGCTTTTGCGGCCAAGAAAGACCATAAATCAGGAACCCAATTCCTGCAAAAATCACAGCTCCTTTACCTAAAGAAGCAGTCCAGAAGTGCATATTGGGGAGGAACATGAAAATAGTGATCGCATCCCAGCCTTGAAACTTGGGATTGAAGCGTAAGTTTTCTTTAAAAAAAAGGTAAAAATAGACAAAGCCCCAAAACCCTAACCAAGTAGTGAGAAACATCATCATATCGTAATTGAATCCAAACCACATGATAAATGGATAAGCTAACCATTCAACAAAATCAGTTCCTGCCGAAAAGGCATCAAACCACTTCCTCCATGCTTGTGCATGGTAAAAATAGTTTATAGAATCAGATCTGTTAAACTGTCCATAAGTCCAGTACACCAGTCCAAAAAACATGTGGTACCAGAAGATCTGATTGAGCATACCTGCCTTCACCCACTTATGCTGACGCTGCAGGTTGCCAAGGATGGGTTGGCTGATGCCAAAGAGGATGAGGATGAGGATTACGGCGCCTAACATGCTACGTCACTGCGAAGGAGGAAAGTGATTTCAAATTTGATTAGTTGAATCCCCCGACTGAAGCAGTCTAACTGATTTAAAACCAAATCAATCATTTAATAATCTTCCATATAAGTCAAGCCATTCCGGATTCATCTCATTAATCAATTTTTCCTTTTTTATTCGGCTACCCGCTTTCAATTGTTTTTCTCTGGAAATTGCCTCATCAATGTTATGGAAGTTTTCAAAGTAAACCAATTTGTCTATGTTATACTTTGCTGAAAACGAGCTTGGATTTAATTTTTCCTTATGTTCCAAAATTCGTCTGATTAAGTCATTGGTAACTCCTATGTATAATACGGAGTTATTTTTATTTGTCAAGATGTACACTGAGCCGCCTTTTTTCATACGTCATTGCGAAGGAGGAACGACTGAAGCAATCTCTATCGTCATT
>TARA_R110002049_G_scaffold130820_1_pt1 | contig 25467 bp, 20 predicted proteins | sample TARA_R110002049 | Tara Oceans TARA_R110002049 (sample SAMEA4396941) | marine metagenome | biome: Polar Biome; feature: [SRF] surface water layer (ENVO:00010504); material: water (ENVO:00002006), including particulate matter (ENVO:01000060) such as... | depth 5 m
AGTACAAAAGACCAGCGTCTGTCTATAGAAAAGCCAATCAAGTCTTGTCAGGGTTTTCTATTGACAAAATCGAACGGGTTGATCTCGGCAACCCGGTCTTTCCGCAGACCCCAATTACACACAATTGCTGCCAGAAGGGAATTCGCATTTCTGGGTAAAGGGCCCAGAAATGGAATCTCCTCACGGAAGCGTGGTCGAGTGAAGGTGGGATCGACGGCTCAGGCCGCGCGCTGGCTTGCACAATCCCTTTCAGCGCTTGGGTGCTTCAGCAAAATGCTGAGGCGGGTTTGGCGTTGGTATACCGCAACGACGACGGTGTTGATGCGAGTACCCTACCGCCGATTCCCTCTTCAGACCAGCGGAAACCGGGGCACGTTTTCTGCCCCGGTATCTTCCCGCATTTCGTCGCATATCGCCTAGGATGCAGCTATCGCCAGGGAGAAGCCTGGCACAGCACTTTGCCCGCCCAAGTCGGCGCTGCCGGCGAGAACAGATGGCGTATCACTCGCCGGGCACTTGCAGATTGGCCTGCCCAGACCGCGCGGCTGTGCGGTTTCCGTGCCGCGTCACTACAGCGCTACGCTCTGGTAGTGACGCGGCAGGCAAGCGGTTTCACCCGAAAAATCGAACCATCCGCGTTCGTCTCGCGCCTGGTATTAACGGCCACGTACGGTCGGACCAATCGCGAGATTCCGGGCAGAGAGCCGAGGCGTCCTACTATCCGATGACGTTGCGGAGATTCCTCAGCTTGGTCTTCATATCCACCTCTTCCTCTGCCGGACCGTCTCCGCGTTCGACTTCGACCGGTTCCTCAATGGTGGTTCGCGGACCATCCATAGCGGCGCGCGCCGTGTGCTGGCGGCGTGCTGGCTTGCCGACATAATCGAGTTCAAACAGCTGGTCTACCGTTATGCCAAACACATCTGCAATCCGAATCGCCACATCAACTGTCGGCGCATGCCGGCCGTTTTCGATCGCATTCATTGTCTGCCGGCTGACGCCGACGCGTTCGGCGACATGCTTCTGCGTCATTTCGCCGTTCTTGAACCGGAGCTCGCGTATCTCGTTCGATAATTTCATTACGGATTGTCTCTCCTTGCCGAACAAGGATTGCGCGACGACGTGCCAGAAATCGGGGGCAGACGTCGTGTCAAGTATTGTGGACACGACGTCAATTTCGTTTGACTGTGTCAAGCAACATTGACTTCGTGCCAGTCAAGTAGATTTGCCACGGTGTCGAGCTTTCTTGACGTCATCGACTTTGTGTCACCAATTTTTGACACGGACGAACCCGGACTACCAATCACGAATCTGGGCGAAACATCAAGAAATGGCGATCGCACTGGTTGGATTTTCAGACTGTCAAAGCCCACCAGATCAGAGCCAAAAGGGCTAAGCGCTGCGACCGTACCCCACCCCAATAAATTGCGTCCAAGCGTCAACCCTGCCCCCCCGAAGCGGCAAGGAGCGGCCAGTACTTGCCGCTCGATGTCTCGAGAGTTTCCCCAAAACTTGCCGCTCGCAAACCTCTGCTTTAGGTCGGCGTTCAACGGCCGCCATGCACTCAACAGCAGCTGCTCGAACGGTTGCCTTCGGATTACCTTTGAGTTTCCCATCGATCAATCGCGCTAAGCGGGCCAACAGGGCAGTGATGTTCCTTGGTTGGACGCCCCGACAATCTCGAGTAGATATCGTGTAACGCTCGCATCTCGCAGCCGGGTGTGCCGATGAACGCGGCGACGAAGAACGACAGTCCAAGATGTCCAAATACGTAGAGCTCCCAAAGCCAAATTGTGCGAGCAAGCAAGGCAGTCTCGGCAGACCCTGTTGAAAAGTAACCAAATGTGGCAACTGCGAGAAATACGGCCGCGCTGATGATTGCTGGCCACTTCCGCCAGGGGCGGGAGAATCCGATGTTGATGACGTAGCTGATCAGAAAAAGACCCGGCAATATGCCATTCCAGATAGTTGTGTGGATACTGCCGTTCATATCAAGAAGGTTGTCGCCAATACCAATTAACCCAACGACGTACCAGAGGCAAAGCGCGCCAAAAACCAGGCGAACGCCGCGACCGATTGGACCTGGTCTTGTTAAGGTACCAGGCTCATTTAGTTTCAGGTCTGTTGACTCCATCACTGTTCTCCGGATCTGTAGTCAGAATACTGGCCGGTATCATTATCCGCACTCGGTGCAACAGACAGTATGTCAATGATTGGGCATTCTGGAATGTCGCCCCCGTTGCACTCACTGACCATATTGCCCAACGCTTGCTCCAGAATTTTCAGATCCCGGATCTTGCTCTGGACCGTCCGAAGTTGCTTTTCCGTCATCTCTCGAACCTCGTCACAGGTGTAATTGTGTTCGTCGACGAGGGTCAATAGTTTTCGGACTTCTGGCTGGCTGAATCCAAGCTCCCTGCTGCGGCGGATGAACGTCAGACGTTGCAGATGCGCATCCGAATACATGCGGAATCCCCCACTACTTCGCGGTGGCTCCGGCATCAGGCCTATCTTTTCGTAATAACGAATCGTCTCGACGATTACCCGGGATTTCTTGGATAGCTCGCCAATTGTGAATTCACGCACACTATTTTCCCTTTGAATGTCTTGACCCTGTAGTAACTACAGACATTATAGTGTGCTGTAAGTTGCATGAATAGCAAGGACCGAGAGTGAACGAATCCACGAATCCAAACGGTGGCCGAAAGGGCTTGATTGCCGCAGGAGGCGTCATTGGCGCGATCCTGGCCTCTTCCTGTTGTATCGTACCCTTGCTGCTTGTGACTCTGGGTGTGAGCGGGGCATGGATGGGCAATCTAACTGCCTTGGCCCCATACCAGGGCTATTTCATAGGTGCCACCCTCGTACTTCTCGGCGCTGGATACTGGTACGTCTACTGGAAACCCAAAAAGGCTTGTGAAGACGGGTCCTATTGCGCAACTCCGGCTTCAGACAGGGTGGTAAAGGTCGCACTATGGATTGCAACCGGGCTGATCGCACTGTCTCTGGCTATCACTTACATCCTTCCTTATTTCCTATAGGTGTTAAAAATGAAACATATCCTTTCAGTTGTACTTCTGACCTGTTGCGCATTGGTGTCGCAATTTGCGTTGGCCGAAGAGCAGACCGTGACAATGAGTGTCGAGAAAATGAGCTGCGCCACGTGCCCATTAACCGTCCGCAAGGCTATGGAGAAAGTGGACGGTGTCGTAGAAGTCGAAGTGGATTACGACACAAAGGTCGCGACAGTCACCTTTGACGATGCCTCAACCACTGCTGCCGAGGTAGCGCAGGCTTCTACGGACGTTGGCTATCCGGCCACGCCTATCAGCGACGAATAATCTCAATGAGTGAATCCACATGCTGTGCTGCTGACACGGGCGGAGGCAGCACGCCGTATATCGTCATCATTGGAAGCGGTTCCGGATCATTTGCAGCGGCAACGAAAGCTGTCGAGGGCGGTGCAACCGTAACCATTGTCGAGCGAGCCGACAAAATTGGCGGAACCTGCGTCAATGTCGGCTGTGTCCCATCAAAGATCATGATTCGTGGCGCGCAACTGGCCCAGCATCAGCGACACAACCCATTTGACGGACTTGCCGACAGCGAACCAGTCATTGATCGGCGGGCAATGCTGGCGCAACAAGTTTCACGCGTGGACGAGTTACGGGCCGCCAAGTACGAGAGCATTCTCGATGGCAGTGACTCGATCAAGCTGGCGAAGGGAAACGCATCTTTCAAGGATGCCAATACTGTCGAAGTTGTAGGGTCGGACGGAAATGTCGAGACGCTCACAGCAGATTTCATATTGATCGCAACCGGATCGTCGCCCGGTATTCCACCTGTGCCTGGATTGGCCGACGTGCCGTATTGGGATTCCACGAAAGCGCTTTTCGCTGAATCTATTCCTGGGCACCTGGTGGTCATAGGCTCTTCAGTTGTCGCTGTCGAAATCGCTCAGGCATACAGACGCCTTGGAGCTGACGTGACAGTGCTTGCGAGAACCAGGCTGCTATCCCAAGAGGATCCGGCGTTGGGAACTGGTCTGACCGAGGCATTCGAACGCGAGGGCATTCGGGTGCTTTCCGGCACTAGCGCCACCGGCGTCCAATTCGAGGACGATGTCTTTAGTATTTCGATTGTCGGAGAGACGATAACCGCGGACGCATTGCTGGTAGCGTCCGGGCGACCAGCCAATACGGCCGAGCTGAATCTCGCTGCGGTTGGAATCGAAGCCACTGCCGAGGGTGCCATTATTGTCGATGATCATATGCGGACATCTGTGCCAACGGTATTCGCCGCAGGTGACTGCACGACACAGCCCCAATTCGTCTACGTGGCCGCCGCTGCCGGAACTCGTGCTGCGATCAATATGACCGGGGGTGATGCGGCACTGGACCTGACCACAATGCCCGCCGTTATCTTCACGGATCCACAGGTCGCGACCGTCGGGCTCTCCGAGTCGGAGGCCCGCAAGGCTGGATTCAGCGCGGATAGCCGGACCCTGGAACTGGAAAACGTGCCAAGGGCTCTCGCAAATTTTGAGACCGACGGATTTGTCAAACTTGTTGCTGAAACGGAAACCGGCCGCCTGCTTGGTGCCCAGATCCTTGCGCCAGAGGCTGGTGAGATGATCCAAGCGGCGGCATTGGCGATTCGGAACAATATGACTGTACGTGATCTGGCTGATCAGCTCTTCCCGTACCTCACCATGGTTGAAGGGCTAAAACTGTGCGCGCAGACATTCTTCAAAGACGTGAAACAGCTTTCTTGCTGTGCGGGTTAGGCCCCGAGTTAAGGAGCGGACTAATCCGTGCCTACATTGGCACACGATCGCATCTCCAATCTCCTGTAAACCGCCGAGAATCTCAGCGCGCTCACTCTTGTGTTCACTTAGGCATCGAAGAGAGCTAACACCCTTGAAAGCGAGCGTTCGCTGCCGATAGTCCTGTAACTGCTTGTGGCCGGTAGCGGCCCCTCGCGACCTCCCTAAAGCTGACGTTTCAACGGCTAGTTTTGGGAAAGACAACCGATCAGGTTGAGTGCAAACTAAGGGTCAGGAGTTGCCATTCTCTCACTTGGGTTCGCGACCAGATGGCCGGCGGCTCGGTATTGTTTGCATTCGCTAATATGGCATTCTTGTTGGATGCTCTCTAGCCCGAAGAAATGAGCCCAATGGATCTAGATCTAAGGGTTCCGTTCGCACGTCGAAATTCCGATGGGGCGGTCGTCGGAGTCGAGGATGTCTCCCGCGGACGAGCCGCCGACTGCGCCTGCCTATCATGTGGAAGACCATTGATTGCCCGTCAGGGAGAAGTAAACGCATGGCACTTTGCACATGACTTTTCCATCGGAGAGACGGAGCTGTGCGAGTTCAGCCAGTGCGAGTCGATTCGGACCGCCATTGCATGGCTGCTACCCCAACTTCGCTCAATCCTCGTACCTGGGCTCAACGACAGACCGGCAAAACAGGTGTCCTGCACCACAATAACCAGCGCTCCCGACTTTGACGCATGTATCAAAATTGATGACTTTTCGCTTTACCTCTGGTTCGGCTACTCACAGCGCCCATGGCCGGGCCAAGAAGATACTCTGCATGATAAGAATGGTCTGCTGATTCTGTCGATTGACAATCTCGTCGACCGAGAAGCCAACAAGATAACTAGTATCGACCAGTTGCGGCGGTGGATGACAGAAGAAGAATCGGCAAAGCACTGGCACCATCACCCGTTGCTTCGAAGGGAATATTCAAGCCGCGAATTAAACTACGAACATCATTGCGTTATATGCGACAGACGCTGGCTTGGCGGTCCCCTCCAGGAGTCAGCGACCTGCCGCGAATGTGGCACGCACATAAATGTTTCATCCACCCTCTCGGTTATTGCCGGAAACTCCTGACCCTGAATTGGCGCTCATACCAACGGAAATATGGGGTCAGAATCTACCGCTGGAAGTTCGCGCGATTATTGCCAAGGCTGGCGAACCGAATTTACGGATACGACCTGCCCCGATTCGTCGAATTGGAATGCGATCGAGTACTCAACGTCACTCAGTGCGGCGATAAATTGATCTGGCCCCATTATTACATGAACTATTCGTGACCATCGACAGTCGGTAAATCCTCGGCGACCGATTTTCCGCGATGTTGCAGAACCAACCAGGCAACAAGCATGGAATTCAGGTAGGCGAACAAGAGCAATCCAATCTTGTTGAGTACCGTCGTAATAATGATCCCCTCAGGGCTCAGCGCCTGATTTATGGATGTCCTCGCATTCATAAGGTTGAGGAAGGCCCACCACAATGCGGACTCCGCGGAGTTGATAGTTGATTCGTAGCTTCGCTCAAATTCCAGGATGAACGCGGCTGAAAGGGTAAAGCTCACGAACACTATCAAGAATACGGACCAAGTGAGTGTCTCGAAGCGGCTCGCTTTTATCCCTTGCAACAAGATGCGCACGGACCGAAGTGCCCGAAGGTAGCGCAGAATACGAACAACGCGGGAAACTCGACCCCAGCGCAAGATATCGATGGCGGGTATGGATGACACAAAATCGATCCAGCCCCAACGCAGGTACTCGCGTTTGGATTCGGCTCTGTATACATTGACGAAGAAGTCAGTGAGAAAGATGAGGCAGATGCCGAAATCGATGTACTGAAGAACGCCCCGAATTTCAGCATCGTGAACGATGAAAGCCTCAGCCAGCAGCGCCGCCAGAACATAAATACTGAGCACAAAAAGCGTCAGTTGATAAAGCGGAGATCCTGTCTCGTTCACGGATTAGACTCACTATAGTTAGCGTCACTAGGACCTATTGTACGTCGAGCGGCCTCAATGATACGGGCCCTGACGGCAGAGTAATGTTGATATTTCGTCGACTCTGACCAGAATGGCTGTGAACCAAGCTGCTATTCGCTAGAATAGCTCTGGATTCGAACTGTCAGGACGTGTCGGTATGAGTTTCTTCGCTCGCCAGGCGGCAACTGATGCCAGGCTTCTCAAACGGTCCTGCGAGTCATTAATCGGCCTGTGTCGGGGAATGCTCGCCGACGGCAATCTGGCTGACGAGGAAATACTGTTTCTCAAGAACTGGCTTGATGAGAACGATATGTTAGCGGTCACTTGGCCGGGAGAGGTCGTATACAAGCGAATCAATCAAGTACTAGCTGATGGGGCTATTGACGAGGACGAGCGGAAATTCCTGACCGCAACCCTAGATTCTCTGATCGGTGGAACGATGCAAGAGACCGGCGCGACCGAGGGACTATCGACGAACCTCCCCGTTGAGGACGTCGCCGCTGTCGATTTCAATGGTAGGTCGTTCTGTTTTACGGGAACATTTCTGTTCGGCACGCGTGCGGCCTGCCACAAAGCCACCGAATTCGCCGGAGGCATTGCTGCCAATGGAATAACTAAGAAGCTCGATTACTTGGTTATCGGCACCAACACTACGGGGAGTTGGGCAAATACCAGCTTTGGCCGCAAGATTGAAAAGGCGGTCGACTACCGTAGCTCTGGTCTGCCGCTGGCCATTGTCTCTGAGGCATGTTGGGTCAGCCATTTACCTTTTTCCGACTAGGCTGTCGCCATTACTGGCCAACCTCAGTTTGAGGATGACAATTCTGTCCTGAACTCGGGCTTATTTGGTACAGTGCTAAAGAGCAGACAGTGGGGTGGCGAGCATGACCTGCCTCTCCAGAAAAAAATAAATCTAACAATTTGCAGCGGCGCGTCGTAATGCGGCATGGCACATATTGACGCAAGCCCCGGGGGACCATGAGCCCGCCAACGGAACAATCCAATAATCTCGCCAAACTACACTGCGTTACGGCGCGAAAGATCAATTTTGCCTGCCATCAAAACGCTTATTCCGTTCTGCGTGATCTCCGCATCGAAAATGTCAGCGACACAGATGTTCTTGAGAATCTCGCCATCGTGCTGGAGTCAGATCCGGCTTTTCTAAAGCCAAGAACGTGGCATGTCGACAGGATCGAACCAGGCGGCAGCGTCCCCGTCAGAAACAAAGATATCGATCTCGTTGGGCAATACCTCGCGGGGATCAGGGAGTCGATTTCTGGCTCACTTACGATTCGCGTTGAGCAGGACGGGAACGTAATTGGCGAACTGTCCCAGCCAATCGAGTTATTGGCTCCGAACGAGTGGGGCGGTGCGGGATTCATGCCCGAACTTCTTGCGGCTTTCTGCCTCCCAAATGATCCCGCGATCGATCGGGTAATTCACGCCGCGTCCAAGATTCTGCGCCGAGCTGGAAAGCCCGATGCTATCGAGGGATACAAGTCTGGCAGCCGACAGCGCGTATGGGAGATCGCGAGTGCAATCTATTCGGCTGTGGCTAATCTCGGGATTAGCTATTCAACGCCTCCGGCCAGTTTTGAAATCAACGGTCAAAAGATTCGACTGCCCAGTCAGGTTTTGGAGGGCCGGGTAGCAACCTGTCTGGACACTGCGTTATTGCTGGCAGCAGCGTTCGAGCAAGCGGGCTTGAATCCGATCATCGCGCTGCTAAACGAGCACGCTTTGGTTGGTGTATGGCTCCAGCCCGAGAAGCTAGCGAGTGTTACAAACGACGAGGCGGAAGTTCTACGTAAACGATTTCAACTAAATGAGTTGGTTCTAATTGAGTCTACGCTCGCAACATCTCAACCAGCCCCATCGTTTTCGCGCGCGGTAAAGCGCGCCATGGATCACCTCGAACCCGACAGTGACGTTTCATTCGTGACTGCTGTGGACATTGCGCGTGCAAGAGCTCATAGGATTTCGCCACTGGGATTCCGCAGTGATAGAGATGGGTTGGCCGGGGGCAATGACGATGCGGCTGATGTCCAACTTCCATTGGAGGAAGCGCCTGCACTTCCGGATTTCGACCAGGAGGTCGAAGAGGAAAAGCCTGAAACACCGGCCAGTCGCATTGAGCGGTGGCATAGAAAACTACTCGATTTGTCCGCGCGAAATCCGTTGCTGAATCACCGATCAACGAAGAGCAGTCTTGCCATCTACTGCCCCGATCCCGGTGCTCTGGAAGACAAGCTTGCAGCTGGTGCCAGAATATCCGTCGTTCCAGTTCCGAAAGCCAAATCGGAGGAGCAAGATCGAGAACTGCACAGCCAGCGCACGGGCGAGCTCATCGATGAGGCATACGCTCAGGATGCGCTTGATCAGAATCAAGTTCTGGTACGTCTTACAAAGGAGGATCTCGACAAGCGAATAGTAGCGATATATCGAAAAGCGCAAACGTCACTTCAGGAGGGCGGTGCCAATACTCTCTACCTAGCACTAGGATTCTTGTTGTGGAAACGCGATGAAAAAGACGACCGTCGATTTCGCGCGCCTCTGATTTTGATGCCAATGTCGCTTCAACGGCAGTCGGTCCGGAGTGGCGTGAAGATGGTCGTTCACGATGACGAGCCGCGCTTCAATACCACATTGCTTGAAATGCTGCGGAAGGACTTCGGAATCAATATCCATGGACTAGATGGTGCGCTGCCCGAGGATGAAAGTGGCGCGGATGTGGCTGGCGTCTGGAATAAAGTTCGTCGCGCCGTCAAAGAGTCGCCTGGGTTTGAGGTCGTTGAGGACGTTGTGCTTGGCCATTTTTCGTTCGCGAAATACCTGATGTGGAAGGATCTGGTCGACAGAACAGACGATTTGCGCCAGAGCCCCGTTGTGCGTCATTTGATTGATACGCCACGAGATTCGTACGAATCAAGCATCGCGTTCGTGGAACGTGACGAGATTGATCGCAAATTCAAGCCTTCTGATTTTCTGGCGCCCCTGCCGGCAGATTCCTCTCAAATGGCTGCAATCGCCAGTGCGGATCGGGGAAAGGATTTCATCGTTATTGGCCCACCGGGAACCGGCAAGAGTCAGACCATTAGCAACTTGATCGCACACCTATTGGGCAAGGGAAAGACTGTACTATTTGTTTCTGAAAAAACTGCCGCGCTCGATGTGGTCTATCGACGGCTTGATGAAATAGGGCTTGGCCGATTCTGTCTGGAATTGCACTCAAACAAGGCCCGAAAGACCGACGTGCTGAATCAGCTCAAAGAAGCATGGAGCGCCGGCCTCGCGAAGGCCGAGGAAGCCTGGGAGGAGGAGGCTAATTCACTCCTGTCGCTGCGAGATCGGCTGAACAAGCTAGTCAATCAGCTGCACCACAAGCATCCCAATGGAATGACAGCGCACTACGGGCTCGGTGTTAAGGTTCGCGATGAGGTTCTGGCACAACGTGTCAGTTTCTCTTGGCCGTCAGGTAGTCAGCACTCTAAAGTCGATCTTGATCGCATTCGCGAGGCCGTCGGCCTGCTTCAGGTTCAAGCCCGTACCGTTGGGGAAGTTAGCGGCAACCCTTTCCAGGTGATCTCGCACGGGGACTGGAGCCCCACATGGGAGCGCGAGATGCTCACCAGCGCAATAAAGCTCTCGAGTGCCGCTCGACAGGTTGAGACGACATGCGAGGCGCTCAGCTCATCTATTGAAGTTCGACTTCCTGACAGAAGTATCAAGCGACTGGAATCGTTCGGAGAATTCTCCGAAGTTCTCAGGGCAGCGTATAGAAAGCAGACAGCATTCGCGCTTGAAGCAGAAGGCCAAGACAGGATCGAGGCGCTGGAAAAATCAGTCGTGCACTTGAAAGCTTACGCTGCAGCCCAGGCCAGGCTCAGTTGTCCATACGATCCTATGGCGTGGAGACGTCTTGACGGCGAAGAGCTTCTGTCTCGTTGGGCGGATTCGGAAAATTACTGGATACTGAAACGCCTCATTGCACAGCGAAAAATCCGGAAGGATATGCGGGCAGGCGGGGCCAAAGGGAAACCAGATCCTTCAATAGACGCGCCCGCGCTTATCGAGGCCCGCAGGGAAGGAGAAGCGATCGACGCGCTGGACGTGCAGCTCAAGTCGCTCCGCGCTTGGTCGGGCCATAGTTCTGATCCGGCCGTGATGGACCAAATCCGAACGCTAGCGCAACGTGTTCGTGTGGCTGTCAGTCGACTCACAGATACTCCGCAAGAACTGATAGTCGTTCGTGGGAAGGTAATGACTCTTCTCGAGAATGGAAACGACCTGCTGGCCCCGGATGCTCCTATCGGGATGGCGGCTGACGACTATGTTCGGTCCCTACAAAATCTTCGTCGAGCTATTGAGGAGTTCGAGACCCAAGCAGGTAGCTCGGTTAGAGAGGCCCTGTCGGACGATGGTTATTCCCTGGAGAAACTACAGGAGGTGGCAGATCTAATTGCTGAGCGCTACGCTGATCTGAATCATTGGTGTGGCTGGCAGCGACGTCGGAATGAGGCTCTAAATCTCGATCTTGGACCATTGGTCGAAGGCATCGAATCTGGTCGGGTGCCACTTGAAGAAATACCCGAAACGTTTGAGGCTGCTTTTTGTACTTGGTGGTCGGAAAGAATTCTGGACGAAGATGAGGTACTACGTACATTCTCCAGCGTAGAGCACGAGGATGCGATCCAGAAATTTCGGGAACTCGATAATCTGTTTCAAAAAACTACAGCACGGTACATCGAGGCCCGGCTCAGTGCCGGACTGCCGCGTGACGGTGATGTATCACAGAGCTCCCAATGGGGCTTGATTAAACGAGAAATAACCAAGCGCGCGCGCCACAAACCTGTTAGGCAGCTCATGGAGGAGGCGCCGGATGCGATTACGCGGCTGGCACCGTGTTTGATGATGTCTCCACTGTCGGTTGCGCAGTACTTGCCATCAGACCAATCTCACTTCGATGTGGTTATATTTGATGAGGCGTCCCAGATTGCAGTCTGGGATGCGGTAGGGTCTATCGCGAGAGGTAAGCAAATCATCGTCGCCGGCGATCCAAAGCAGATGCCGCCTACCAATTTTTTCAATCGGGCAGACGATGATGCGGATGGCGACGTAGATTACGACGGTGATCTGGAAAGCATCTTGGATGAGCTGCGAAGTTCAAATGTGCCAGAACTCACTCTCAATCTACATTACCGGTCACGACGAGAAAGTCTCATTGCCTTCTCGAATGATCGCTATTACGACAATGGTTTGGTGACATTTCCAGCACCCGAACGTCCCGACAAAGGGTTGCGTCTGGTTCGGCCCGAGGGTTTCTACGACCGAGGAAAGTCACGAACTAATGAAGGCGAGGCGCGGGCTATCGTCGAGGAAATAGTAGGACGACTGAATTCTGATGATCCGTCGGTCAGGGATAAGTCAGTCGGCGTGGTCTCGTTCAATTCGGAGCAGCAATCGCTGGTTCAGGATTTGCTGGATCAAGAGCGATCCAAGAATCCCGGAATTGAGTGGGCGTTTGCTGAAGACTCTACAGAGCCTGTATTCGTGAAGAATCTCGAAACCGTTCAAGGCGACGAGCGGGACGTGATTCTCTTCAGCGTAACCTATGGGCCCGATCGGGCTGGCAACGTCTACATGAATTTCGGACCATTGAATCGTGATGGTGGAGAACGCCGTATGAACGTGGCGATTACCAGGGCGCGCTCGGAAATGATGGTATTTTCGACTATGCATCCCGATAAAATTGACTTATCTCGCACCAACGCGAGGGCGGTCGCAGATCTAAAGCATTTTTTGAATTACGCGGAGCGCGGTCCAGACGCTTTAGCGGCGGCGGTGCACGGTTCTCTTGGCGACTTTGAATCACCGTTCGAGTCTGCTGTTGCAGTTGGACTTCGGAAAAAGGGCTGGACTGTGCACCCGCAGATAGGAGTTTCTGCATTTCGGATAGACTTGGGTGTAGTCCATCCGGATCGGCCCGGCGTCTATCTGGCTGGTGTTGAGTGCGACGGCGCGATGTATCACAGCTCTGCGTATGCTCGTGAGAGGGACAAGATTCGCCAGTCAGTGCTTGAAGGTCTAGGCTGGACGTTATTTCGCGTGTGGTCAACGGACTGGTGGATAAATAAGGCACGGGCCTTGGAGGATACTGATAGAAAGCTACAGGAACGCCTCGAATCGGATCGGGCAGAGCAAGCACTTGCCGAGTCCAAAGCGGCCGAGGGAAGCGGCACTGATGACGACGACAACAGCGACGTCCATGCGTCAAGGAAATCCAATGCGCCTGCAAACGACGATTCGGGAATATCGAGCTGGTCGGGAACCAGACGAGTTGCCAATTTCGCAGGCAATAACACAACTACCCAGTTTGATAAATCCAGTGCCGCGAGCAACGCAAGTGCACGGGGTGGAGGACCTGTGGAGGACGCCGACCGGATTGGCACTAGTGAATTTAGGCGGACAATGGAGTACGTGCAGGCAATAGTCCAAGTTGATACCGGTTCGGAGCAGCTTGGAAACATGAGCCCTGCGGCGCTTGTCGATACTATCGTTCAGGTCGTCGAAATAGAATCACCGGTTCATGTGGATGACGTGATTCGTAGAGTGACTCATGGGGCTGGATTGCAAAGAGCTGGTGCGCGTATTCAGAATGTAATTAGTCGGGCGATCGGATTGGCGGTGCGCCGTAAATTGGTTCGGAAGAAACAATCTCTTTTGTGGCGACCTGAGAATCACAAACCAAACGTGCGTGACAGAAGCGACCTGCCAGCTCAGGACAAGAAACTAGACCGCGTTTCGCCAGAGGAAATCGCCGTTGCATTACTGGGTGTCGTACGCCGTAACTTCTCGCTCTCTGAGGACCATGCCATTTCCGAAGCGGCGAAGGACCTGGGCTTTCAGCGAGTGACAACGGCAATGCATAAGCAACTCCTGCGAATTCTGAATGCCTTGATCACGAAAGAGTTGCTGGCGCGAGATGAAGGAATAATAAGCACTCGTTAAGACGTCGATGATCGAACAGTATTTAGAGCATTGATCCGCAATCGTGTGGGCATAATTCTGGATCATCGAGACTAGCAGAAAACGTAGCTAAGCAATAATTGAGTTATTCACCGCAAGCGAGATGTCCGGTTAGATACAGACCGTATCGAAAAACGGCTGACGTTACAGGAGGAAGGCTGATCGACATTCTTCTTTTTTATCCGCAGAGAAATCAATTGTGAAGCCCTTATCGGAAATCAGCAAACCGGACGATCGCCAGGATCTGTTCAATACGACCCTTGAAGAAATCCACGAAGAGTTACGTGGCGTGACTATGAATCCTCAGGTACCAGCGCCGGTGCGCGAACTTTTTGAGACAGCAAAAAACCTGTCTCTACATTCGTGGTTCGTATACGAATTTCATCCAATAGCTGAGCTAACCGGATTCCTGGCACTGGAACAGGCCCTGCGAGCGCGTGCAAAGAGAGAAGGGCCCACTTTGGCAAAGAAAAATCTCCGAACTATCATGAACCATGCGATCGATACTGGTTGGTTCACCGAGGAGGGGTTCGAGGGAAGGCAAGAAATCGCAACAGCTCGCGTGCGTGATCGAAAAGCATTGGAAGCGATCGAGCGCATGAATCAATCTGGTGTTGATTCGGAGCCGGTGGAAGAACCAACCGAAGACGAAGTATTGTCCGAGGCCAAAGATATGAAGATAGTGAAGTCTGTGTGCGATTCGGCAGTTAGTCTGAGAAACTCTCTTGCACACGGCAATAATTACCTAATGCCGCATAGCCATCGCCGACTGCACATGACAGCCAACTTGATTAACCAGTTGTTTTCATGAGTTTCTGGAGAATCAGTTGCGCATCACATATGTGCTGTACTGGGTTAGTTCAGTGACGGCCAGTCAACCGACTCATGCGATTACAATTCTTGTTCTGGGTCACAGCGAGCGAATCCCAATTTCCCCAGACAAGTACGAGGAGATTCGGACAGCACACCGATTCGTGATGTTCGGATTGAGTGTTGAAGAAAAGCTCGATCTATTGCTGCAGAATTTCCTCGCACTCGAAGAGTGCCTTGTCGGTATGGCGCTTGAGAATTCGGTGTTCACTGGCGATATCGAAAATCACTTGACGGGAGCGACTCTCCGGGTGAACCGACATGTCGCAAACCTTCTGACCTCTGCCCGATTGTATCTTGACCAACTTCTTCACGAAGTCTCTGCCGTTTATGGATATGAATCAGAAGAATTCAGAAAGGTGAAGGAACTCACTCATAATCAATACGACTCAGTATTTGGGTACCGAGTAATGGAGGCTCTCCGAAACCACGTTCAGCATCGAGCTTTGCCTGTCCACGGCATGAAGTTTCCGATGACAAGATTGACAGATACTCCTGAATCGAAGTTGGGATTTGCTGTTGTTCCTTTCGCGATTGTCTCGAAATTTGAGGACGACAAAGAGTTTAAGAAGAGCGTACTTGATGAGCTTCAGAATGAGACTGACAAGAAAGGCGACGTGACACTGATGCCCTATGCTCGATCATATGTGGAGTGCATTGCCAAGATACACATTGGTCTTCGCGATACTCTTAGTGAAGACTTGGCTGCGGCAGATACCCTATTCGATCATCTACACCGCCAAGCAGAGCTGGCGTTTGGGCGGTGCTCGCCAGCGTTGGCTGCGGTGTCAATAAACGAAAATGGAACATATGGTGGTCGCGTGATGCTGTCAGATCAGCCGATTCAACGACGACGTAGCCTTGAAAAAAGGAACAAATACATGGACTCAATCTCTCGTCACGTTGTATCGACTGACAAGTGACTATGCTCGTTAGTCAAGTATTTATGCCAGTTTCTCATCCCAGTGAGTACCGCAGCGGATGTTGAAGGGATGATGGGGGTATGTAGAGCAGGGTGTTGATAACAAGCCTCGAAGAAGCTTGTAGAGTAAGCCCATCAGTGTTTCTGTGGAATACCAATATGAAAATTGCTTCAGTTCGGATAGAGAACTTCAGATCGTTTAAGGATGAAACCGTCCCATTAAACGACTACTCATGCCTCGTAGGTCCGAACGGGGCAGGAAAGTCCACTGTTTTGACCGCGTTAAACGTTTTCTTTCGAGAATCGGAAAACCTTCAGACGGATCTAAATTCCCTGGATGAGGAAGACTTTCACTGTAAGGATATTACTCAACCACTTACGATTACTGTGACGTTCCGAGACCTTAACGACGCGGCGAAGGAGGATTTTTCCGATTATGTTCGTCACGATCAGCTGATCGTTTCTGCTGTAGCGGAGTTCGATGCAACAACCGGAAAAGCCAATGTAAGCCAGTACGGTCAACGGCTCGGCATGGTCGCGTTTGCTCCATTTTTCAAAGCTGCGGCCAATGCCGGGATACTCGTTGCCCGATTAAAAGAGATCTATATCGGCGTTCGCGAAGCCTATGGCGACCTTCCGGCACCAGGCACAAAAAATGCCATGATCGAAGCACTACGCGCTTATGAGGCGGAACGACCGGAAGAATGCGAACTCATGCCGAGCGAAGATGAGTTCTATGGTTTTTCGAAAGGGGCGAATCGCCTTGCTAGGCATGTTCAATGGGTTTACGTACCGGCGGTAAAGGATGCAACTTCCGAACAGGTCGAGGTGCGCAGTTCCGCACTGGGGAAGCTTCTCGCCCGCACCGTTCGATCGAAAACCAATTTCGACGAATCAGTCAAAGAGCTGCGGGCTGGCATGCAAAAGCAATATCAAGAACTCTTGGACGGCAACCAACACGTTCTGGACGACATATCCACATCTCTTCAGGCCCGCCTTTCAGAGTGGGCGCATCCGGATGCGCGGCTGCGCTTGCATTGGAAGCAAGACCCGAACAAGTCTGTTCGCGTCGAAGAGCCGTGGGCGCATATTTTGGCGGGCGAAGGGGCGTTTGAGGGAGAGCTTGCTCGTTTCGGTCATGGTCTTCAACGCTCCTATCTCCTCGCACTGTTGCAGGAGTTATCAGGAACAGATGACGATGACACGCCAACACTGATTCTTGCTTGTGAAGAACCAGAGCTCTACCAGCATCCGCCCCAGGCGCGTCATTTGGCATCAGTACTAAATCGGCTCAGCCATGGCAATTCGCAAGTCGTCGTTGCGACTCACAGCCCGTGGTTTGTATCTGGCGAAGGGTTCGAAGACGTACGAATGGTCCGTAAAGACGGCGTGAGCTCGTGTTCATCAGTAAGTCACATGTCTTTTGCCGAAATTGCCGACACCATAGCCGTTGCGACCGGCGAAAAACCGACAAAACCAGAGGGCGCGCTCGCGAAAATTCACCAAGCTTTGCAGCCAGCGCTAAACGAAATGTTTTTTACGCGGCGACTTGTGCTCGTGGAAGGGCTCGAGGACGTAGCGTATCTACTTGCGTACTTCAATCTTCTCGATCGGTCAGAGGACTTCCGACGTATGGGTTGTCACATAGTCCCGGCAAACGGAAAGAGTGAGTTATTGAGGCCCGTAGTAGTTAGCAAGCACATGATGATTCCAACGTATCTAATCTTTGACTCGGATTCAGACAAGCCGGACAAGAATGGCAGCAGGGCAAAACATGAGAAAGACAATAAGGCGCTGCTTACTTTAGTTTGCAGACCGGAGGATGCTCCATTTCCAGATGAAACCGTATGGGGGAAAGGATTCACAATGTGGTATTCGGATATTGGCGATACTGTAGAGTCGGAATTCGGCAAAGACGAGTGGGCAACGTGTCGCGATGAGGCGGACAGGTTATATGGGCACGCGGGCGGACTTAAAAAGAATTCACTCCATATTGGAGCCAGCCTTGCAATAGCATGGGACGCTGGTATGCGTTCATCGAGTTTAGAGCGTCTTTGCGCGGGAATTCTGGATACGGATAACGTAATACCGACATCGAACGAGGCGACGTGACATGGGCTTTTATATTTACGAGAATTGGCAAGCGGGACCTCGTAAGGCCGTAATTCATGACGGTGCATGTGCATTCTGCAACGACGGAGTAGGTCGTGCTGGTGGATATGATCCAGCGCACGCGACGTGGCATGGTCCGTACAAGTCTCTAGAAATTGCGCGCAGTCGCCAAAAGGCCATGGACGTCAAAGTTCGAAGAGAGTGTCGATGCCTAACTCGATAAGGGCGATCATTTCGAAAAATGCGAGAGCTGGTGGTCGATGACAAATAAGTATTCAAGCGTTAGATTTATCCACAGCTCCGATTGGCAACTCGGCATGACGCGCGCGTTTCTGAGCCCGGAGGCAGCGTCCCGTTTCAGCCAGGCGCGCATCGATGCAATTACGGCACTCGGCAAACTCGCGAAACAGCACGAAGCACAATTCATTATTGTCGCGGGCGACGTATTCGAATCCAATCAGCTGTCGCGACAGACACTGGTGCGAGCGATCGACGCCATCGAATCGCTACCTGTGCCGATCTTCCTGTTGCCCGGTAATCACGATCCGTTGGATGCCGCATCGATTTTTTCGACCAAGGAATTTCTGGGAGTCGGTAAGCACATTATTGTGTTACGGGACATGGATCCGGTAGCGGTACCCGGGTTGCCGGGCGTGGAGGTCGTCGGAGCTCCGTGGCGAACGAAACATCCCAACTCAGATTTGGTCCGCGAGTTGGCCGATTCTCTGAATTCGGCAAACGACATCATCCGCATCGCGGTAGCACACGGTCAGGTCCACATCCTGTCGCCGGATCCCTCCCGGCCGGAAGTCATAAACCTGGCGAATGCCGAGCAAGCGATTCAGGACCACAAATTTCAATACCTAGGTCTTGGAGACCGGCATTCGGTAACAGAGGTCGGTGATACGGGACGGGTGCACTACTCTGGCGCGCCAGTCGCGACCGCTTTCGATGAAGCCGACCCGAACAAGGCATTGCTGGCAGAGGTGGAACTCGGTGGCGATTGCCGCGTGGAAGCTCTTGAAATTGGCGCGTGGTCATTCATTGCAGAAGAACGCGCCATGAACGGGCTGGAAGATCTGGCCGCATTCGACAAGTGGCTGAATGAGATTCCGAACAAGGAACGCACTGCGATCAAGGTTGGATTCCAGGGCAGCATCAACCTGGCAACGGCGGCGGCACTGGACGAGGTCATGGAGTCAAAAGCTGAGCTGTTTGCCAGCTTGCGGCAGCGGGAGCGTACGACGGACCTCGCCATAGTCCCGGATGAACTCGATCAGGACAGCGTGTCGCTGTCCGGCTACGCACGCGACACCTGGAACGCATTGCACCAGATGGCACAGCAGGACGATCCCGCCGCACAGGATGCAATCCGGTTGTTCTATCGCCTAAGCGCGCCGGGCGGCGCTGAATAGTGCGCATTCTCAGACTTTCGTTGGAAAACTGGCGGGGCGTCGATTCGCGTGAAGTTACCTTTTCCGATGGCGTCACCGTCATCGAAGGTCCAAATGAAATAGGCAAATCGACAATTGTCGAGGCGATTCGGCTGCTGTTTAGTGAACTGGATTCGTCGAAGAAGCAGGCCGTCAAATCGATTAAGCCAGTAGATCAGGATGTTGGCAGCACGATCGAAGCGGAAATCCAGTCGGACGATTATTGTTTCGTTTACTCGAAGACATTTAACAAATCGAACAAGACATCCTTGAACATCCTGGCGCCGGCCAAGAAGCAGCTCACCGGTCGAGAGGCCCACGAGCACGCCGAGCAGATTCTCGGTTCGACCGTGGACATGGCGCTTTGGGAGGCTTTGTTGGTTGATCAGGGCGAGAAAGTGGCGCTCGCCAATATTCGGGATTCTGCCGGACTGGCAAAAGCACTCGATGAGGCTGCCGGATCGTCATCAAGCGGTGGCGAAGATACAGGGCTGTACGCGGCCGTTCAGGCTGAGTATGAACGCTACTTCACGCTGAAGACTGGCAAACCAAGATTTTCCGCTGAAGAAAACGCGTTCGAGAAAGCACAAACCACTTTCGACGAGGCCAGGCAAGCGGTCCTGGACGTTGAAGACGATGCTCAGGCACATGAGCGCTCCGCTGCCGAGGTGCGCCGCCTACGGTCCACGCTACCCGACCTCAAGGTGAGGATGGATGAATACGAAACGCAGTGGAACGCCATCAAATCGCTCAAGGAGAGACTTGACGCGAAACAAAAAGAACTGGCTGCTTCTGAAGCGGTGCACAAAGCGGCGGTGGATGCGGAAACGGACCGTCAGACCTTGGTTGAGGAGATCGGCGTTACCGAGAAGCGACAAAAGGACGCCGCCGAATGCCAGGAGCCGTTGCGGCTAAAAGCGGAAACACTGAAGGACCGATCCGAAAAAGCGCAGTTGGTCATTGCGGACCTTAAGAAGAAGAGGACGGCCGCGAAGGACGCACGGGATCTTGCGCGGTCCGATGAGCGTCACCTGCTCAATCTGGAATCACTTGCGGATGAAAGGAACCGACTTAAACAGTTGAAAGAGCTTTCGACGCAAATGAAGGCTGCTCTCAAGACCGTCGGATCGATCAAGATCAATGACTCCTCGCTTGAGGAGTTTCGGGAAGCGGAGCGCGCGCTCGACATTGCCAACAGTAAGAGAGACGCGGTAGCGACGACCGTATCTGTAACCGCCGAGAAGGATCTGGATTTTGAATTCGATGGAGACACGGTTTCGCTGAGTAACGCGGCCGTAGAAACCCGCAACGTGGCGGCGGAGTTACGCATTCGGCTGCCAGGTATTGCGACCGTTCAGCTATCGCCGTCAAAGTCAGTCGCCGACGTACAGGAAGATGTCGCCGATGCGCGAGCGGCATTCACGGACTTGCAGAACCGTTTCGGTGTGAGTGACCTCAAGGAAGCAGTTGCAGCAAATGAAAGGCGGGTGACAGCGCAGCGGGAGATCGACCGTCTTAAAGAACGCGAAGCAGAGATTTTGGGAGGCGCCAGCCAGGCAGAGATAGAGCAGTCGATCGCGTCCTATCAGTCAGATATCGATACCTACATTGACAATCGGGAGTCTGATGTAGAGCTACCAGCCAGTGCTACTGATGCATCCAGTCGTGTTCATGAAGCCAAGGAACTATTTGGCTCCCTCGAGAGCGCACTTGAAGCGGCGCGGGGAAAAGCCGAAGGCCTGCAAGCTGACTACGCCCACGTCGACGGTGAGCTTCGCATCGCGCAGCAGGAAATGACCGGTGTGGAAGCGGCACTGAATGAAAAGCGCGAAAGGTTGGAAAAAGCACAGTCGGCCGAGGCCGACAAAGTATTGGCCGAACGTTCGGAGCAGGCGCGCTTAGCCGTGAAGAAACTGGAGGAGGAGACTCGCGCGATTCAAGTCAGTTTCACCGACTCCTCGCCGGAATCGCTTGAAGAGCTGCTCAGCAATGCTAAAGATGTTCACGACCGCGCCAACACCAATCTGCGGCAGGAAGAACAGAACCTCGCGATATTGGCCGACCGCTTAACGCAGGCTCAGGCCGATGGCCAATTCGAAGCCATGGAGACTGCGGAAAGGGAGCTTGAGCATCGCGACGACACATTGAAATCAACGCGCCGCCGTGCAGCAGCCGTACAGCTCCTTTGGAGCACGCTAAATGAGTATCGAGACGCCGCCCGTCAGGCGTATGTGATGCCTTTAAAGGAATCGATCGAACGCCTAGGAAGAATCGTTTTCGGCGCTGGACTTGAAGTGGAAATTGGCGATGACTGGTCACTGATTTCGCGAACGCTGCATGGCAAGACATTGCCCTTCGATGATCTGAGTGTTGGTGTCAAAGAACAGCTCGGAATACTAACTCGACTCGCCGCCGCTCAAATCGTCTCGAAGCAAGGTGGTGTGCCACTGATCATTGACGACGCCCTTGGATTCTCTGACCCCTCAAGTTTGGAAAAATGGGCGCTGCAATCGCGGCGGCCGGCCGGCAGAGTCAGATCGTCATACTGACTTGCACGCCAGGCCGCTTCATGCACGTTGGCAGCGCAAAAGTGGTGCGGTTTTGACTCAGAATCAAACTCGAGTCCGCACGATGCTAAATCAAGCCAATGGCTGGGGCGCGAATGCAACAATATAAACCCGGCGATCAAATAGGTGGCGAGTTCAAAGTCCTTGAAGTTTTCGGTGGAGTAAACGAATCGGGTATGGGTGTTGTTTACCTCGTTGAACACCGCGAGTCGCCGTTTCCTCATATATTGAAGACCTACCAGAACCTGCTCGGCGAGAATGCCAAGAAGCAATTCGTCGCGGAGGCACATGCGTGGATTAACGCTGGCGCCAATGCGCATATCGTTCAAGCCTATTGGGTTCGTGAGATTGCAGGCCAGATCTATGTCGCTGCGGAATACGTTGAGCCCGACGAAATCGGACGAAATAACCTGACACACTTTCTTCAAGGTGGGCAACTGCTCACGGAAGTCGTATTGATGTGGGCCGCCCAATTCTGTTATGGGATGGACTACGCTCGGTCTAAGGGCGTTCTCGCCCACCGTGACATCAAGCCCGCCAACCTGATGATCGGCAAGGACGGGACACTCAAAGTGACGGATTTTGGACTGGCAAAATCAATTAGTCCTGATGCCATAGAGCATAAGAAGGGTTGGCCGATATTTGGCGGCAAACAAAAAGTTGAAACTGCCGCGAAGACTAAGGCCGGATCAATCATGGGAACGCCGTCATATATGGCACCGGAGCAATTTCGAGATGCCAAGTCGGCAGATCACAGAGCTGATATTTACAGCTTTGGTGTGATTCTCTATGAAATGGTCACTGGCGGCGGCTACCCGTATCGACTAACCGGCGAATCGCAGAATCCCGCGATTGAGTATTGCCGCGCTCATCTGTCTCAAAAGCCTATCGCTATCGATACTCCGCTGATGTCCATCATCAACAAGTGCTTACAGAAAAAACCAGATCGTCGGTATGAGACCTACGATACTTTGCTGTCCGATCTTCATAAGGTCGCCAAAAAGCTCAAACTAAAGATTCCGAGGCTCACGCAAGTTTCCAAAGACGACGAAGAACTCTATGGCAGAGCACAAAGCTATGTAGTGCTTGGCGATAAAGACCGCGCGCTCAAAGCGATTGACGAATACACGAAGAAATACCCAAACAATTTTTGCGGGTGGACGGAGAAAGGAAGAATACATCTCGAACGCGGCGAGTTAGATGATGCGCTTGCAGCAACAAGACGCTCTTTGGATGAGAATCCATACAACACACATGCATGGAATAATCTTGGCATCATATTGTTCCGTGCCAAAGCGCCATTCGACGAAGTGAGCAGCGCGTATTCGAATGCGCTGCGTTTGGATAGTCTAAACACTGCGGCGATGATGAATTTTGTTGGTCCGTTAATGTTAGCGAAAGAGTACGCTGAGGCAGCAAAGCTAACAGCAAAAGCAATTGCAGTTGCACCCAATAAGCCATTGTTACTAGCGAAAGCGCAGCAAGTATTGACGGACCTGAAAGATGCTCGTGACCTACCATCAGGGGTTGTGATGCTAGAGGGCTGGACTAAGGCACGCCCTGACGACGTGGAAGCTTGGCACAATCTCGGGTTGTTCTATATGGGTCAAAATAAATTTGAGCCTGCCGTTCCATGTTTTGAAAATGTACGTCGACTGGACCCGAATGACGAATTCGCACTTGTTCAGCTTGCGAAACTCTACTTCTGGACAAAGAATAGTAAAGAATGTTTGCGATGTTGTGATGAAATGCTGAAAAGTGGTGTTGAACCAGTGTTGGCGATAAGCACAAAGGCGCGCGTCCTCAACTTTTCGGGTGGGTATCAGCAAGCGCGGAACCTGCTCAAATTTCATCTCGATAACAATCCGGAGAACGACGCACTTTGGATGGTTTTGGCTGATGTCCATGATTTTCGTGACAATTTCAAAGATGCTGCATTTGCGCTAAACAGGGCGAAAAAGATTCTGCTTGGGGCGTCCGGATCAAACGTTCGAGACAATCTCAAGTACGTAAACGAGAAGCTGCAGCAGCTGGCGAGAAAGAACTAATATTCTCTGTGGTTATCAGTTTTGTGTTGAGCTTAGATCGACAAGTACTAGATTGGCAGTTGTCGGTTTCATGCGCTGGAATCCGACAGCGAAATGGCGTCACGGAAATGATCGATACAAAATTTCTCGAAACGATAAATAACGACCTCCGTCGTGACGAGGTTCCCCCATGCGCGGAAACCCGTCGAGGCGACCATATGAGCGTCCCAGAAGCCAGGCATATCAATCGACATGCGGTCGAAAGAGTTAGGCACGATATTCAAGTGGTTCAAGGAGTAGTTGAGCGACATGCAATTCCGGGAGATCGTCAGTGTTCATGACCGTCCCGGGCGTGGTAGGCTTTCGCTATCTGACGTCGTCCAATTCTGGTAACAAGTCGCATGTACTATCGTCGCAAACTGTTGCTGGCACTCATTCAGGGTCTGAATCGACCGGTCGACAAAGTTGATCTGCAGAAATACTTGTTTCTGGTCTGCGTGGATCAAGAAAAACCGAGCTACGAGTGTTGATTTGCGCCCAATATTGTCCCGAGATTTGCACTGAAAATCTACCCGGCCAATGCCCCATGATTACCTGCCAATAGACGGCCACAGATGATTGACCAGGGTCAACCGCCCATGCAAATCATCCATAGATTTGGCTCAAGTTTCGATGCAACTCAACAGGCTTAGACGATAGGAAGCAACTATGGATCCGGTAAAGGCCCTAACATCCGACTACGACAGCACGCTTAGTTTCATCGACAAATGTGATGCACACATGTTCAGAATTAAGAACTGGGCGCTCATCACCACATCGGCCATCGTCGCTTATTCGATTTCCTCGGGTACCGAATTTGTTGTGCTAGTTAATTTGGTTCTAATCCCAGCCTTTCTCTACCTAGAACTAATCTACAAGTCATTTCAAGACAGCGCAATTGACCACACGACCGATGTTGCAGAACGTATAGACATCGCATTGAGTCACGGTGATACGGATGACCTAATCGCCGGATACGAATTCGGATTCGGTCGTAACTTGAAGTGCCCATCACTTTCGCGCTGCATCAAAATATTCCGAAATAAGAACAGGAGGCATATTTCGAACTTCTATAGTTTCATCGTTTTGTTTTCAATCGGCGCTTTCGTTGTAGGCAGATGCCTTGCCTGATTGGGTGCCGAATTCGCTATATGAATCGGCGGTAGTAGGGTATAGTCAAATTGGTGGACGCAGGGGATGCATCAAGAAACCCTAGATACGCAGAATATCTCCAACACTCGACCGCAGCGGGCTGACCACCTCTACGACGCACATAGTTAGTAACCAAATCCTTTCAGACGAGTAAAATCGATAGCGCGACCGACCAGCCTGGCTACTATTCCAGATACCCGGGGCCACGAACCACACGACCCGGTAAAGCGCCGGTATGCTGTCCATCTTTCAAAACTTGCTCGCCATTGACGAACACGTGCAACACACCGGTGGAAAGTTGATGCGGTTCGGCGAAGGTTGCGTGATCGGCAATGCTAGCGGGGTCGAATACTACGATGTCGGCGAGATAACCTTCCGCGAGCAGGCCCCTGTCCGCAACTTTTAGATTTTGTGCCGGCATCGAGCTGAGTTTATAGATTGCTTCTTCCAGCGAAATGACTCGCTTGTCGCGAACGTAGTGGCCTAGTAGTCGAGCAAAATTGCCGTAAGTACGAGGATGCGC
>TARA_R110002049_G_scaffold24009_4_pt1 | contig 25434 bp, 26 predicted proteins | sample TARA_R110002049 | Tara Oceans TARA_R110002049 (sample SAMEA4396941) | marine metagenome | biome: Polar Biome; feature: [SRF] surface water layer (ENVO:00010504); material: water (ENVO:00002006), including particulate matter (ENVO:01000060) such as... | depth 5 m
GCATGAGTCTAACGTTACCATTTTAAAAGGTGAAGAAATGAAAACGCTTTCTATGATTGAGAATGCTTATGTCTACATTGAGCATGATACTATTATTGAATACGGCAAAATGGAAGATTACAGACCTATTGAAGCAAATACTATTATCGATGCTACTGGAAAAATTGTTTTACCATCTTGGTGCGACTCTCATACACATATCGTTTATGCTGGAGATAGAACTTCAGAATTTGTAGATAGAATTAATGGTTTGTCTTATGAAGAAATAGCAAACAAAGGAGGTGGTATTCTAAATTCGGCAAAAGTACTTCAAGAAACCTCTGAAGATGAATTATACAATCAATCGATTAAGCGATTAAACGAATTAATTGCAATAGGAACTGGTGCTGTTGAAATTAAAACAGGTTATGGGTTAACCGTTGAAGCCGAATTAAAAATGTTGCGTGTTATAAAACGTATTAAGCAAGAAAGTTTAGCCGTAATTATTCCTACGTTGCTAGCTGCTCATGCTATTCCTTCTGAATTCAAATCAAAAAAACAAGAGTATATAAAATTAATAACTGAAAAATTAATTCCGCAAGCTGCCGAATTAAACATTGCACATTTTATAGATGTCTTTTGTGAAGAAGGCTACTTTGACATTAAAGACACAGAAGCCATCTTAGAGGCTGCAAAATCATATAATCTACGACCAAAAATTCATGTTAATCAATTTAATATTTTAGGAGGTATTGCACTTGGCGTAAAACATAATGCCTTATCTGTTGATCACTTAGAAGAACTAAACGATAATGATATTGAAGCTTTAAAAGGAAGCGACACTATACCTGTTGCATTACCTGGTTGCTCCTATTTTTTAAGTATTCCTTATACGCAAGCCAGAAAAATTATTGATGCTGGTTTACCGTTAGCCATCGCTACAGATTACAATCCTGGCTCTGCTCCTAGCGGAAACATGAATTTTATTGTGAGCTCTGCTTGTGTAAAATTAAAAATGACTCCAGAAGAAGCTATAAATGCAGCTACAGTAAATGGTGCTTTCGCTATGGGAATTAGCAATATGTACGGAAGTATTACAAGAGGTAAAAAAGCGAACCTTCTCATTACAAAACCAATGAATCATTATAGTGAGATTCCGTATGCTTTTGCTCATAATCCTATTGAGCAAGTAATTATAAATGGTCAATTACTATAATTACCATATATACTTTAAGACAATTTAAAGCAAAAAAAAAATCCAGAAGCGAACTTCTGGATTTTTTGCTATCAATCAATTAATATCAACCCTTACTTCAAAGTAAATTCTGAAGAAGAAATTAATGCCTTATCGTTAAATACATTTATTTTATAACGACCTTTTTCGAATTTAGAATCTTCTAACTCATCTATATATTCGCAAATACTTAAGTTTCTGTTTTCGTAGTTAAATCTACTAATTAAGCTGTAGTTTAAAACTTGATCATCAAAGTTTATTTGATCATTTGCACCCAATACATTATTTAAAGGATCAATTACCTGTACGTATAATTCTTTATCACCAGCTTCTGTCAACATATTTTTAGCAACAGTAAAACAAACTTTAAGTTTATCGCTTCGTCCTGCTCTTTCAGTAGGGATTTGTTTTCCACTGCTTCTTTCAATTACTCCCATTCCTACTAATCCAACAGTCTGTAATGCTGCTGCATCTTTAACAACAGTAGATAACTGCGTGTTTTGCACTAAAAGAGAATCTGTAAACATTGTACGCTCTGCTAATTGTACTTGCGTACTATCTAAAGACGTTGCTAAATATTCGTTCTCAACTTTTAAACGATCGTTCTCAGTTAATAAAATCTCCATTTCTTCTTCAAGCGCTTGGTACTTCTTTTTGTATCTCCATAAACTATTAACACTATTCTGAGATATTTTCAAAGAATCCATTAAACCTTGAATACGTTCTCTTGCAGCAATTAGATCTACATTTTTGACTTCACTTTCTGCAATTGCCTCATCATAATCTTTTAGTAAATCATTAAAATTATTCATTACTTGTTGCTTTTCGCTAACTAATAATTTTTCATTTTCTTTCTTTTCATTGTACAGCTTTGATGTGTAAAATGCAGTTCCTAAGAACAATACAATTAATATTGCTAAGCCTACTTTTAATCCTGTGTTTGATTTTTGTGAACCTTCCATAAATTGTTTGGTTTTAAGTATTGTTATTTGTTGTTTTAAATTTTATTTGAGATCAAAGTAATTAAATAAAACTGTATTTTTATTCTATTATTTTAATAATTTATCCAAATGAATCATCTTAATTTATTTACAGAAAAAGAAAAACAACATCTTTTAAAGAAACGTAAAGGAGAATCAAAATTTGGAGAACATATTCAGTTAATACCTAACCTCACTAACATATACGATGATATTGTTAATTTAGACGTTGACTATGTTTTATTTGGAATAAAAGAAGACATCGGTGTTTACGGAAACTTCGGACAAACAGGCACTTACATGGCTTGGGAGGCCACTCTAAAAGTTTTGTTAAATATACAAAGTAACAATTTTACGTCTGCAAAGCGTGTCCTAATCTTAGGTCATTTAGAGTATGCAGAACAACGCGACGCTTTACTTGCATTAGATACATCTAAAAAGAAAGAACTTTCTAAAGTCCGCAAATTTGTAGAAACTATTGATCAAGATGTAACCAATGTAGTATCTTCTATTGTTAAAGCAGGAAAAATCCCAATTGTTATTGGTGGAGGACATAACAATGCTTACGGAAATATAAAAGGTTCTGCTATTGCTAAAAATAAACGAATAAATGTGGTTAATTTTGATGCACATTCTGATTTTAGAGCTGAAGAAGGCAGACATAGTGGCAATGGATTTAGTTATGCTTATGCTGAAGGCTTTTTAAAGAATTATTTCATCTTTGGATTACATGAAAACTATACTTCTGACACCATGTTAAAGAAGATGAAGAAAGTAAAGTCTATAAAGTACAATACTCACGAATCTATTGAAGTTAGAAATGAAGTTGATTTTAAACCTGAAATGAAGTCTGCTTTAGACCATATTTCTGATAAATCATTCGGGATAGAAATAGATTGTGATGCAATTATTAATATACCGAGTAGTGCCAAGACGCCTAGTGGTTTTAGTGTAAAACAAGCCAGACAGTTTGTTAATTATTTTGGAAAGCATGAAAATGCTTCTTATTTACATATCTGCGAAGCTGCACCAACAAAAAAAACAATGTCCAAAGTAGGAAAGCTAATTACTTACCTAATCACTGATTTTATTAGAGCTAATGGTAATTAAAATAATTGATTTTAAACCACAATACACACAAGATTTCTATGATTTAAATATTGAGTGGTTAAAAACGTATTTTTACGTAGAACCTTATGACGAAGACGTTTTAAGTCAACCAGATAAATACATTATTAATAAAGGTGGTTTTATATTCTTCGCTGTTAAAGAAGATAATGTCGTTGGAACTGTAGCATTGATGCCTACCGAAAAATATGGTGTTTTAGAATTAACCAAAATGGCTGTTTTACCAGAGGAACGTGGGCAGAAAATAGGACAACAATTATTACAACATTGCATTGATTTTGGTAAATCTCAAAATCTTAATACACTACTACTCTATTCTAACAGAAAATTAGAAAATGCTATTTATTTATATCGAAAATATGGATTTGTAGAATTACAACTAGAAAAAGATTCACCTTATTTGCGTTCTGATATAAAGATGTTGTTAGAACTTTAATTAATCATCATTATTTCTTTTTCTAAAGCTATAATCTATTTTGTTATTTAATGCTCTATAAAAAACTTTGTAATCCTTGTTTTGGCGTAACAAATTGTTCTCAATATCTGTAAGAGATTTATGTTGCATGCTTATTCGTGGAATATAGATGTCTTCAACTTTTAGATTAAAATCATCAATTAATCCCAGTAACTTTTTAGTTTTAACCAATTCAATCCATTTAAACTTCTTAGCATATGTCCTTAGAATTTGTTTTATAAAAGCACTGGGTGGATGACTATAGCTGTTATATTTATATAACAATTTTTCAATTATTTTATCCATATACAATGTCAAATCAGGACTACCAGATTGATTTACTTCATTTATTGATTTATAAACTAAAACTGAAAACCAATCTTCATCTATTTGTAAATCTGTAATTTTAAAGTAATAGTTGGTATAATAACCTTTAAATAATTTAAAAAAATAAGTTTTAGAATCTAAAACTTTAACAACTTCAATAACACCATTATTAATTAAGTTTAAAATGGTTAATCTAATAGTTGCTTTAGCATTATGACTCCAATCTAAGCTATCTGAAAAATTTAAACCACCAAACTGCAATCTTGGGTATTTACCAATAACGTACAATCCGATGTCTTGGCAATGCACGGATTCAAAATCAATGTTTAGCTTTTCTTCTTTTAAACGTTTTCTTTCGTAGAAACTCAAATTTATACTTTTATGATTATTATATTTTTAACTAATTAAAATCTAACTCCTCTAATTCATCGCAATGCGTGTTATAATCAAAACAAAGAATTTCTAAAGTTTCTAATAACAAACTATTCAATTCCCTGTTATTTGGTTTTAAATTTAAAGCTAAGGTAAACTCAGAATATGCTCCGTGTATTTTTCCAGAACTCAATCTATTTTTTCCCGACTTAATTAAAAAATTAAATGCTGTATTATTTCTAGATTCTCTAAATTCTATTTCTGCATTAATTCTCTTATTTTCATAAGCCGACCATTTTGGAATCATTAAACCTATCAATAAAGAGAAAATGATTAATAAAACTATTGCTAAATTACAACTTCCTTTATTTTCTGATGGTTGTAGTTTAAATTTTCTACTTTTTGATGGCACTGCAGTGAATGAGCCTTTCCTCTGCATAGAAAATGGCTTACGTGGGCGCATCGTATAAATCCATTTTTGCATGCCAAAACCCATGAAACCCATAATATCTTCTTTATAATATAAGTCTATAATTCTGAGAATTTGTTACATGTTTTGTTGATTTCGAAGCATGTTAAGAATGATAAATCAAATAGATTCGTTAACCATAATTCATGGTTTTGAAATACTCTTAACATCAAAGACCTGTCAGGATTTTAAAATCCTGACAGGTCTTTATATTTTTAAAATGAATCGTAAATTATAAACCTTTAGCAGCCTTCAAAGAATCTATCTGACGTTGTAACTTATCAATTGTATCCGTATTATCATCAATTTTAGGAATACTCATTAAAGAATCCATTTGTTGCTCCATTATGTCTTCATCTTTTGGCACTTCTTTATAGTAATAACCAATACCTTCACTCGCTCTCCAAGCTTCATTAAGTTGATTATATACTTCCTCATCCCAGGTACTAGGATGTTTAACATCTATCCAAATCACATCTCTATATTCACTATCTATTAAAACCAAATCTGGCGTTGCAGAACCATCAAATTGTTGTGCGTCAGTAGAACTAATAGAAGATATTGTACCTAAGAAAAACATACGTTTTCTGCCCGCAATTTCTTTTATATAAGGTCTAAACTCAACAGGTGTGCTTGCACTCCAATCGTATTCTTTACGCGATTCTTTCACCTTTAATGGCATAGCAGAAACACCTGCGTAACCTTGTTTTTTAGTAGCATGGTCATAATAATATAATTTGTCTGTACCGTCAGCAGGAATAAATACGCTATAACTTAAACTTGTACGCTCATTACCTACTGGTTCTAATCCAAACCAATGATACAATCCACTGTATGCATCAGAATTTGAACCTGCAAAATCAAAATCGGTAACATAAGGTTGTTGATTTTGGTCTTTTGGCATCATCGGAATCTTAACCGCTGTTTCCATATTCCAAGGTAAAGGATCGCTAAATCCACCTAAAAATTTTAAAGATTCTGCTTCAAGTTGGGATACTTTTTCTGATAACGTGTTTTGCTTCATTAAAAACGGATAATTTTTAATTTCATCAGGACTCACAAAAGTGCCTTTACCAATAGTGATACGTTCTAAATAATCATTCATATCGTGTTCACCACTATCAATAATCATAACACCTCCAAAAGAAGGATAAGGAAAAAAGAAGCCTTTCCATTTTATTAAACTCACAACTTCTACCCATTTGCCATCATCATTTTTCATGTAAAACGTATCACTTGGTTCGTAATTTAAAAGCATCCAAGGATTAAAACGTTGCACAACAGCATTGTATGTGTTTCGACTAAATTTTAAAGATTCTCCAATTGAAAATGTAACAGGAATACGGTTTTCATTAGAAAATCTAGGAAACGGTGTTGTACTACTCACGGCAAATACCTCTTCAGTATTATCGCTCATTTGCTGCATGACGTACTTTTCACTTGGCTGTATTGCCATTGTCCATTTATTCTCAGTACCTATTCTTACTAAATGAGGTAAGGATACATCTTTTGTTTCACCAACACTTTCATTGGCCATAGAAAAGACATTTCTAAGTGGTTGAATACGTTCGTTTTGTGTTAGTGGCAATTCGTTAATTTCAACTTTGTTTAAACTGTTGAAAACATTATAAGTTTTCATGTAGTCATACATTTTTAAATGCCAACCTACACCATATAATATTCCGAAAAAGATAATTAGCAAGGCTAACATGCCTAAGCGACCACCTACGCTTTCAGATTTTCTGAATTTTCTTAATCCCAAAATTAAAACCAATAAACTGATAATAATTATGAAAATGTATTTACGTATAAATAACAAAACAGGTTGATAATCGTCTCTAAAAAAGAACAATAACACTAATAATAGTAAAACCACAAAAATTGTGATTGCTTTCTGTTTTCTTCCTTTATTCCAGTATTTTTTAATCATTTCGTAATTTTTGTAATTCTGAATTTAAATCAGAACCTTAAACTTATTTCTTTAATTAATATCGTCTTAAAACTAATTTAAGACCACATTTTATATTACATAAGACCCTTATCTTTCAATCGGTCACGTGCACTTGTTTTGTTAACTTCGGGTTTTGCTTCCGATTGAGACTCCTCGACTCCGCGCGAAGTCTCAGCATCACCCTTTTTATCTTTTGATTCTAACTCTTGAATGAAATCTTTACCTTTTTCTACTGTTTCTTTTACAGCATCCATTAATGAATCACCTTTTTCATCTATTACTTCAGAAGATTTAAACACAAAGTTAGCTAAATATGTACCTAATAATGTCCCAAACATGCTTGATGCAAATAAAGAAATTGTCATTAAATCAATCGGAATTAAAAATCTTGCAATAAGGATACCTGCTAGAAAAAGTACAGCTACATATACCAATCGCATTAAAAAAGATTGCTGGTATAAAAATCCTTTTTTACTATTTGGCGGCATTTGTAATTCCTTAGAATAGAGTATTTTGTTGAAAAAGCGATATACTTTATTGCTTTTAGATTCTCGCCAGTACAATACAATTCCGAATAGAATTGAGGCTATAAATGCTATTATTTCTAGTGACATCAGTTTTGGTTTAAGGTTCTTATAAAGTTAGTCTAAAATTATTATATATTGTTACGGATTCTTTCAATTACCCAATCTTTAAATGAATCATCCCAAGTTTCATAATTTTTATAAAACTGCTCTTTATCATACCAATACAAGAATAAAACATCCTTTGGAGCAATATTAATAAGTAATTTATGAATTAAATCACGATGATTAGAAGACAAGGACGAATGTGGCTGATGCAAAGCAAAATAGAACGATTGATCAACTATATCTTCAATCTTATATGCATTGCTACGCTCAAGTTTTTCGAGATATAACTCAACACTCATTACTTGCTTTCTTTCCTTGATATCAATTTTATTCAAATAACTTTTAAACAACACACTATCATTTAATATGTCTTTAATAGGATGCGCTGTATCTTTTAAAAATTGAGCAAGTACATATTTCTTAATACGTTCGTAATTTGGTGTTTTTACAATATATTCTAAATCGCACTCAATAATAATGTGATCCTTTAGTTTCTCAACTAGCTCTGGTTGTGCGATGTGGTAAATTAAAACATCGTGTATGGTATCTTTAATCGCTTCTTTATAAGCTTCCAAATCTTCAAAAACAATAATAGGTTTTATAAAATCTCTTAGCAAGTAAACACCACCAAAAGCCCTAGTGTAAAACGAGTCTGTTGAAAAATGTAAAGGATGTAAGCTTAAATCTCTTTCTCGTAAGTCGCCATAAGTTTTAGCCGAATCTAGTAATTGCTGATGTATTGCTTCGTCTATAAAGTTATTATCAGTTTTAAACTTATCAACTAATTTTAATTGATCTTTCTGAACCTGTTCTAGATTATCAATAAGCCTGAATTTAATATTGATACTATCATATTTTAAAACGTCTAATGGCTCATAAAACACATCAATATTCTGGTCAAAATCTATGCAAATGGCAGAATCTCTTGTGATATCATTAATTTTTTGACCATGCGTTCTAAAGACATGTTGCATCATTTCTTTATCAAAAGAATGAAAAGGCAAATACACAGGTTTTCCCTTTTGTAAAGGTGATATGATTATACCATTTGGATTAGCATCACCATGATTTAGGTAATGCATATTTTCCATTTCTTCCGCAACCTCAGGGCTCCAACCAATGCCATCAATATAAAATGATGTTAGTTTTGTTTCTGTAAAACCAAGCGTTTTTAAGCATTTGTTGTAACGCTCAACTAGTTTTCCACTGATAGAAATAAGTTCGCTTCTGTATAAGTTGGCTTGTTTTAGTTTATTCATTATAATTCAATCAAATTATTGATTTGAGCATATTGCAACAACATAATCGTTTTAGCATCAATAATCTCTTCTGTTTTTATCATTTCTATAGCTTTAGAAAACGTAAGCTCTAAAACTTCAATTTCTTCATTTTCACTTTCTAATCCTCCTCCATCATTAACTTGCATTGCATCACTATATTCCGCAACAAATAAATACATTTTTTCAGTTAAAGCTCCTGGTGATGTGTATGCTGTAAGTACTTGTTTGGCATTACTTATTTTGTAACCAACTTCTTCTTCTGTTTCTCTTATAATAGTTTCTAAAGGGTTATCATTATTATCAATAGCACCAGCACAAGCCTCAATGGACATTGCTTCACTTTTAGTATTCTCATAAATTGGCATTCTGAATTGTTTTGTTAATATTACAGTGCCTTTTTTTGCATTGTACAACAATATTGCTGCACCATTACCTCTATTATAACATTCTCTAGAGACAGATTTCCAATCACCATTCTTAAATTGATATTCATAATCAATTCGATCTAATGTTGCCCATTCTTTTGAGAGGGTCGTTTTTTTTATGCTTTTTAGATTACTATTCATAATGATTTATCCTTTAGATAGATCTAATTGTTTTGTGTATAATAAAATGGAATTGATCAAGTGCTTATATTATCTTGGCTAAATTCTTTCTTAACAGTTATAGTATGCATTCCTAACTTTTGATTGCTTAATGGCATATAGCCAATAATACCAAATTGTTTAGTTATTGGGTGCGTATATTTTAAAAAGTCAATCTCTTTTTTTCCATCATCTAAATAAACCGTATTGTATTTCTGATAACAGTTTAGAGCATTCAACCTACGCTCCTTTCGCTGTTCAACCCTAGATTTGTTGGTATCTTCGATATAAGCATCACACGTTTCCTCACTCATTTTCTTTTCATTATCAAAAATGGGTATAAATATTTTAACTACTTCAGACTTTATTATATCTGATTCTATTTGTGGTGCTAAGAGAAACGTGCTATTAGAATTTTCAGACTGGTAATAATTAGGATTAACTTTTAATGCATCTGACTCAACAGAAAGTCCGTTTTTAATTAAGTAAGGAATGTTAGTTTTATTTATTTGAATAACAGCCAAAGGCATCCCAACAATTAAAAAAGACATCATTAAAAAAGCTAGAGATTTATTCTTTTTAAAATTTGAACCAAATATCATTGTAATCTGAAGAATAGACCTATACAAAGGTCCTATCATTATAAGTGAACCATATTTAACAGCTTTGAAATATAAAAGCTGAAGGTTTTCTTTTTCCTTATTTTTTTTCAAATTAGCAACTATACCAATTACCATTTGAGATAACATCGCTACGATAAATAAACCTAATGGAATTAAAAGAATTAAAGTTGGTACATAACTAGACAACAAATTAAAAATCATTAAATACACATAAGCAAAAAGTGCCATATATAAATACATTGATAAAAACGTAAATGCTGCAGAAAAAATAACACTACATAATGCATCTACCTTTTTTATGGAATCTTCTAATTTTGGAAGAATAGACAGAATTTTCTCAGTATATATTTTTGAATAAGCACTGTCTTCTATACTATAATCTGGAAAAACAGAATTTAAACCCACCAACCCAATCCAATACGCACGAAGAATAAAATGAATTACAAACATGGATGCCAAAATGCTAATGGCAAATAGCCCAAGAAAAACAATTGCATAACCCACTAAATATTGACTAGGGTTTAATACATTAATAAACTTATTTGTTGCCCATTCTACAACATCAAATAATTGAAATGTACCAAAAATAGCTATTGCAGACACCAATAACTCAGCTTCCCAGCTTTCATCCTTTAGTCTCTGTAACCAACTATTAACAGGTTTGTTAGACGAATTATCTAACTTTATTTCATTATTTACGTCGTCTTCCATTATTAATTTTTATTCCCAAACTGCTCGCGAGCCTTAGTATCAATATTCATTTGATTTACTCTAGCATCTACTTTACGTTTAAAATCTGTATCTGCAATGGTTGCTACGTTATCTAAATATCTAATTACTTCTTGTCTTCTAATATCTGAAAAATTTAAACCTTTCATATTAGACTTCATTAATTCTTGAAGCATGTTGAATTTAGTTTCGTAATCCTTTTTAAAATAGGTTTCAGGGTTTTCAAACCAGTCTTGTTCTAAATCAAAATCCGTAAGTCGTAATGAAATTGCAGATTGAATGTTTCTAACATCTCTTGAAGAGAAAAACGGAAATATTTTCTGAATCTCTTTATATAAAGCTGCATAAAACATGTGGTCAGTATTCTGATGCAGTTTTTCAACTTTATCAAACGTATCATGAACTCTTGCTTCAGAAGGTTTTTCTATAGCATTAAGAATTTCTCCCATACTGTTGGCCAATCCTTGATCCGATAAATATTTATATACCTCAGGATCATTCATGTTCACAAAATCAGGCATTGTGTCTTGTAACTTCTTCCACCAAATGTAATCTTGATCAACAAAATCGTGCTCAGTGCGCGCTCCATCAATTTTAAATCTTCCTTGTACTCTAGAAATTACAGCCTTATCCAACATTTCTGGTAAATTGGTAAATAAGCCAATAGAACTGTTACCGTAATTTACAGCATAAGCACCTTCTGTATATCTTAAAAATACACCAATCACTTCTTTTACACCTGCAGAAACACCTTGAGCTGTTCGTTCTTGTAAATTATTTTCTGCATCATCAATTGGTGCAAAAATTAATTTTGTTGGATCTTGCAAAGGCTTCATCCACTCTACCATTTTTTCTGCAGAACCACCTTGAAATGTACTAATCAACGTATCTGGCATTGGGTGGAATAAAAACGGAATATCTAAATTATCTGAATGTTCTTTTAACCGTGTTGCAATAGCTGCAATCAACATACTTTTACCTGTTCCAGGAATTCCGTAACCCATAAAAACAGGCATAAATCCTCCTAGTTCTTGGAATGGGTTTTTCTTAGCTTCTATATCATAACTTAGTAAACGTTCCGTTAAACGACGTGCAAAATGCTTGGCATCTCTGTTTCCTACAATTTGTTCAAACTGAATTTTGTTAAATTCAATACTTTTTGCTGTACCAGAGAAAGCATTATCCCAACCAGAAATGGCAAACTCTGAATTTTCGAGTTTGTAAGTTCTATCAACAATAGTTTCTGTGTATTCTAAACTACTTTTTCTAAGTTGAATTTCATCTATTAAAGCTTCAAAATAAACTACCGTAAAATCGATAACATCTTTATCGGATTTTATAATATCAGGATGACCTAAATACTTATCATAATAAAATAATTGACAAGAAATTCCCTTTAAAGGTGTCAGTAAAGACACTTCCGGAATACCTGCAAACTTCTGCTTCATCACAGATAAATCATCAGAAGCATGTGGTTTTAAATCATGAAGAATTTTATAAGCTGCAGAAAACAACATAAATGCCGTTGATGTGTGCATTTTACTTTCGTACTCACGCCTACCAGAACTATCTAATGCCGATTTATTTTCGCTTAACGTAGACAAACCTGACGCATCGTAAAAGCTATCTTTAATCCAAATACCAAGTGTTAATCCTTCTTGAACAGCAAACAACGTCTGATTTAAATAAATAGGAAGTGCTACAGATTCTGGCAACAAACGTTTCTTTAAAGCCAAAATAGTTTTTGAAACTGAAGTTACATTAACGTTGCTTCCGTTATTTGCTCGAGATAAATACAATAAGATAGATTCATCTTTTGCGTCGTTATCTTTGTTTTTTGCGCGTTGACTTTGCTCCCATTGAATAGATTTTAAATATGTAGTTGCTTCATCTCGAAGCATATCTAGTTCATTTTGTTTTATAGGGAAAGTTGAGTTGTGTTCCATTTATTTTTTGTCTTCAGTATGCAGTCTTCAGTTTTTACGCTATCGGACTTATTGTTGCGTTAATTTAGTCTTTAGTATACAGTCTACTAAACCATTATTTATCCATTTTTAATTCAGAGATTTGAATTGGCGCCAAAGCCAATTTATTCATAATCTCTGGTGTTTTATTATATAGTAATTGAATAATTCTATGTGGTGCAAAAACGTAACGTTGTCTAAAAATAGCATCCCAACGTTGAAACGTTTGTTTACTAAAAAAGCTACCTTCTTTAAATTCACTACCAGATTTCAATTCATCTATTTTAAAAGAAATTGCATAAGACTCTAAAGGAATCTCTTTGTTTGCGATACTTTGTAATATGGTATGTGTTACTTTATTCTCGTCCTTTGCAAAAACATTATGTAAAGGTCCTAAGTCTACTCGTCTTATACGTTTTGGAAATACTTTTGGTAATCGTTTATCTATAGCGTAAGCCATGGTATCTAAATTCATATCGCGATCAGCTGCATTTTTAAGGATAGAATAAATTTCATCTTTATAATCTTCTACATTTTTACCATCATAATCAAAATACATGTAACAAATGTATGGTCTGTTATGAGACACATCATAGAAACTCCAACTAACTAAGTATTCTTCTTCAGAGCCTTCTGGTGCTGGTAATATTTTACCTTGTACAAAACGATTGAAAATATATTCTTTTTTAGCTGATGTATAATAAACAATTGAAGCTGCTTGAAAGAGTTTACGTTTAGGGATAGGCTCTTTTTTTCGCATTAATGTGTCTAAAAATTCTTCTTTTAGGACATCTGTATTGGTAAGTTTTCCTAGGTATTCTTCACGTAATTCTAAATCGTTAAATAAATATCTAAATTCTAAATAGTTTGGAAAACCAGAATCGGTTAAATCAACTTTCATATTTTCCTCGTCGTCATACATGTATTTTACACGCATTGCCTCGATTGAATATAATAGCAAATCACTGTATTGCTTAAACAGCAAGACTTCTTGTTGGTTTAAAATTTGTTTTTCTTGAACAGCATATATAAGTTCCTTTAATGTGAAATCTATCATTTTGTGATAAAACACATATTGTTCTTTGGAATCTAATATTGCGGAATCTAATGGTGTAACTATCATTTTAGAGTATTAGATTTACTTATGATAAAATGAAATTCTCTTTCTAAATCTTGTTTTATATGTTGTACGCCATTTTTCATAATTAAATACGGAATTCCAAACATAAATAGAGCGAGAATAAAAATACCTACAATTGGGACTATTTTTATTATTGTTGAAAATTCATTATCTAAAAAAAAAGCTCGAATTATTAACAAACTAAAAGCCATAAAAAAGAATATCGTCAAAACTCCAAAAAACAAAATCATATGGTTATTAGAAGTATTAATTTGGACATCAATTTCCAATGCACCTCCTTTTTCAATAAGCTTACCTTCTGCCGTTGCTTTTATAAAAGTACTTTCAAAAGCACGTTTTCTTTTTCTTATCTTAAAGCCATTCTGATTAACAGAACCTGTAAATATATTATCGCTTGAGGAAAATGCTTCAAATGCACCGGAAAGCAATCCATCAATATCTGCTTCATCAACATTATTACGCAAAGCTGAAGTAAACTTGGACCTAGACACATTCAAAGTAGTAGAGAAAGTATCAATTAATTTTATTCTTCTTAAAAAGTCTTCCATTGAAACACTTAGCTATAACTAAATGAAAATAAGTAAAAATTGTTTTTTTTGCGTTAAGGATTGAAACGGCATCCTTTTTTCTTTTTCTAAAAAAAGATATAGTGGAAAGCCTGACCTACTTTTGTCCTTAAAACAAAAGTAGGTAACGCCATCATTAAATTATCCTAAAAGGTCATCATCACCAGCTTCTGGCTTTGGTTCGCCTGCTGGCTCTCCTCCTCCATCACCAGATGGTGCATTTGCATCTGCTGCGTAATAATCTTCAAAAATTTCTTTCATATCAATTCCGTAACGATCTGCGAAATTCTTTTGAATAGACTTATCCTTTTCTCTAATTTCTTGTAAAGCTTCAGCATAACTTCCGTAAACACCTTGCATTACTTTTTCGTGAACAGGAATGTTGTCCATCATTTCTTGACGTGCTTTAGCACTTGCTGTATGCATTGATGCTAAAGTTTCACCAATATGCTCATCTGTTTTAACTCCTAAATGTTCTAAAATGGCTGCAAACTCTTGATCTGTACGTGCTTTTAAAGCCACAACGTAACCATCGTAATATTTAAGACGCTCGTCTGTATCTGACTTTAATTTTGCACGATGCGTTTGTAAGTTGCTACGTAACGACGTTAAAACTTTAATAGTAAGATTATGTTTGTGAACAAAACTATCTTTTGAAGCGGCTAGCGTAGTATACGCATTTTTAAGTCCTTCTAATTCTTCTACTTTTTGCTCTAATGTTGTTACAGCACCTAGAGCCTTAGAGTATTCTTCTGATTGTTTATCGGCAACTTCTTCTAAAGCTTGACGTGCTTGTTTTAATAAAGCATATTCAGTTTCGAGCTTATCCTCTACTTCTTTTTTCTTCTGAAGTGCTTTTGTATGATTGTTAGATGCTTCTACAATAGCTGTTTTAAGACTTTCTTCTACTTCTTTAATTTCAATCTCTCTGTCTTTTAAACGTTTTACTGCTGCTTGACTCTTAAATGACAATTCATTTAATAAGGTTTGTACATCTGCAGTTTCAATACGTTGCTGAAACATCGCTTTTGCTTTATTATCTGCAGCATCACGCACTTTTTGAGCTTCTTTAAGCTCTTGTTCTGCGGTTTTTATTTTTCCTTTTCTACCGAAAAGATTGTTCCAAAATGTATCTGGCTTTGCATTTGCATCTTCTAACTCAACTTTTGCGCGCTCTAAACGTTTTATTGAATCATCAATGATTTTTTGTTCTGAAGCATTTAAGGCTGAAAAACCTTCGAACATAATCCCAACTTCATCTTGGTAATCCGTTAAGTCTTTAATAGCATCTAATAAAGTGGTTCTATCTTTTTCCGCCATATCAACAACATTATCTAATGTTGCATTTAATATTTTCTGACGACTTTCAGGATCATCTTCCTGTGCCAATTTAGACTTCATTTGGTCTATGGCTTTTCCCCAATTTACATCGACTTTCGCTGTTTTTTCGTTGGAATTTGTTTCTAATAAATCAAAATCATCAGACATATTGTATCGTATTATTAAGTTGAACAGTTTAAGGTTAACAATTTCGGTAATTTTTTAAGACTATAAAAACTTTACTTACTAAAATATAGGTAGATCTAATTATAAAAATGTTACAATTTATGCTGAAATTATTTTACGAATTGTACTAAATAACATTTGATAACCTAAAAAATGAATAGAATTAAAAAGATATGACTTCACTATATAATTATTAAATGTTAAAATTTAAAGTTTTATCTAATCAACAAAAGTCGTACTTCGCTATAAAACACTGTTGTTTAACGGATTTAACAAACTCTTAATCGGTGATTTTTACAATTATTAAACGTAATTAATTTAAAATTAAAGAATTAAGAATTAGATTTTTTCTATCTTAGCATTTTAGAACCCCAATTCTATACCAAAAGATATGCTTAAAAATCTACTCTCTAAGGCTCTGATTGTGACTACTACGCAACTTACCATGATTTTAATTTCAGTAGCCACGGTGTTTTTAGTACTTATTATTGTTGCAATTCTAAAGATGTATAAGTTAAAGGCTGAAAACAAAAAATTAATGCAAACTAATGCATTTAAAGATTATGAAGACTCTGGTGAAGATACACCAAGTGGTCATCTTTATGGAGACAATTAAATGTACGTTATGGAAGTAGCACTTCTTATTCTATTCTTTATACTTTTTTTAATATATACTATCTATAGCAAATCTGATTTGTATGCTCATGAACACGACGCATCTATTAAGAACGAAATTGATAAATTCAATGGGAATTATAAGGAACTAGAAAATCTTGATATTGAAGAAAATTATTTTACAAGTAACAACCATATATACTAAAACTAAAAAAGCCTACAATATGTAGGCTTTTTTGATTGGTTTTATTAGAATAAAATTATCTAACTAACTTTCTATACTTAATTCGTTTTGGCATTAAATCACCACCTAAACGTTTCTTTTTATTTTCTTCGTATTCACTAAATCCTCCTTCGAAGAAATAGACTTGTGAATCACCTTCAAAAGCCAAAATATGCGTACAGATTCTATCTAAGAACCATCTATCGTGACTAATCACAACTGCACAACCTGCAAAGTTCTCCAAACCTTCCTCTAAAGCTCTTAATGTATTAACATCTAAATCATTAGTTGGCTCATCTAAAAGTAATACATTACCTTCTTCTTTTAACGTCATTGCTAAATGTAAACGGTTACGCTCACCACCAGAAAGTAATTTTACTTTTTTGTTTTGTTCTCCTCCAGAGAAATTAAAACGGCTTAAATAGGCTCTAGAATTCACTTCTTTTCCACCCATCATAACTAACTCTTGTTCGTCACTAAAGTTTTGCCAAATTGTTTTTTCTGGATCTATGTTAGAGTGTTTTTGATCAACGTATGCAATCTTTGCTGTTTCTCCCACTTTAAACTCTCCTTTATCAGGATTCTCCTCTCCCATTATCATTCTGAAAATGGTAGTTTTACCTGCACCATTTGGGCCAATAATACCTACAATTCCTGCTTGAGGTAAATTAAAGTTTAAATCGTCATATAACAACTTGTCGTCATAAGCTTTTGCAACACCAGAGGCTTCAATAACATTAGTTCCTAAACGTGGACCATTTGGAATATAGATTTCTAACTTCTCGTCAAGTTGCTTTTGATCTTGACTCATCAATTTATCGTAATTTTTTAAACGCGCCTTCTGCTTAGTTTGTCTTCCTTTTGCACCTTGACGTACCCAATCTAACTCGCGCTCTAATGTTTTCTGACGTTTAGAAGCTACTTTGCTCTCTTGAGCCATACGTGTAGATTTTTGATCTAACCAAGATGAGTAATTCCCTTTCCATGGAATACCTTCACCTCTATCGAGTTCTAAAATCCAACCAGCAACATTATCTAAGAAATATCTATCGTGCGTTACAGCGATTACAGTTCCTTTATATTGCGCTAAATGATGCTCTAACCAATGTACAGACTCTGCATCTAAATGGTTAGTTGGCTCATCTAATAACAATACATCTGGTTCTTGCAGTAATAAACGACATAACGCAACACGACGACGCTCACCACCAGAAAGTACACCTATCTTCTTATCACCATCTGGAGTACGCAAAGCATCCATAGCGATTTCTAGCTTGGTATCTAATTCCCATGCATTTGATGCATCAATTTGATCTTGTAATTCAGCTTGGCGATTCATAAGCTTTTCCATCTTATCTGCATCGCTATATACTTCTTCTAAACCAAACTGATCATTAATACTGTTGTATTCATCAAGAATTGCTACTGTTTCTGCAGCACCTTCTCTAACGATTTCCATAACCGTTTTATCATCGTCTAATTGTGGTTCTTGTTCTAAATAGCCAACCGTATAACCTGGTTGAAAAACCACATCACCTTGATAATTTTTATCAACGCCTGCAATTATCTTTAATAAGGTAGATTTACCTGACCCGTTTAAACCAAGAATACCAATTTTAGCTCCATAGAAGAAACTTAAATATATGTTTTTTAAAACAGGTGTGTTTGCTCCAGGAAAGGTCTTTGTAAGACCAGACATAGCAAAAATTACTTTTTTATCGTCACTCATTGTATAGGTATAAAAGTTTGTTTTTAAATAGTTTAAAATTATCTAATCGGATTAAACGCGACCTTTTAATGCGTTAAAAACCCAAGCGATACAAAAAAATCCACCACCAACAGCTGCAAATCCCCAACCTGCTACATCATCATATCTAAATGCGCCAAGAGCAATTAATCCAAATCCTACAAATATCATTATCCAAGTTGCCCAAGACAATACTGTATTTTTATTCATCGCCATATTCTTAATCTTTTAGTTTTACTAGTTAGTTATTATACAAATATCGCATTTTAAATAAAAAAAGCATCACGATTTGTGATGCTTCTGCTATAATTATGAACGAAAAACTATATTTTAATCATTGGAACTTCAATAAATAATAATTCACTGTCTGAATTTGATTTAAGTTGAAAGCTATTTGTTTCTGAAATACCAATGGCATCTCTCGTTTTTAAATCTTCGGTTTCAAAATTAATATCACCTGAAATAATCATCACATAAACGCCATGACCTTCACTTTTAATATCATATGTAAATTCTTCCTCCTCAGATAAATCAATTCTTGAAAGTTTTACATCTTGATGAATTTTTAAACTTTCTTTATCTTCATTTTTAAATGATGTTACCAAAGTCTGAAGCTTTCCTTTTCTATTTTCAGCTTTAAACATTTTTTGACTGTAACGAGGTTGAACATTTCGCTTTTCAGGAATAATCCAAATTTGAAACAAACTTAAATGCTCTTCAACAGAACCATTGATTTCAGAATGCTGAACTCCTGTTCCTGCAGACATTACTTGCACTTCTCCTGGTATAACGGCTTGCCAATCGTCATTCATATTATCACGATGTTTTAAGATTCCTTTAAGCGGAATTGTGATAATCTCCATATTATCATGTGGATGTGTTCCAAAACCCATTTTCGGAGCAATAATATCATCATTTAATACCCTTAACGCTCCAAAATGTAATTTTTCAGGACTATACCAATTAGCAAAACTAAAAGAATGATTAGCTTGTAACCATCCATGATTGGCAAATCCTCTACTCTCTGCTTTATGAATTACTTTTCTCATTTTTAATGTAATTTTTGGTTCTAACAAAATGTATTTACGCTAACCTATTTTAAATACTTGGTTCATCTTACCTTATCCAACAAGTCACTTAACTGAGATGCCTCTTCTTCTGTTAAATTCCCTAATAAATCTTTCTTATTTGCTTTAGAGATATCGTTTAATAGGTTTAATCCTTCTACCGTAATTTTTATATGAACGACGCGTCTATCTCCTGGACAAGAAATACGCTCTATTAAGTTTTTTGAACAGAGTTTGTCCATTAAACGCGTTACATTCGGTGACCTTTCTATCATTCGCTCTTTTATAGTTTGAACTTTTAAAGGCTCGTCTGCTCCTTTTAAAATTCGGAGAATATTATATTGCTGAGATGAAATTTTAAAAGGTTTAAAAAATGAAGTTTGGTAACTATTAATCCAATTTGCTGTGAACATAATGTTCAGCATGGCCTTAACCTTTTGATTAGGAAAAGTTGAATTGATATCTTTAGAAAAATCGCCCATTTATTTCTTTTTATTTATCTACTAGCTTTTAAATTACACGTTTAATACCAAAATCTATAATGCGCTTTCAAATTGCTTAACTTGAATTAGCAATTGTTCATTTAAACCATCATTACTAATTTTTCCCTCTGAAAAGTTCTCAAAAAACGATGGTAATGAAAATTCACCAACGATATCAGCATCATGTCTTGGAAATCTGTCTTTTGCAATAGCTAAAACAGAAGCACCTCCTCTAACTCCTGGAGAAGTTGCCATTAATAACATTGGTTTATTTTGAAATGTTTTTTGCTCTACTCGAGACATCCAATCAAATAAATTTTTAAATACAGATGTATAAGCACCATTATGTTCTGCAAGGGAAATTATAATTCCGTCTGCATTTCTAATTGCTTCTACAAAACGCTTAGCATTTTCCGGAAAACCATTTTCTTGCTCAAAATCTACGCTATATTGTGGCAAATTATAATCGTTAAGATCAAGAACCTCTGTTTTTGCATTATCAACTAAGCTAGCTGCATAACTAGCGAGTTGTTTATTTATGGATTTTTTACTATTACTTCCTGCAAATGCTATAATATTTTTCATACTACTTTTGTGATTTTTTGTTAAATATATAAGAAACGATTAAAAGTATTAATGCTACTAATGCTGTCATTTGTCCTCCATCTCCAATCATATAATGTGCAAAAAAGGCAAGAATAAATGCAAAAAAGAATCCTGCATATGCCCATTCCTTAATTGCTTTAAACTTTGGATACCATAGCGCAAATAGACCTAATAACTTGGCAACTGCATAAGGGTAAATAATATACGAAGGATATCCAAAACCTATAAACATTTCTGACACCATATCGTGCTTAAAAAAATACATGTTTACTGAAAACAATATTAATAATGTCAATAAACCTGTGGCAACATAAAAAATAATTTTATCTCTTTTCATTCTATTTGTAATTTAATTAGAGTGCAAATATATAATAAAATATATTTATATACCTAGGAATATATTTCCATGTAATACTTTTTAACAAAACATTAGCTTTCCAAAAATAGTTTCGTTTTGTAAATTCGTACAAAACAAATCTCTATTAATGGATATTAAATTCAACCAAAACGAAGATCACAACAAACTATTAGTTTCCGACTTAAAAAAACGGTTTGCTAAAGTTAAATTAGGTGGTGGTGAAAAAAGTATAGAAAAGCACAAAGCTAAAGGAAAGATGACTGCTCGAGAACGTGTGGACTATCTTTTAGATTCAAAAGCTAAGTCTATTGAGATTGGTGCTTTTGCAGGAGATGCCATGTATGAGCAATATGGTGGTTGTCCGTCTGGAGGTGTTGTTGTAAAAATGGGTTATGTAAACGGCAAACAATGTATTGTAGTTGCAAATGATGCAACTGTAAAAGCAGGTGCTTGGTTTCCGATTACAGGAAAGAAAAATTTACGTGCTCAAGAAATTGCTATAGAAAATCGTTTACCAATTATTTATTTAGTTGATAGTGCTGGTGTTTTTCTACCAATGCAAGATGAAATCTTTCCAGACAAAGAACATTTTGGGCGCATTTTTAGAAATAACGCTGTAATGAGTAGTATGGGAATTACCCAAATAGCAGCCGTTATGGGAAGCTGTGTTGCTGGAGGAGCCTATTTACCAATTATGAGTGATGAAGCGATAATAGTTGATAAAACAGCAAGCATATTTTTAGCCGGAAGCTATTTAGTAAAAGCTGCCATAGGCGAAACTATAGATAATGAAACTTTAGGTGGTGCAACTACACATTGTGAAATATCTGGTGTAACCGATTATAAAGCAAAGGATGACAAAGATGCTTTAGATAAAATAAAAAATATAGTTGATAAAATTGGTAATTTTGATAAAGCTGGATATAACAGAGCTGAATCTAAAAAACCAAAAGAGAATCCGGATGATATCTACGGAATTCTACCTAAAAGTAGAGCTGACCAATATGATATGAAAGAAATCATTAAACGCTTAGTTGATGATTCTGAATTTGAAGAATATAAAGAAGATTACGGTAAAACGATTATTACGGCTTACGCTAGAATTGAGGGTTGGGCTGTTGGTATCATTGCTAATCAAAGAAAACTAGTAAAAACAGCCAAAGGTGAAATGCAATTTGGTGGAGTTATCTATAATGACTCTGCAGATAAAGCTACACGTTTTATAGCCAATTGTAACCAGAAAAAGATTCCATTAGTTTTCTTACAAGATGTGACAGGATTTATGGTTGGTAGTAAATCTGAACATTCTGGAATAATCAAAGATGGTGCAAAAATGGTAAATGCAGTAAGTAACTCTGTTGTACCAAAATTCACAATTGTTTTAGGTAACAGCTATGGCGCAGGAAATTATGCCATGTGTGGAAAAGCTTATGACCCAAGATTAATTGCTGCTTGGCCAAGTGCAGAATTGGCTGTAATGAGCGGAAATTCGGCCGCAAAAGTATTACTTCAAATTGAGACGGCTTCACTTAAAAAGAAAGGTGAAACAATAACTAAAGAAAAAGAAGAAGAATTATTTAATAAAATAAAATCGAGATACGATGATCAAGTCTCCCCTTATTATGCAGCTTCTCGTATTTGGACTGATGGTGTTATTGATCCTTTAGATACTAGAACATGGATTTCTATGGGTATTGAAGCTGCTAACCACGCTCCTATTGAAAAACCTTTTAATATGGGTGTTTTGCAGGTTTAAAAATACAATTATTATAAAAAAAAGAGCGCAAATTAAATTTGCGCTCTTTTTTTTATAAAATTTAGAATACTAATCTAGGGTTAAACCTTCACGCTTAGCCTTCTTTTCTTCTTTTATTTCTTTTAAACGTTCAAATGCCGAACCAAACACCCAGTAAGGAATAACGAAGGTTAAAAGGAAAATCATTAACCAAAACCCTATAGTTAATATGGTTAAAAATGCTAAAAATCCTAAATATTGATCAAATTCGAACATAATTCTTGTTTCATTTACGTTTTAATAGTACAAAGATATAACCAAAATATAAGTTTTACAACAGCCTTGACTAGTTTTATTAACAGGTTATTAAAAATTATATAGCTTTTATAAGTAATTCTGCTGTTGCAGGATTTGTTGCTAACGGAACATTATGAACATCACACAGTCTCATTAACATAAGAATATCTGGCTCATGCGGATGACGATCTAATGGGTCTCTAAAAAACAAAACCATATCACACTGTCCTTCAGCTACTCTCGCTGCAATTTGCGCATCTCCACCTAAAGGTCCAGAAAGTAAGGCCTTAACTTCAAGACCTGCTTTACTTACTTTTTCTCCAGTAGTACCTGTAGAAATTAATGTTATCTTTTTTTGTTTTAAAATTTCACTATTCTGATTTAAAAACTGAACCATTTCAGCTTTTTTACCATCGTGAGCAATTATTGCAATTTCCATATTAAAGATTCTTAACGTGATAATTCACTAACCCTTCTATTGGTCGTCTTACAAAGTTACCAACTTTAAATCCATATTCTGCAGCAACTTGCTTAATTTCATCTTGACCAAAATAAGCTATAGAACCTGCAAAGTGAACTGGAATTCCTTCTTTTAATTCTTCTTTATACTGAAGAATCATATTTTCTGTAAACAAGCGAATTCCGTTAGTTATAAGATTGCTAATATATTCTGAATCTTTATTAATAAACATAAACTCAGCATGATCTGCCAAATATGCACTTGGATTAGTTTGCTTATATAAGTTGTATTTAATATAGTCAGCTTCTAAGTTATGTTTATGCGCAAATGCTACGCTAATTGTATCTGGCATTTTATTAAAGTAATAATCTCTTATCAATTGCTTACCAAAATAATTTCCGCTGGCATCATCCATTAATATAAAGCCTAAACTAGATACGCGTTGGTGTAAATCTCTACCATCATAATAACTACAGTTAGATCCTGTACCTAAAATACAAACCACCGCTGCTTCATCATTAGTATTTATACATGCTCTTACTGCTGCATAAGTATCTTCTCTAACTTCTACAATAGCATTTTTAAAATAAAATTCTAAAATTGACTTTAGTAATAATGTAGGTTTATCAGTACCACAACCAGCGCCATAAAAATATATATGCGTTACCTCGTCGGCAATTGCCATTAACTCTTTACTCTTACGAATTGTTTTGTTTAATTTTTTTTCTGCAACAATAGCAGGATTCAAACCTTTGGTTCTAATTTTATCAACGGTTTGTTTTCCGTTTTCATCTATTGCAATCCAATCGCATTTTGTAGAACCACCATCTGTAATTAAAATCATGATAATGTGTGTAAATAAAAATTCCGTAGTCTATGACAAAACATAATCCTACGGAATTTTCAGAATTAATAATATGTCTTAAAGGCTATTTACCTTTTGAGCTAAATCAACTAATTTGTTAGAATAACCAAATTCGTTATCATACCAAGAAATTAATTTGAAGAATTTAGAGTTAAGTTCAATTGAAGCATCTGCATCAAAAACACTAGTTCTTTCTTCACTTACAAAATCTTGAGATACTACTGCATCTTCAGTATAACCTAAAACACCTTTCATAGAACCTTCAGCTGCACTTTTCATTGCTGCTTTGATTTCTGCTAAAGTGGTATCCTTTTTAGTTTTTACAGTTAAATCTACAACAGAAACATCTACAGTTGGCACTCTAAATGCCATACCTGTTAATAATCCGTCTAATTCAGGAATTACTTTTCCTACTGCTTTTGCAGCACCTGTAGAAGAAGGAATAATGTTATTAATTGCAGAACGACCTAAACGGTAATTTTTACGTGAAGGTGCATCTACTGTAAATTGTGTAGAAGTTGCTGCGTGAATAGTTGTCATTAATGCTTCTTCAATTCCGAAGTTATCTTCAATAACTTTTGCTATTGGAGCTAAACAGTTTGTTGTACAAGATGCATTAGATACAATAGTATCACTAGCTTTTAATTTACTATCATTTACACCCATTACAAACATTGGTGCATCTTTACTTGGAGCAGAAATTACTACTTTTTTAGCACCACCATCAATATGATATTGAGCAGTTTCTAAAGTTGTAAAAATACCTGTACATTCTGCAACAACTGTTGCTCCTGCTTCATCCCACTTTAAGTTTTTTGGATCTCTTTCTGCTGTTACACGAATTGTTTTACCATCTACTACTAAATGTCCATCTTTTACTTCAACAGTTCCGTCGAATCTTCCATGAACTGAATCATACTTTAATAAATATGCTAAATGTTCTACATCTAACAAATCATTAATAGCTACAACATCTACGTCGTTACGTTTTACTGTTGCTCTAAATACAATTCTACCTATTCTACCGAATCCGTTGATTCCTAATTTTAAATTTGCCATT
>TARA_R110002049_G_scaffold6416_3_pt1 | contig 25423 bp, 22 predicted proteins | sample TARA_R110002049 | Tara Oceans TARA_R110002049 (sample SAMEA4396941) | marine metagenome | biome: Polar Biome; feature: [SRF] surface water layer (ENVO:00010504); material: water (ENVO:00002006), including particulate matter (ENVO:01000060) such as... | depth 5 m
CGTAAGCAGAATGGCGCCAATGGTGCTGTCGTGGCGAGCGCGGTTTAGCGCTTGGGCCATCTCGCTAACCGTTAGCGGGCGAAAGGCGTTGCGCACCTCGGGGCGGTTGATGGTGATGCGCGCAATGCCGTCGGCAGTGGTGTGGTACAAAATATCCTGATAGCCATCTGAGCGATCCTGCCACTCTACCGGGCCATAGAATTCCGTTTCAGTGAGTCCGTTAATCATGTCAGTCTCTTTTTATCAGTTGGGACGAATGCTGACAGCGCGCCGTTTAACCCAGCATACCTATGACGACCAAGCCCAGCGCCACCATGCTGAGCAGCGCAGCGCCACCGTACATCAGCTTTTTGTTAAGTGCGTCATTGCCCACGCTGATATCAAACATCCCATGGCGCAGGCGGTGGGCGGCATGAAATAGTGGCAAGCAAACAACTGCCCCAACAAACAGAAAGCCCGGTACGCTAAACAGCAGCTTTGAGGCCCGTTCATAGCTCAGCGCCTCGGCAGGCAACAGGCCAAGAGGCAGTAGAATAGCGATAAAGAGAATAACGGCAGGCAGGAAGACGGCAAAGCAGACACCGCCCGCGCTAAACAGCCCCCACCAGAGCGGTTCATCAAAGGCTTGTTTATGTTTACTGATGGCTATTTTTTCCATGTTCATGCCCTCCCCAATAGCCAGAAAAACAGTAGCGCGACCGCTACGACTCCCGCCCACTGCCCAGCAACAATGACTTGGTCAGGCAGGCTATGCCCGGCGATGCGCAGCGGCATGACCCGCGGAAACAGTACAAAGAAGGTGACAGCGTGAAACAAGCTGGCGGCCAGTGCGAGAAGATTAAGCACTAATACGATGGGAGAGCCCATAAAGGCGATCCACCCTTGCCAGCTTTCTGCCCCTTGCAGAAGAGCAAACATACCGGCGAGTAAGCAGAACGTGAAAAACAGCAGCGGCAGTACCGTGGCTTCACGCAGCATATAGAGCTTAAAAAAGCCGTGCTTCAGCCACCAAGTGCGTTTCAGCGGCGGCAAGCGTTGTGTTGATGATTTATCCATGATGCTCCTCCCCCTATCCTTTAAACAGCGCGATAAGCGTGTGTTTGGCCGCCTCAACCTTGCCCTGATTCACCGCCGCGGCCGGGTCAACGTGTTTGGGGCAGACCTTGGAGCAGAACCCCACAAACGTGCAACTCCACACCCCTTCATGGCGATTGAGCTCCGCCATGCGCTGCTTCTTACCGTGGTCGCGGCTATCCAGGTTGTAGCGGTGGGCCAGTGTTATCGCCGCTGGGCCAAGGAACTCAGGGTTCAGCCCAAACTGCGGGCAGGCTGAGTAACAAAGCCCACAGTTTATGCAGTTAGCAAACTGCTTATAGCGTTCAAGTTGTTCAGGTGTCTGGCGGTAGGTTTCCGGCGCTTGCGGGTCAAACGCTTTCACCGGGTTGTCGTCAATCAAATAGGGCTTCACCGCCGCCAGATGCTCCAGGAATATCTCCATATCCACCACCAGATCCCGCTGCACGGGGAAGTGGGCCAGCGGTTCAATGCGAATATCGCCCTCGTAATCGCGCAGGAAGGTTTTGCAGCCGAGCTTGGGAATGCCGTTCACCATGACCCCGCAGGAGCCGCAAATCGCCATCCGGCAGGACCAGCGGTAGCTCAAGGTGCTATCGAGCTGCTCTTTAATATGGTTGAGGGCATCCAGCAGGGATGTGCTGTCATCCACCGGTAAGTCGTACGCCTGCCAGTAGGACTCCGTCGAATTATCCGGCAGGTAGCGTTTGACGCTGATGTGCTTGGTACTTATGTTTTTAGTACTGATGTTATTAGTGCTAACACGCTTGGCAGTGATTTGATCGGTGTTCATGCTTTACTCCCCTTACCCGCATCGCCATAAGCCCGTTCAGCGGGGGCAGAAAACCGCACATCAACGTCCTGCCAGCGCAACTCAGCATGAGCATCGCCTTGATAGAACACCTGGCTGTGTTTGAGGTAGTTAACGTCATCACGTTTCTGCATACCTTCATCCAAGCGCTGGTGGGCGCCACGGGATTCACGGCGCTCCAGCGCCCCCAAACAAGAGGCTTCGGCAATATCCAGGCCACACTCTAGCTCAAGACACTCAAGCAACTCGGTATTGAAGACCTTGCTGGTATCGTTAACGCGAACCCTATTAAAGCGCTCACGTAGCTGGCGCATGGTAGCCAGCGAATGGCGCATACCCTCTTCGGTGCGGTAAATCCCACAGCCGTTCTCCATGGCTTGTACCATGGCGTGCTTGAGTGCTACCCAGTTCTCTGCACCCCCGGTTCCATCACAGAGCCGCAGCAGTTTAGCTTGTTGGCGATCGCCCTGGGCTTCCAACAGGCGCTCATCGGCCCACTCGGTTTGTGCTGCGCGCTTGCTTGCTTGTTCACCGGCTAAGCGACCAAACACCAGCAGCTCTGTCAACGAGTTGGAGCCCAGGCGGTTGGCACCGTGCAAACCGACAGAAGCACACTCCCCGGCGGCGTAGAGCCCGGCGATTGAGGTTTCGCACTTAGGATCGGTTTCAATACCGCCCATGGTGTAGTGCACCGCCGGGCGAATGGGAATCGGCTCTTTAACAGGGTCGACGTTGATGTAGGCTTTCGCCAGCTCGCAGATAAACGGCAGACGTTCCAGAATGGTCTTTTCGCCTAAATGACGCAGGTCGAGATAGACCACATCGCTGTCGCCAAACTTGCCGGTGCGGCCCGCCTGCTGCTCCTGCCAAAATGCCTGGGAAAGTTTGTCCCGTGGCCCCAGTTCCATGTACTTGTTTTCCGGCTTGCCCAGCGGAGTTTCCGGGCCCAGGCCGTAATCCTGCAGGTAACGATAGCCATCCTTATTGAGCAGAATGCCACCTTCGCCTCGGCACGCTTCGGTAATCAAAATGCCAGAACCGGGCAGGCCGGTGGGGTGGTACTGGACGAACTCCATATCCCGCAGCGCCACACCGTGACGATAGGCCATCGCCATGCCGTCACCAGTGACAATGCCCGCATTGGTATTGAAGCGGAACAAGCGCCCAGCGCCACCAGTGGCGAGCACCACCGCCTTTGCGCGCAGCAGGGTCAGTTCACCGGTGGCAATTTGAAGCGCAATCACGCCGATCACAGCGCCCTCGTGAACGGCCAGGTCGAGTACGAAGTACTCATCGAAACGCTCGATTTCAGGATATTTGAGTGAGGTCTGAAACAGCGTGTGGAGCATATGGAAGCCGGTTTTGTCAGCCGCGAACCAGGTGCGGGCCGTTTTCATGCCGCCAAAGCGGCGCACCTGCACTTGGCCATCGTCTTTTCGGCTCCAGGGGCAGCCCCATCGCTCCATCTGCACCAGTTCTTGATAAGCATGATGGACAAAGTAGTCGGCCACACCCTGTTCCACCAGCCAATCGCCGCCTGACACCGTGTCATCAAAATGTGCCTGATGCGAGTCTTCGGGGCTGGTAACCGCGGCAGCGCCACCTTCAGCAGCCACAGTATGCGAGCGCATGGGATAAACCTTGGACAGCAGCGCAATTCGTTGAGGGGTCTTGTGCTCCTTAGCGTGTTCAGCGGCACCAATAGCAGCGCGTAAGCCTGCTCCCCCACCACCCACAATAACGATATCGAAATCTCGCTGCTGCATGACAATCCCTTCCGTTCGCTAGGTTCAAAGGCCGCAAATGCGACGCTCTTCGAGGCCCTATCCTGGATTGAAACTACCATACCCCTGGTCAGCAAAATTTTTATTGCGCATTGGTCTAAAGAACTATTGACCCGCGTCAAGAAAAGTACAAACCAGGGTGGTGTTAAGCCGATATTAGGGCCATAACATCCTGGCTCTAATTTACTTCGCTCTCTGACGCTGTGCTTCTCTTACCGCTGCGCTTGGCAGAGATCCCCCTGTAAAAACGTTTACTATTAAACATAGAAGAGAGCGGCCGCATGAACAGCAATGCTCAATCCTCACCGCGATGGAAACTATTAGCACCGCTAGCCGTTACTATTATCATCGCGCTGATACCCACTCCCCCGGGGCTAGCGCCTCATGCGTGGTACTTCTTCGCTATTTTCCTGGGCTGTGTTGTGGGCCTGATTCTTGAACCATTACCAGGCGCAGTGGTGGGGCTGATCGGCGTTACCCTGGTGGCACTTCTTTCCAGATGGGTGCTGTTCTCTCCCGAGCAACTAGCGACCGAAGGATTTAATGCCGCGGGCCAAGCCTTTTCGTGGGCGGTCTCGGGCTTTACCAACTCCACTGTGTGGCTGATTTTCGGCGCTTTTATGTTTGCCCTGGGGTACGAAAAAACCGGCCTGGGCAGACGGATATCGCTCTGGCTGGTCAAGGCAATGGGGAAACGCACCTTGACCCTTGGCTACGCGGTGATGATTGCCGATGGCATTTTGGCCCCCTTTACGCCCTCCAACACCGCCCGTAGCGGGGGCACAATCTACCCCGTCATTCGCAACCTGCCGCCGCTTTACGATTCACTGCCTAACGACCCCAGCATGAAGCGCATGGGCAGCTTTTTGATGTGGACGGCGCTAGCCTCTACCTGTGTGACCAGCTCACTCTTTTTGACCGCCCTTGCACCTAACTTACTGGCCATCGCGCTAACCGAAAGCGCCACCGGCATTCAGATTAACTGGGGGCAGTGGTTTATGGCGGTAGCGCCAGTGGGCATTCTGCTGCTGCTCCTAGTGCCACTGCTGAGCTACTGGCTATGCGCGCCCGAAGTAAAAGCGGGTCATGAAATTTCCGACTGGGCGGGTGAGGAGTTAACCAAGCTGGGGGCACTGACCCGCCATGAAATAATGCTGGTCATTATGGTGGTCACTGCCCTGCTACTATGGATTTTTGCCGGCGACATTATCTCTGGGTCATTAGTAGGACTCGTAGTGATCTGTGGCATGTTGTTAACCGGCATTGTGACCTGGAGCGATATTCTCGATAACCGAGCAGCCTGGAATACCTTTGTATGGTTTGCCACCCTGGTGGCGCTAGCGGGAGGGCTGAGCCTAGTGGGGTTTGTTAACTGGTTTGGCGGCATGGTTGGCGGACAGATAAGCCACTTCGACCCGCTGATGGCGATGGTGGCGCTGGTGGTCATCTTCTATCTATTGCACTACTTCTTTGCCAGCGTGACGGCACATGTCACCGCCCTGCTACCGGTAATTCTGGCAGCGGCATCAGGCATTGCCGGGCTGGATATGCAGATGTTTATCCTGCTACTACTGCCCACACTTGGCTTTATGGGCATTCTCACGCCCTACGGCACAGGGCCAAGCCCGGTTTACTACGGCAGCGGCTACCTGCCCAGCGCACTCTTTTGGCGTCTAGGGGCGATCTTCGGACTGCTATTCCTGGTGGTTTGGTTGGTGATCGGCCTGCCCTGGTTAATGCTGATCAGCTGATAAACATTAGCCTAGCGTGCGATACCAGGCATTGAGCGGCTGAGCGATCATCTTTGGTTGCTCAGCATGAAGATTGTGGCCCCCTTCCAGCGTGATATGGCGCAGGCGCGGGGCCATCGTTGCTAGATGAGACGCCAGAGTGTGGAACTTGATGTCTCGCTGCCCCGAAAAGTAGCTCACTGGAAGCGTGGTATTTTCCAACCACGACCATAGTGACGGCTGATGACCCAAGGAAGTTGACCGCAGCATGTTAGCGATGGCTGACCCACGGTTCACTAGACGGCGCTGAATCTGCCGACTGCGCTGGCCCTCGGTAAGATCGGCGAATACAGGCTGCTGATACCAGTCGGCAAGCACATCCTCTAATGGCTCCTGCTCGAAGCGTGTTGCCCAGCGTTCATCGTGAGCAATTCGGGCAAAACGCTCACTGGCGGGCAGCCCTGGGTGAGCGCTCTCCAGCCAGAGCGCTTCCAGCCCCGGTGGCTGGCGGCTGGCGTGGTAAAGCGCCAAACGCCCGCCCAGGGAGTAGCCCAGCAGGCAGTAACGGCTAACACCTCGATCTATCAATGTGTCACAAAGCCAGTGATGAAACGCCTCAAACGAGGCTACCCGTACCCGGTGGTTCTGGCCGTGCCCTGGCAAGTCCAGCGCCAGACAATCTACCCCATCCAAGCCAGCACTCACATCCGCCCAGTCGTGGCGGTTGCCCAGCAGGCCATGCAGCATAATAAGGGTGGGCGACTGCGTCTGCGGTTTACTGCTCACGCGGCTCCCCTCGAATCTCTTCACCCAGATCCTTGAGATCATCAGCTACCTGCTGATGGGGTACGTTCACCTCGATCAACGTAACGCCCGCCTGCAATGCCTGGGTGTAGTCCGCCGAGAAGTCATCCAATGAGTTGGGCGCGAAGTAGCTAAGCCCAAACATCTTCGCCGCATGCTCGAAGCGCAAGCCATGGGGCTGGCGGTAATAGCGCTCCAGCAATTCGCCCTCTTTAGGCACCGGCAGCATATGGAAAATACTGCCGCCATCGTTATTGAGGATAATCACCACCAGGGGCTGGGAGGCCTGCTTTAAAAGCGCCAAACTGTTGAGATCATGTAGTGCACTGGTATCCCCCAGCACGATAGTCGTGGGTTCCGAGCATGTGCAGCTGAAGCCATAGGCCGTCGCGATCAGGCCATCGATACCCGACGCGCCACGATTAGCCAATACTCGCAGCGGCGTTTGGCGATGCGTACCCAGCATATTCATTAGCCGCGCGGGCAGGCTGTTGCCTATAAACAGCTGCCCTACTGCCAACTGTGCTAAAAGGTGGCAAACACCCAGTTCTGAGAATGCCGCACAACGCTCTTCCACAAGCAGGCTGGTATGTCGTTGAAGGCTCTCCAACTGATGCCAAGGCGATTGTTCGGAGTGCGTTGGCAAATCAGCGATAAAGTCGGCAGGCGAGCATATCAAACGGCGCTTAACGCAGTAGTCAGGATCCAGCCGCTGGGGTAGCGGATCAACCAACCAGACATCCTGCCAGGGCTGCTGGGCAATAAATTGGCTTAACCGCTTGGAGATTAACCGGCCGCCAAACTGCAGCAATACCCCGGCTTTAGCGAGCTCAGCGCTGAAACGCTCATCATGCAGCGCTAGATCAAAGTGAATCAGGTTGTGAGTGTCAAACCGAACCTGGCTCTGTATGTCGGCCAGCAGCGGCCAGCCGAGTTGCTTGGATAGCTCAATAGCATGCTGCGCCTGATGGGCATCATCAACACTGCCTACAACAATCAGGCCCCGCTGCTGGGCAAACGTTTTCCACTCGTTGTTAAGTGCTGGAACCGCAGGACTGGATGACCAATAACTCCACGGTTTTAAAGTCGTCAGCCAATCCCCCAGCGGGGCAAGATAGTCACTGGCATCCACCAGGCAACTGCCGGGATAAAGCGGTTCGCGATAACGGCAGTTAATGTGGATGGGCCCAGGCGTACGGCGTTGCTGGTCAACAGCTTGGTCAAGCGTGCTGAGTAGAAACGCTGCTTTGATCTCAGCATCTGGCGGCGGCAAGTCATGGTGAACAATAGTGTGGCGGGAGAAAATATCCCGCTGATCAATCGCCTGATTGCTGCCGTTATCCAGCAGTTCAATGGGGCGGTCGGCAGAGAGCACAATGAGCGGCACGCCGAGCAGTTTGGCTTCCACTACCGCCGGATAAAGGTTGGCTACAGCGGTGCCTGAGGTAGTGATAATAACGACCGGGCGCTGACTGCCCCGGGCAATACCCAGCGCCATAAACCCCAGCCCGCGCTCATCAAAGTGGCAATGGCAGCGTAGGCCGGCATGTTCGCTGGCGGCCATTGTTAAAGGCGATGAGCGCGAGCCCGGTGCCAGCACCACATCGCGCACACCTAAGCGGTAGAGTTCTTCCAGCGTCAGCGCAGCCCACACATGATTAAAGGTGGCGTGTTGGATGGCAAAACCGGTAGATACAGGTGCTGTCATATGCATTATCCCATCCCTAGTAGCGACATAATGCCAGCGATTTTCGTATCCAGTTCGCGCCACTCCTCGTCCGGTTGGGAGCCTGCCACAATGCCTGCACCGGCATAGAGTCGAATCGCTTCCGGGCCGATATGGGCGCAGCGAATGGTTACTGCTAGCTCGCTGCTGGCGTGGCTGATTTTGCCGAAGACGCCCGCGTACCAGCCGCGTTGATGACTCTCATGATGGCGAATAAATGCCAACGCAGATTCACGGGGAACGCCACCTACCGCCGGGGTAGGCGGTAGCACTGAAAGCAGTTGCTGGTCGGTGACGTCTCGGTGCAACTCGGCGTGAATCAGACGGCGGATATGCTGCACCGAGCACAGCTTAACAATATGCGCCTCGCTCATCTGGACTTGAGCAGAAAGTGGCTCAAGCTGGGTCAAAAGCTGCTGATAGACACACTGGTTTTCCAGGCTATTTTTCTTATCGGCCAGCAGTTCATCGGCAAGCGCTTGATCTTGTTGGGCATTCCGCCCACGGCGCGTGGTACCCGCCAGCGCCTCAGTCATTAAATGCCTGCCTTTACGCTTGTAGAGCCGTTCCGGCGGGCAGCCGATAAACGCCTCATGCGGTGTCAATTGAACGCCAAAGTGAAAACAGTCGGCGGCTCCGGCCTGCCAGCGTGCCAGCAACGCCCAGGGGTTGGGCGTTTCAGTTGTCGTCAGGCAGGTCTCCCGGGAGAGCACTACTTTGGGGGTGTGACTCAGATGGTCGGGATGAGTGACCCGCTCTACACACGCCGCCCACTCTTTCTGCGCAGGATGATCTTCACGCTGATAAACATGCGGCAGCAAGCAAGGCAGCGGCTGCTCCTCTTCCAGGGCAGCCAAGCAGACACGAGCCTGGACTATCTCGGCCTCTGGGCAGCGATCATCAAAGCGCAGATTGAGTGATAGCGTCGCACCAGCTTGCTGTCGCCTAAGCTCTATACGCGGCAGCAAAAAGTGACAGCCAGGAAAGTGCTGCCACCCAGGCGAATCAGGGTCAAAGGCCATACCACCAAAGTAATCCGGCTGCTCGCCGCCAATACCTGCCAGCGCGGCTAGGTCAGCCTGAAGCGCCACCAGCGAATCAAACGCTTTAACAGCCCCCAGCGTCACATGCTCGACGGCGTCCGCATCACGTGATTTCCAGTAAATGTGAGGTAACACGCTTTGCACGTTTAGCCACCCTATCAAGCTATCTACCTGGCAAGGGGTATTAAGGCGAACAAACCCCTTTTTAGCGGTTTCACCAAGCGTATCAAGCTGGTGCTTAAGTGCTTCAATAGGGCCGGTGGGGTACATAAATAACCTTTTAGGTAAGCGTTGCTAACGCCTCATATTTGTATTGTCTAAATAACCCGCCAATTCTCACGTAGACTAAAGGTGTATGGAGTATTCGCAGTGTGGCGTAAAGCGATGAGTTTTTTTTGACTTAGATCTGCTTTTCAGCAATTAATCATACATACTTGCATGTTTCTTACTGCTGCGCTTTACCCGTTTTTTACCCGCGAATAGTTAACAGGATATCGACGTAATGGAACCACTCGCTAAGCAGCGTCAACGCCAGGCTTGGCTACTCGCAGCCCGCCCCCGCACCTTACCACTGGCGTGCGCTTCTATTCTGCTGGGCAGCGGACTGGCGGCAACAACCCAGGCCTTTAATCCTGCCGTGCTGCTGCTTGCCCTGTTAACGGCTATTGCGCTGCAAGTGCTCTCAAATCTAGCTAACGACTATGGTGATGCGGCCTCGGGTGCTGACGACGAGCAGCGTATCGGCCCTGTGCGTGCAGTCTCCTCTGGCCTACTGAGCCCCCAAGCAATGCGCAAGGGAATGGTGATAACCGCGCTTGCTGCCACGCTGCTGGGGCTACTCTTACTGGTGACCGCCTTTGGCAACCAGTGGGGCGAGATTCTCACCTTCGTGCTGCTAGGGGCGGCCTCTTTATTGGCTGCAGTGACCTATACCGTTGGGCTAGGTGGCACGCCCTATGGTTATCGGGGGCTGGGGGACGTTGCGGTCTTTATTTTTTTCGGGCTACTGGGGGTAATAGGCACTTACTACCTTCATGTACAGCAGCTAAGTTGGCTACCGTTTCTACCCGCGGCGGCGTGTGGGTTGCTGGCAACCGCCGTACTCAATGTCAATAACGTGCGCGATATCGAAAGCGATGCGCGTAACGGCAAGATCACCCTGGCAGTGCGGCTGGGCCGCGCTAACGCTATTAGGTATCACTGGTCGCTGCTGGGATTGGCGCTGGCACTCACTCTAATCTATTTGGTTGCTCTGCCGGTGCCGTGGGTGGGATGGAGCTGCCTGCTGGTGGCTAAGCCGCTAATTGATGCCGCCAAAACCTTAAGCCATACCCGTGATGGCGAGATTCTAACCGGCATGCTGAAGAAAACCGCTATCTCGACGCTGCTTTACAGCGTGCTGCTGTCTATTGGCTTAGTATTGTTTTAGTTCCCCCTAACAGCGGGGCTACCACCCCGCTGCCAGTCGACTAACGTTAGCGATCTGAGCCTTACAGCACGACTTCATAACCTTCAAACTTGGGCGGGCCAAGGTAGATACCTTCCGGCGCTTTAGCATTGGCATGCGCTTTGCGGAACGCGTCTGACTTGGTCCAGTCGCGGAAGGCCGTTTCCGACTCCCAAACGCTGTGGGAGATAAACACGGTGTGGTCTTCCTGACTTTCACCCTGCAGCATCTTGAATTGCTTGAAGCCCGGCACTTCATCCAGGTGAGAGTCACGGTTGCGCCACACCTCTAAAAAGTCCTCTTCACGGCCTGGGGCAATCCGAAAACGGTTCATGGCGATATACATGGTGACGCTCCTGTTGGAAGGGTGCTGCTGAATGGATTACGCAAATGCTGGCTTGATGGTAACGTCCTGGTGTGATGACGAACAGGTATAGCGACGAATAGCCCTCAACCGCCAGGTATCGGTCTTGTTAATGACTAAGGCACCCCTCCAGGTCGTTTGGTTCAAACGCGACTTACGCATTCACGACCATTTACCGCTGGCTAACGCCGCCGCGGCAGGCACCGTGTTGCCACTCTTCGCCATCGAGCCCGGCCAGTGGCAGGCGCCAGACAGCGCCCTGCGCCACTGGCAGTTTGCCGCTGACTCGCTTATCGATCTATCAAGCGCCCTGGAAACCCTCGGCCTGCCGCTGTGTATTTGGCAGGGCGATATCGTTGATGGTTTGAACGCCCTCAAAACGCACTATGGCGAGCTGGTGCTTCACTCCCACGAAGAGACCGGCAACGCCTGGAGCTTTGCCCGCGACCTTAGCGTCAAAGCGTGGTGCCAGCAGCACGACACGCCCTGGCATGAAGCGCGCCAGCACGGCGTCGTGCGTGGTTTAACCTCCAGAGTGGCCGACCGTAACGCCTGGGAAAAACAGTGGGAAACGTTAATGACGGCACCCACCGCCACTGCCCCGCAAAACGCCCAGGCGGCTGAGGGTTGGCAAGCCTTTCACCACATTGACGCCGAACAGCTTCACGGCCTGACCCTAGGATTTGATACCACGCCCTGCCCCGAGCGCCAGCCCGGCGGCCGCAGCGAAGGCCGCGCAATATGGCGCAGCTTTATAAGCCAGCGCGGGCGGCGCTATCGCGGCTCGCTTTCCAAACCGCTGCTGGCCTGGGAATTTGGCTCACGGCTTTCCCCACACTTGGCCTGGGGCACGCTCTCCATGCGCGAAGTGGTGCAGTCGCTGCGTCGCCAGCGGAAAAAGCATGAGGAAGACACACCGTGGTCACGTTCGCTGCGCGCCTTCGCTTCCCGGCTTCACTGGCACTGCCACTTTATTCAAAAGCTGGAAAGTGAGCCCAGCATCGAGCATCAAACGCTACACCCGGCGCTGCGCGGTCTACGGGAGCGCGACCCGGAACATCCCAACCTGATTGCCTGGAAGCAAGGCCAAACCGGCGTGCCGCTGGTAGATGCCTGTATGCGCAGCTTGATCGCCACTGGCTGGATCAACTTTCGCATGCGCGCCATGCTGATCTCCCACGCCACCTTTGGCCTGGGACTGCACTGGTACGAACCTGCCCTGCACTTGGCGCGGCTATTTACCGACTTCGAGCCCGGCATTCACTACCCCCAGGTGCAGATGCAAGCAGGCGCCACCGGCACCAATGCACTGCGAGTGTATAACCCCATCAAACAGGCGGAGGATAACGACCCCAGCGGTGAGTTTGTCGCCCGCTGGGTGCCAGAATTAACCGCCCTGCCGCTAGAGTGGCGCGCCAAGCCGTGGGCACTACCCGAAAGCCTGCAAAAAAGGTTCGGCTTTCAGCCCGGTGATCACTACCCGCTGCCCAACGACTTTGAGTGTGAGGCGCGCCACTGGAAGAAGATGCTATATGAGCTTCGCCGCACCCCAGATGCCAGAGAAGCCAGCCAAGCGATTGTGGATAAACTCGCCAGCCAGCGCCGACCGCTCGCTGAGCGCGCTAAAAAAGCAAAACCCGCCAATCGTCAGCAGCTTTCGCTGTTTGACAATGGCAGGGTGGGGGATGGATAGCGGTTGTGCTTCATATAATACGTCTGTTGAGGCCACTCGGTGCCGGACGTATTATATTTGACGCTGCCAGCAGTGGAGGCGAAGCCGCAGCGGAAAAGCTTTCTGTGCTTGGCCTAGTTAGGCTTGCTCACATTTAGATAAACAGCTCACGGACAGGAATAAAAGGTTTACCTGTTTCTGCCGCTCGCCGAACTTTTGCCTCCAAAACATCTACCACAGACAGCCTTCGTCTAAGCATTTCTGACAAATCAAAACCATCCATGCACACAATCCGTTTCCCCTTACCGAAAGCCTGAAGTCCGTCGCTGGAAAAGCCACTATTACTCAAAAATAAACCTCGGGACCAGGACGCCTTCTGGCTTAACTTACCTTCAAAAGTGTGTAGATCTGCGGCTCCAGTCGGAGCATTTTGCCACTTTGCTTCCAATAGGTAAGTTTCTTTATTTAATACAAAGCTGCCATCTATTTGCTCGCCGATGAGACGAAACGAAGAGCGTGCAGAAAGTCCGTATGCATCAAACAGGTCTTTAAGGAACCTTTCGAAGGCGAATCCACGACTCTGTGGCGTTATATCAGCCAGTTCAATCAGTTGGGAGAAGATGCGTTGGCTCAGATTTTCATCAATTTGGACTCGCACTTTTTCAGCATTTGGCTGAGCCACAGGTTCACTATTTCCTCCCAGCCTTCGGATAATTTGCTTTAGAAGTTTTTCGGCAGAATTTGGAATAGGTTCATCTGAATAGATTTCCCAACCTTCGAGCAGACCGTTCAAAAACAGCAGGACTTGTTCATCCGGTGCCAGCCGCCAAAACGAACGTGTTCTGTGAGCTTTTGAGCCCGATTCTTGGTCATAGGAAGAGTCGTAAATCGAAACACCGACAACTTCTCTGAAAAAATCATCGAAAGTACGATTTGAAAAACCAAGCACGTAGCCACTCGACATGCCGAGTTCACGCTCTAACTTCTGCTTTTCTATGAGACTGAGACTACTCATTCATTGTGCCTAACGCCGCTATCAATTGCGGGAAAAAGTGTAGTGAGTGAAACGCTAGAAGCATTTTGGCGTCAATTGCATAGCTTTTTTAAGATCAGTCTATGTGTGAAGCTATAAACTGTTCAATTGAAGTCAACATTTTCTCTACATCGCTTTTACTAAATTCTTCAGTATTACCATGAGCAGCGCTATTTCTAATTCCAGCAAACGCTGTTATATGCTTTTGAACTATTTTGGTATATGTGCCTGCCTTGGTTAGATCTGCATTCATTTTATCCATCTTCCCATGAGCAATACCCTCTCGGTCACAGAGCTCTCGAAGTGCCGTCTCTAAAACGACACCACCAATAACCGCAGCGGCGACATAGTAACCGCTCTTTAATAGTTCGTAAGCTTGTTCGAGTTCGGTATCAAAGACTTCCGCTTGTACAATTGCTTTGTAGGATGATAGATAACCGCCATCAAAATCTTCTTTTGTGGCCAAGAACACCGCCTTTAACGCTTTAAACTTGGTTAAACTACCACTCCATGAACTATCTTCTTCTGCTTTTGAGAACTCTTTATAGTGTTCGGAATTTTCGCCACCAACTTTGACCATAAGATTTTTTACTTTGACCCTCCATTCCAGAAACACATCGGAATCGACATTATCAGAACGCCCAAACATTTCAGAATGAGATGTCTTATGAGTAGCAGCCACTTTTTCAGCTTGGGCCTCAAGCTCTATGAATCTTTTTGAAATCTTTTTATCCAAAACTTCTACCCCTATAATATAAGAAGCCTAAAGGTATCCTAAAGGTATTAAAAAGCGTGTTCTATGATTGGGTGATCGCGCCAGCATGATTGTCCGAAAAATGAAGCCTGCCACAACCCCCTCAAGTCTTTGATTTTTTATATTTATTATTTTCCATCAGGCTGCATATCAAAATTCCGCACTTTTACTGCATTTCCCAACGCCTAAGCTTTGAGCTATCACCTACCAAACTCAGCTTAGCACAAGGGAATGAGAGCGACTTACGATCTTAGCATTAGGCTTTCAACGCCCATAAAAATCCCGCCCAACGCCAACAGCTTTCACTGTTTGACGATGGGCGGGCTTCGTAGTGCTTAAACGATATTAGCTAAGCGCTTCCAGAGACTGCTCAATAATGCTCAGGCCCTCTTCCAACACCGCAGACGACACCGTTAGCGGTACCAGAATGCGGATGCTGTTGCCTAGAAGCTGCCTTCACCCTGCACCGGTTCAATCTCAATGGCCGCCGTAAGATGCGCGGGGCGATACTGGTTTTGAATAGCGTGCGAATGACATCCAAAAACGTTTCTTCGCTAATGCTATGCTAGGAGCTTACTTAAAATCTTTTCAAAGACTGGGCCAAGGTGAAGGAACAAATCACTGCACTACACCTTGGCTTAGGGACGATGCTATAGAGCCGCCACTGATACTGAGGGGGCAGGCTCACGCCGGACGCTGGCTAGCGGCGGGATTACTAACAATAGAGTCAATACTACTGTTACACCAATTCCCCACGCTGCCAGACTAAATCCACCAAGGGAAATCAGGCCACCTGAGATAGCTGGCCCTACTGCCAAGCCCAGGCTAAGGAAACTGCCTGCCGCAGCAGCCACACGCCCCTCACGATCAAGTTCTGCCGCCAGGCCAGTCAGATAGCTAAGTGCATAAAAGTAGGTGAGACAGATAGTCATCACACCTGCGGTATAGAGAGTCATAGAATACTCACCAAGCACATAGCTAAGGCTAGTAGCGCCAGTAAGTAGAATCGCCAGAATGACTGGCATGCTCATACCAAAGCGCTTGCCGATCATCGCTGCAATGATAGGTCCGAGTAAACCGACAAATGCTTGAAGTGATAACAGCACGCCCAGCTCTTCACCACTGTATCCAACCGTTGTACCTATGCGCTCGACGAATGCCCAGCCCATGGTGTCACGTGCCTGAAAGACAAACATGGCCAGCATCATGCAGACCGCAGGCAAACTTAACAGAATGTTATTTTTGCCTTTACTGGTGCCTTTCGCCAATAAATGGCGTTCGGCTACCGGCGCTTTTTGGGCTAACATTGGTGTGGTTAACAGCATAATAGCCATGGTCGCGGCCATAGCGTAATACAGGCCAGATAGACCAAACTGAGCCATAACCTTGGCGTACCCCAGCATCACTACTATCATCAGCAATACTGAAAGTATGTTCATATGTGCGGCAACACGGTTCGGGTTCTTAGCGCTAGAGACGGATGCGTTGCCGCAAGCCAGTGCTAGACCGGCACCCAGGCCAGCAAAGCAGCGAACTGCTGCCAAGACATATATGTTCTCGATGTTGGCGCTCGCTATATTCGCAAAAATGGCCAATATGATTCCGAATATAGTCAAGGTACGCCTAGGTGCATGACCCATAAAGGGAGCGATTACCAGCGAAGCCAACATAGTGAATCCAAACTCTGCTGACATCAGCAAACCTGCCTGTGCTTCATTGAGCTGCAGGTCAAGCATGATGGCGCTTATTAAAAAGGGTAAGGCCCATAGACCCAGTAAACCGACACCATAGGCTGCACCGGCAGCTGAGAAAACCAGACTCCAGCTTTCGGGTAAGAAGTTGCGCATTGTTTTCATAAGTGTTCCCTGTGATTAAGCACGTCGATGGGGAAAAACGCGCCAGAATTGTTACGCATTTGATACTTCTGTGTTATTGCTGACTCTCGTCGACCGGCGTGCCATCATCGTATTGGGACAACCAGGAGACCATGGCGTCCCGGTAGCGGGTAAAACCTTTGTAATCAACCAATTCCTGGTCCAAATCACGGATTACACGGTGCATACGCTTGGCCCATTGCGGAGCGTATTCGGCCAGTTCCTCAAGGCTGACTAGGTACGTACGCACTGGGAACAACACCGCATTGCTGCGCGGCAAGCGATGCAATGGCTGCAGCTCGATACGTAGGTTTACTAGCTTACCTGCATTTTCCGCTGTCACCTCGGTGCGCTCAGGCGCCCAATCCGGAAGGGTTTCGGCTGACGTTTCAAGGCGAGGATTAACGGTGACAGACCAGTTAGTGCGACGAACCGGGTGGTCTGAGCGCAGTCGAAGCAGAAACTTCAATGCCCTTTCCAGAATGCCCATTTCATGTAGCTTGGGGACTGGCCCGTGAAACTCCATGAAGCTCATGCCTAAATTGAAACGCAGTGAATAATCCGCTCGCTGCGTGGCCATGCCAGCCCCCATGACTAAAGTTTCGTCACGCTCTTCAAGGAGAATGAACTCGCCTTGAGCTTGGCGGGTGATGTATTCCATAGGATCCATAGGCAGGGTACTTGTGTCCCCGAAGGTGAAAGTATCATCAATATTCAGAGGACGATTGATCCAGTGCCATTGGCTACCGCTCTTCTCCAGAGTGAAATGCTCCGGGAAATCGCGCGAATACGATTCCATTAATAGCTCAAGCAAATCCCACTGAGCCTCCATCATGTGTGGCAGAGCTGAGTAGTGGACGCCCGGCTGAGCATCAAGTGTCTGTGCACGGTGGTGGCATTCCGAGATGTAATGTTCGTCAATGTCGAATTGAGCTCGGAGTGCACCAGTGCCGGAAGGGACATGGGGCTCGACGTTCATCGAGTACATATACTGATCTTCTGGATATGGAAAGGGCAAGCGCAGAACCGCCTCGCGGCTATTCTTGTAAGTATGGTTCGAGGCTTGATCGGCATAGGTCTCGATCGGCTTGAATACAGTCATCTTGTTTTTCTCCTGTTAGAGGTCTACGACCAGACGGCTACAATTAGCCCGAGATACGCAAGGCATAAACTTACGCTTGCTGAGTTTGTCTTCCTCGCTGAGCCAGTCGTCGCGGTGATCCAGTTCGCCTTCGATTTCCAGCACATTGGCTTCGCAATAACCACAGGCACCACCACGGCACAGGTAAGGCAATTTGTAGCCGGCCTGTTCTGCAGCCTCGAGCAGTGATTGTTCGGAAGGCACTTCGATGGTCACCCCCTGTCGCGCGAGGGTGACGCTGAAGGGTTGTCCAGTAGACCCTTGCTCGACGAAGCGTTCGAAGTGGATGTGGCTGTTAGTCCAGCCCAAGTCATGAGCCCTTTCAATGGTTTGCTCTATCATGCCATCTGGGCCGCATACATAGACGTGACTACCCAGCGGGCGCTCGGCAAGGAGGTCATGTATATCCATGGGCCCATCCTGCCCCTGAATATAAAGATGGACACGCTTGCCATATCGAGCCTGCAGCTCCAGGCCAAGAGCTGAGTGCTCCGGGCCTCTTACAGCCAAATGCAGTTCAAAGGAAGCCTGCTTAAGTTGCAGCTCTTCCAACTGCGAATACACCGGGGTAATCCCAACGCCACCCGCAATGAATAGGTGATGTCGAGCATGCTTGGCCAGCGGGAATAGGTTTGCCGGGTGCATGATTTCCAACAAGTCGCCTTCACAAACTTTGTCGTGCAGCCACTGAGAGCCACCTCGGCTTTCAGGTGCCCGGCGCACGGCGATTTGATAGGCACTGGAATCGTAGGGTGAATTCATTAATGAGTAAGCGTTGCGATAAGTCTTGTCACCATCCTGGAGAACCACGACCACATGGCTACCGCCGGAAAAGGCTGGCAAATGCTTATCGTCAGGATCGATAAGGGTAAAGCGCTTAATCTCAGGCGTGAGACACTCAATGCGGGTAACGCGGACACTTATAGTGCCGTTTTGATTATTCATGTATCAAGCTCCTCTGAATCTGGTAGTTCGCCCGGGACTTCACCGTCAGCCTTAACGCCTTGGAAAGCGGCTAGCCTTCGTGAATAGTGATCGCGTACCACAAGATCAAACTGACAGCCGGGGCAAGTGAACACCCGATAAGTCACGTTTTCGGTATAGGTATCGCAGTGGACGCACCAAACTCTTCGCACAAGAGTACCGCTGTGCTCACGCAAAACTTCATCGGGGGTCAGGTCGACGGCATTGGCCGCTTGCATAGCAGTGCCTATGAAGCTCTCCGAACCGCTTAAGTAGAGTCGGGTGCCCATATGAGCCTCATTCAGTTTCTGCGCCAGGGCTTCCATCAACGCTTGGTTGCTGGCGAAAACTTCAAGGCCGTTAGTTTCTGTCTCTTGCAGTGCTTGCAAATGGCTATGACCCGAGAATGTCTCCGTAGAGTAGAAAAAGGTGCTTTGTTGGCGTTGTGTGGGCGACATTTCTGCGTACAGTCGCAGCATTGCCTCACCACCGCTGCCTTGACCTGCGATCAGGTGGCTCGTACCACTGGACATTGGGCTCAGACGGTCATAGACCGGACGGCTTTTGATACCGGTAATAAGCATCGTGATATACCTCTTAAGCCGTTACCGCATAAGTGTTGCGGCAACAATGAAGTTCGGTTCTCAAACTGCTGCAAGATAAAAAGCATAATTCGTGACATATTACATATGAGTTTATATGTTTTATTTTATGACCACTTTAATGCGTTTTTAACAAGCCGGAGACTTTTATTTGATTAAGTAAGTGAACATAAAAGAGTAAGGTTCGCACCTAATTGGTGCCAGACGCACCATTTCAGTGCTTAAACATCACATGACGTACGCAGGTGTAATCTTCCAATCCGTACATCGACATGTCTTTGCCAAAGCCGGACTGCTTCATACCGCCGTGCGGCATTTCACTCACTAACATGAAGTGAGTGTTGACCCACGTACAGCCGTACTGCAGCCTCGAGGCCAAACGGTTGGCACGGCCAATATCCTTGGTCCATATTGAAGAGGCTAAACCGTAATCCGAGTCGTTGGCGTAGGCCAAGGCCTGCGCTTCATCGCTGAAGCGCGTTATGCTGACGACGGGTCCGAATACTTCACGCTGTACAATTTCATCTTCCTGGCGAGCATCAGCTAGCACAGTCGGCTCGAAAAAGAAGCCTGCTCCCTCGACTCGCTTACCGCCAGTCACTACACGGATGTGAGGCAAGGCTTTAGCGCGTTCGACAAAGCCTTCTACACGCTGTAGATGATCAAAGGTAATCAGTGGGCCCAATTCAGTCTCGGGATCATCCTGCAGACCATGGCGCAGAGTGGCCACTGCCTCACCGAGCTTGCTGACGAAAGCGTCGTAAACGCCATCTTGAACGTACAGGCGGCAAGCCGCAGTGCAGTCCTGGCCGGCATTGTAGAAACCGAAAGCACGGATACCTTCGACGGCGTCATCTATGTCGGCGTCATCGAAGATCAGTACAGGGGCTTTTCCACCCAGCTCCATGTGGGTACGCTTCACGCTGCTGGCTGTACTGGCAATGATCTTTGACCCGGTAGCGATAGAGCCAGTCAATGAGACCATGCGCACCTTGGGATGATTAACTAGCGGCTCTCCTACACTAGGGCCGCATCCAGAAAGAATGTTTACTACACCGGCAGGAAAGAGGTCGACCATGAGCCGCGCCAGTTCCAAAGCAGTTAGCGGGGTTTGCTCGGATGGTTTGAGCACTACGCAGTTACCAGCAGCTAGGGCGGGGGCTAGTTTCCAAGCGAGCATCATTAATGGGTAATTCCAAGGCGCGATAGATGCGACTACTCCAAGCGGATCGCGACGGATCATTGAGGTGTGCCCTGGCAGGTACTCACCACCAGCAGAGCCCGTCAAGCAACGACTAGCACCAGCGAAGTAGCGGAACACATCGGCGATAGCTGGGATCTCATCGTCAAGGGTTGCTTGGAAAGGTTTGCCGCAGTTCTGGGACTCTAAACGCGCCAAGCTCTCCGCCTTAGCTTCTATACGTTCTGCTAACGTTAGTAGCAATCGGGCGCGATCCTTGGGTGGCGTCTGCGACCAGCTTTCGAAAGCTTGATCCGCTGCGATTACAGCAGCGTCAACCTGCTCTTTGCTAGCCTCAGGGATTTTCACCAACACTGTACCCTCTGAAGGATTGTACACAGCGTACGGACTGCCCAGCCCTTCTACTAACTGCCCGTTAATCAGCATTTGGGTTTGCATGATGCATTCCTAGGTTATTATTGCCAGAAGGACAGCTGGTGGTTGATAGCACACCAGTGACCGCAAAACTAAATCATTTAAAACTATATCTTAATTTTTTTACATTTTACAACTGTCCTGTCAATGAAAATTTTAGATAGAAAAAGGCAATGAGATGGATGGATTGATAGCCAATGTTTTCCTATAAGATAATAAACTAGGTTTTTTGACCAAAGCCTTAGATAAGCCTTAGAAATGCTTCAATAGGAAGAGGAAATGACCGCGCAGGATATTACCCGCAATACCGCGTTTATCAGGTTGCGCCAGGAAGGACGGACTGATGAGGTGACGCGAAGACTTGTTGAAGCCATTGAGCTCGGCTTATTTGCCGAAGGGCAGCAGCTCCCTAGTGAATCGGAGCTGGCCCAGCAGCTGGGTGTCGCCACCGTTACGCTTCGAGAAGCATTGATTACCTTGCGGCAACGCGGCCTGATCAAGACTCGGCGAGGTCGCAACGGCGGCAGTTTCGTATGTGCGCCGGTCGAAATGCCCGAAGAATTACTATTGCAGCGCCTGCGCGAAATGAGCGGTCCCGACCTGCGTGATCTTGGCGATGAGCAGACCGCAGTCTCTGGTACCGCTGCGCGCCTCGCAGCTAAGCGCAGTTCACACGAACAGCATGAGCGCATCGCTCAGCACATCGAAACGCTTAGCCAGGCAAGTTCACGTTTGGCCCGGCACCGAGCTGATGCGCGCTTCCATATTGAGGTAGCAGCCGCCGCTCAGTCGCTACGTCTCACCAATGCAGAGATGCGACTGCAATCTGAGGTTGGAGAATTGCTCTGGATGGAGTCCGCCGGCGGTGGAAATATAATGGAGATTGAACAGGAGCATCGGGGCATACTCCAAGCACTGACGTCTGGTGATTCAGTCTTGGCCGGGGCTCTGGCTGAGGCCCACGTCACCCGTGGTATAAAACGTCTTCTAAGTTTGCGTCTCGAGCTCATGGCTGAAGCCAATGAAGGCTAACCGTTAGCTTTGGCACGCTTATTGCTTAATAAATATTAGACGAGCCTACAAACTCGAAGAACCAAGCCATACTAACTCCATATCATAACAAGAAAGCTGAACCGTGTGAGGTAATGACATGTCTCCCTTAAGCGATAGCTATCCTGTGTCGAACTGTGCCCAGCAGCTCGAAAAAACATTACAAACAACTTTCAGCCAGGTTCGTCAATTAGCAGAGGAAACCCAAGCGCTTTGGGAGCGCGTAGAGGCCGCGGGCCGTCAACCTACCGCTAAGGACTTAGCCTCGCTGCGTCCTGCAATCGACCAACAGCTGCTGGCCCCCGGTACGTTCAGTTGCGGCGGTGGTATTGTTGTGGAACCGTTCTGCTTAGCCGACCGAGAAATGCATTTAGAGTGGTGGTACTTAGCTGATACTGACCAAACTCTACCCTTGCGCCCAAATTTCGACCAGCGCCGGGAAAATTACTATGACTATACTGAGATGCCTTGGTACTGCCGACCAAGGAATACTGGCAAAAGTGTAGTGGAGGGGCCCTATATCGACCTGTACGGCACCAATATGTACGTGCTGACTTTCACCATGCCAATTCTAATTCAGGGTCGCTTCGTCGGCGTTGCTGGACTGGATCTGTCGCTACATAGTGTTGAACGTCGACTGGTACGCAGCCTAATGCGCCTGGAACATGAGGCGATGCTGGTATCCTCTGATGGCCGAATCATAGCGTCCAACACTGCTAATTGGATGGTCGGCGATCTCACTTCAAATCTGTTGAACAGCACGCCCTTGAGCGGAGATCGACTGGCCTTGACAGAGAACGAGGCAGGCTGGTCGCTGGTAACTTTGCCGGGGCTACGCAAGAGCATTTAGCGTACTTAGTACCTCTAATGGATTGAACAGTGGTTGAGCGGTGGCTCGCTCATCTTCGTTTCCCTGAGGCTTTTGTGCAGCTCCTCCGCTTGACTATGTCGAAACCGAAGCAGGAGACAAATTCCATATTAGAGTCAGAGCCACAGCAATCAGCCATGTTTATTAACCTAAAAACCCGCCCATCGCCAACAGCTTTCGCTGTCTGACGATGGCGGGTTAGATGAGGCTTAGAAAGGAGTATTAGCTAAGCGCTTCCAAAGACTGCTCAATAATGTTCAAGCCTTCCTCCAACACCGCAGAAGAGACGGTTAATGGCACCAGAATTCGGATGCTGTTGCCGTAGAAGCCACAGGAAAGCAGGATAAGGCCTTTTTCGCGGGCTTTGGCACAGAGCGCACCGGTGAGCGCTGTATCGGGTTTTCCTTCGCTATCGAGCAGTTCGAACGCTGCCATGGCACCTAGCTGGCGACCATGAGCTACGGCAGGGAAACGCTCTTCCCAAACTGCGAAACGCTCCGCCAGCATTTTGCCCATCTGCTCACTGCGGGCGAGGATGTTTTCCTCTTCAATCACCTCAATCACTGCCAGCGCCGCTGCACAAGAGAGCGGGTTGCCGCTGTAGGTGCCGCCTAGGGAGTTGGGGCCGGAGGCGTCCATTACCTTGGCGCTACCCACCACGGCAGAGAGCGGCATGCCGTTGGCCAGGCTCTTGGCGGTGGTGAGGATGTCCGCCTCAATACCGCTATGTTCGAGGGCAAACAGCTTGCCGGTACGGGCAAAGCCAGACTGCACTTCGTCGGCGATCAGCAGAATGCCGTGCTCGTCGCACAGAGCGCGCAGCGCTTTCAGGTAGTCCGGTGAGGCGATGTAGAAACCGCCTTCACCCTGTACCGGTTCAATCACGATGGCCGCCGTGCGGTGCGGAGCAATATCGGTCTTGAACAGCGTGCGAATGGCGTTCAGCGAGGCTTCTTCGCTGATGCCGTGCAGCGGGTTGGGGAACGGTGCGCGGAACACGTCGCCCGGCATGGGGCCGAAGTCGTTCTTGTAGGGCAGCACCTTGCCGGTCATTGCCAGGGTCATCATGGTGCGGCCGTGGAAGGCGCCATCGAAGGTGATGATGCCGGTGCGGCCAGTCGCTGCATGGGCGATCTTCACGGCGTTTTCCAGCGCTTCTGCACCGGTGTTGACCAGCATTGCTTTACGCTCAGGGCCGCGCACGGGGCTTAGTTCGCAGAGCTTTTGGCACAGCTGCACGTAGGGCGCGTAGGAGATCACCGCGGCGCTGGTGTGCATGACTTTATTGAGCTGCGCTTCAACGGCGGCGACGATTTTCGGATGGCGGTGGCCCAGGTTCAACACGCCAATCCCACCGGCGAAATCGATCCAGCGGTTGCCGTCGGCGTCCCATAGCTCAGCGTTTTCAGCGCGCTCGGCAAACTGGGTCGTCGGCGTGGCGGCGCCGTTGGCCACGTAGCGGATTTTCAGGTCGTTCAATTCTTGGTTCGTCATCATGATTCTCTTTACAAGCCGCCAACGCAGACGTACTTCAGTTCAGTAAACTCATCAAGGCCATGGTGTGAGCCTTCGCGGCCCAGCCCGGACTCTTTCACACCGCCAAACGGCGCGAGCTCGGTGGAGATCAGCCCCTCGTTGACGCCGACCATGCCGTATTCAAGCGCTTCCATGGTGTGCCAAATGCGGCGATAATCCGTGGCGTAGAAGTAGGCCGCCAAGCCAAAGGGCGTATCGTTAGCCATCTGGATGGCTTCTTCATCGCGGTGGAAGCGGAACACTGGTGCGACTGGGCCGAAGGTCTCTTCGTCAGCCACGGCCATCTCAGTAGTGACGTCGGCCAGCACCGTGGGCGTGTAGAAGCGCTCACCGGCAGCGTGGCGTTTGCCGCCGCACATAAGACGTGCGCCCTTGCCTTGGGCGTCGTCCACGTGGCGCTGCACTTTATCGATTGCCGCTTGGTTGATTAGCGGGCCTATAATGCTGCCATCTGCTAGGCCATCGCCCACCTTCAGGGCGTTCACACGCTCGGTGAGTTTCTCGACGAACGCATCGTAAATGCCGTCCTGCACCAGGAAACGGTTGGTGCAGACACAGGTTTGCCCAGCGTTGCGGAATTTGGAGGCGATGGCGCCATTAACAGCGGCATCTACATCGGCGTCGTCAAAGACGATAAACGGCGCGTTGCCACCCAGCTCCATGGCGGTTTTCTTCACCGTGCTGGCGCACTGGGCGAGCAGGTGTTTGCCCACCGGGGTCGAGCCGGTAAATGAAACTTTGCGCACTCGGGGGTCAGTGGTGAGCACTTCACCCACAGCGGCGGGTTTGGAAGCGGTGACCACGTTAATGGTGCCTGCGGGTAGGCCCGCTTCCAGGGCCAGATAGGCAGCGGCCAGCGCGGTGAGCGGCGTGGCTTCAGCAGGTTTGATCACCACGGTGCAGCCAGCGGCCAGGGCCGGGGCGCACTTGCGGGTGATCATCGCCAGCGGGAAGTTCCAGGGGGTAATCGCCGCGACCACACCCACCGGCTCGCGCAGTACCAGCAGGCGCTTGTCGGCGCCGTGGCTGGGCAGGGTTTCCCCCGCCATGCGCTTGGCTTCTTCAGCGAAGAACTCAATAAACGACGCGCCGTAGGTCACTTCGCCTTTGGCTTCCGCCAACGGTTTGCCCTGCTCCAGGGTCATCAGGCGGGCCAGGTCGTCGGCGTGCTCATTGATCAGCTCAAACCAGCGACGCAGCAGTGCTGAGCGCTGCTTCACCGGCGTGGCACGCCAGCCAGCGCCAGCGTTGTAGGCGGCGGCCACCGCATCGCGGGTATCGTCGGCGCCCATATCGGCTACGCGGGCAATGGTCTCACCGGTAGCGGGGTTATCCACCGCAAAGGTTTGGTGGCCTGTACGCCACTCGCTACCCACCAGGGCGGGAACCGCGTCGTGCAACCACTGTTCGATAAAGCTCATGGTCTTCTCCTAGATTAACAACACAACACTGCGTGCACGCTAGCAGTAATGTGGTTGCAGGCGAACACACCACTTTTGCGTTCAACCAGACCACTTTTCTGTTTTACTGGA
>TARA_R110002049_G_scaffold3098_6_pt1 | contig 25361 bp, 21 predicted proteins | sample TARA_R110002049 | Tara Oceans TARA_R110002049 (sample SAMEA4396941) | marine metagenome | biome: Polar Biome; feature: [SRF] surface water layer (ENVO:00010504); material: water (ENVO:00002006), including particulate matter (ENVO:01000060) such as... | depth 5 m
TGATGCCGACTTAAGTTTAAGTGGTGCATTAAATATTGAGTCTGTAGACATACAACTTGGAGCTAGCTACGTTGTTAGAAACCAAGATACCAACGGAAATGAAGCATTACCATCTACAGTTGGTGCTTATGGTGGACGATTAGATTTTATTGTAGATAATTTTTACGCAGGTGTTGAAGCAATTATAAAGGATCCAGATGCTATTGCCAATGAAGGTATATTGTCTTCTAATAAACTTTACGACGGAACTGCTTTACAAGTAAATGCTGGCTATGCTAAAAAAGGATTAGGTATTAATGCTACTTTTAGAAGATTAGAAAATTTTAGTTTTTACTCTGATCGTTTTGCAGAAGGTAACGTCTATAACCAACAAGTTCTTAATTATGTACCTGGTCTTACTAAGCAGCAAGATTATTTACTAACTAACATATATGTTTATAATGCGCAACCAAGACTAATTATTGAATCTTTTGATCAACGCTCTGGTGAAGTTGGTACACAATTCGATTTATACTATTCCTTTAAAAAAGGAACAAAATTGGGCGGAAAATATGGTACAAAACTAGCCGCTAATTTCTCATATTGGGGCGGATTAGATGCTGAATATAATATTGAAAACAAGTGGTATAAAGCGAAGTTTATTGGTAAAGGTCATCAACTTTTTAGAGATTTTAATCTAGAAATAAAAAAGAAATGGTCTAAAAAATGGAGTTCTGTACTTACCTATCAAAATGTATTAGTAGATAAAGGCGTTGTAGAAGGCGGTCCATTAGGAAATAAATCTATCCTTGCTAATATTGGAGTGCTTGAATCTACCAGACGATTTGATAACGGAAAAGCATTACGTTTAGTTGCACAACATTTATGGAGTGAAGATGACCGCAAAAATTGGGCAGCTGGTGTTATAGAATATAATTTCTCTACACGATTAGCCGCTTATGCTGCAGACAATTGGAACTATGGAGGTACCAATGAAACACACTATTATAGTATTGGAGGAAGCTATAGCAAAGGCAACACGAGATTAGGTTTAAACTATGGAAGACAACGTGGTGGCTTAATTTGTATTGGAGGTGTTTGTAGATTTGTACCCGAAAATACAGGTCTTAGCGCAAACCTTACCGTGGCTTTTTAGATATAACCCAAAAAAATGTACTTAAACGATATTTAAAAATAAATATCGTTTTTTTTATGCCATAACTTTGTCTTATTTAAGCATTTGGTTATCTTGAAGGATCAATTTTAACAAACCACTAATTAATTCAACGAACTATGATTAAAAAAATTACCCTCACTTTTTTGCTTTGTTTTACTGCTTCTCAGTTAACAATGGCACAAACTTATTTTTCTGATGATTTCTCTTCAGGTGATTTAACTTCATGGACTTTAACAGATTCTGATGGAGACACATTTAATTGGAACATTGCAAACTTAGAAGCTGTACAAGCTGAACATGCTACTTCAGCCTCTTGGGATGGGTACTGCAGGACCTTTAAATCCTGACAACTGGATGGTTTCACCAGCAATTGATTTATCTAGTGCTGTAGGGAACGTCTTTCTTCAATGGAAAGCATATGCGCAAGATCAAGATTGGGCTGCAGAGAACTACACAGTTTATGTAGCTACTGCTTCTGACATTGCAACTTTAGGTGCTTCAACAACTTCATTTAATGAAGTCGTAGGAACATCAGCAGCATATGTAGATAGAAACATAAATGTTACATCATACGTTGGTCAAACAATTTATGTTGCTTTCAGACACCATAATGTTTCTGATCAATTTCGTTTAAATATTGACGATGTAACAGTAAGAAGTGTAAACGATGATGATGCTGAATTAGCAAGTATTAATATTCCTCGTTATGGCTTAGTGAGCACTAGTTATCCTTTCGAAATTACAGTAAATAATACAGGAGGAAATAGCATTACATCTTTAGACATTACATGGACAGATGGTACTGAAACTAATTCTGCTACAATTACAACTAATATTGCTGGAGGAGCAACTACAACTATTACGCATCCAGATGCAATTAATTATAGTACAACAGTAGAAAAAAACATTACAGCTACTATTACTATGGTTAACGGAGTTGCAGATTCAAACCCAACTAATAACATGCAAACTGTAATGTTTAATACAATGACCCAATCTGGAACAAAAGCAGTTCTTATTGAAGAATCTACAGGAACATGGTGTGGTTGGTGCCCTAGAGGAACCGTAGGTCTAGACTATATGACTACAACATATCCAGACAACGTCGTTGGTATAGCTGTTCACAATGGTGACCCAATGACTGTTTCGGAATATGATACTGCTTTAGTAAATGTTATTGGAACAGGATGGCCAAATGCTGGAGCTGACAGAAAACTACTAGGCATAGACCCTGGACAATCGTCTTTACAAGCTGGATATGACACTCAAATAACAGAAGTTGTACCCGTAGATTTAACAGTTGGCGCTACACAAACAGGAGACAACTTATCTATTACTGCTAATGCTAATTTTTACACTGCATTTAGTGCTGCCAGCTTTAGATTAGGCGCTATCATTACTGAAGACAACGTTACTGGTACAACTAGTGGCTACAACCAAACCAATTACTATTCTGGTGGAGGTAGTGGAGCAATGGGTGGATATGAAAACTTACCAGAATCTGTGCCAGCAGCACAAATGGTCTACAACCATGTTGGTAGAGCTTTATTAGGAGGATTTGATGGCCAACCAAACTCTGTGCCTGCCGTAATTAATGGTGGAGATACTGCTTCTTATACTTTTAGCTACACAATTCCTGCCACAAGTAATGCTGCTGATTTACATATTGTAGTGGTTTTAATAGACACTACTGATGGTAGTATTGTTAGTGCTAAACAAAGTACGGTTGCTCAAGCTCTAAGTGTTGAGGAAGTTTCAGGAATCGATTCAATTAAACTATACCCTAATCCTGCAACAGATAAAATCAATATTGCATTCCAAGAAGGAAATGGAGATTATAAAGTAACTGTTACAGATATGCTAGGTAGAACTGTTATAATGAACAATTATGAAGGTTTATTTGGTTCTCAAAATATAGAATTACCAATATCTCAGCTAAAATCTGGACACTATATCATGCAAATAATAAATGGCAGTAAGTCTTACAGCTCTAAATTTGTAGTAAATAAGTAAACTAAATAATTTAATAAAAAAGGGAAGTTCTTATTAAAAGACTTCCTTTTTTATACTAAGTTTTAAAACTCGTATCTTTGAAACTGACCATATATTCAAATTAATAAAAAAACTATGAAGAAAAAACTACTTTTTATGAGCCTATTTTTAATCTCTTTTGTTTCATTCGCTCAATTTGAAGTTAGAGACAAAAGTGATGACAGCTTATTAACGGATGGACAAATTGTTTCATTTTCTGAAGCTGGTTGCGAATATGCTGACCCTTGCAATTTTAAGTTTAAAGTAATTAACACCTCTAGTGAAGATTTCTATATGAAAATTTTTGTCGATAATCTTACAGGTACAGATGGATCAGATTTTCAGTTATGTTTTGCTACTGTTTGCTTAAATAGTATTGAACTTAATAGTGGATACCCAAGTACGGCTGCATTAATTTCTGCAGGATCAACTAATAGTATAGGTAATAATTTTTGGAATCAAAATGATAGCGCTACAACAACACCTATGAGTTGGACTTTTAGATTTCAACAATTAGATGCAAGTGGAAACAATACAGGAACACCATTAAGTGTTACTTATAATTTTAACCCTTCATTAAGCATTGATAACTCTGAGTTATCATCTTTAGAGGTTTATCCGACAAGCGTTAAGAATGAATTAAATGTTTCTTCTAACGAAGATTTATCCGTTGAAATTTATGACTTATTAGGAAGAAGTGTAAAGCAAATAAATATTATTTCTGGAGGTGACACCATTGACATTTCAGATTTATCTGCTCAACCTTACATCATAAGATTTACTAATGAGTTTGGTGATACTATTACTAAAAAGATTGTAAAAAAATAACTAGATTATTTTTTATTAAAAAACCGTTTGATTAATTTCAAACGGTTTTTTTATATCCTATTTTTAATATAGAGATTGAGGCGTTAGGTTATTTATATACAGGCCTAATTTTTCTATATAATTACTACTATAATTGCCACCTTCCAAATTTTCTTCAGCAAAGAGTATTGTTTCATCCTTATGTCCTTTTATAGTAACAGATAATTTATCTATTTCTTTATTTAAGATAATGTAAGATACTCGCTGATCATAAGTACCTTTCCCAGAAATAAAAACAACACCAGATTCTAATTTATTATTTTTAAATATTGCTTTATGCTGTTCTTTGCCACTCTCATCATATCTAATAACTTCTCCATTAATATAATAATTATCAACCGTATACTTTAATCGTTTTTTGTCTGAATCTTTATGATATGCAATAGCTTCTATCTCTTTGCCATTTTCAAACTTAGAAACACGTTTTCCTGTTTCATCAAAAGAAACTCTTTGCGTTAAAAGACCATTACTGTAAGTTTCTTCAGTTGGCTTACTATTATAACCAGCAGCTATTATTTTTACGCCTTCGAAGGGTAAATCATTTTTGTAAATTAAAGTTGAAGTTTCATTTCCTTCCTTATCAAAATACACAGCTTTTCCGTTCAATACATCGTTTTGATATGTTTGAGAATATTGTAGTTGACCTAAATAATTATAAGTTTTAAAAACACCCTCTCTTTTATCATTAACGTATTGACCTTCTTCAAAAACTTTATCTTGGTTATAATCAAACTTTTGATAAATTCCATTACGTTTACCTTCTTCAATAGTATACTTTAGATGTGAATTATAATCATAAACGGTTCCATCCCAAGGATGACCATCTTTATAGATTGCCTTAGCAAAAACTTCTCCATTTCTTAAATAAGATGTTGCACAACAATTAACATCGATCTCTTCAATTAGAACAGGATTAATTTCGTCATAAGATCTATTTAATCCATAATCATATTTTTTAGACTTAATTAAAGTTCCATTATTTACCTCTTTAACTAACTGCACAATATTAGACTCATAAAAAAATTCATACATTATACCAGTCTTCTTAACATAATCATAGGTACCAATAAGTTCGCTTTTTTCATTAAAGAATTTTCCGAGCTTTTTATCATAGCCATTATATTGAATATCGCTCTGTTTAGAACCATTACTATAGTAAATAATCTCTCTATATTTATTATAACTACCACTTTTAAAATACTCAGTATGTTTAAACTTTATTTTTTCATTTTCCTTTTTCTTTTTAATTCTAAAAACAGTTCTTTCTATAACATAACCATCTTCATAGGTTTCAATACTAGAAATATCTGTATCATAGCCTGAATAAAAACGCATACCATTCATAGGTTTACCATATTGGTTGACAAACTCTAATTCTAAACTCCCTAAGATGTTTCCTTCTTTATCAAAATAGGTTTCTTCTTCTTTTGTCTTTTCACTAAAAACGAGTTTTGTTTTAGGATAATAATTAACCTCTTTTATTAGTTCACCTTCTTTATAAGTTGCCTTTCTATCTCCAACAATTTCAGTTCCAGTTAATGGGTAATAATCATTATAAGTCATACGAGCAATTTCCTTACCAGATTCGTTATAACTTATTTGAATTTCTTTTTTATTATCAATATATGTATTTATCGATTTTACTTTACCATTTTCATAGTAAAGCTCTTCCTTTTGCAATTTTCCGTCTTTGTAGGTTCTTATTGAAGTAATAGTAACCGGAGATCCACTATAACCATAAGAAAAATTATATTCTGAACCATTCTCTGCCTTTAAATAGTTGTTTTGCATAGTATAGGTAACACTTCCTAATTCATCACCTTCAATTGTGTAATATGTATTTTTAATCTCTGGCTCTAACTCAAACTTTGTTCTAATTTGACCATTATCATAGAAAAAAGTTTCTCCAAGCATATAGTCATAAGGATAATATCTAATTTGTTTTACGCGCATTGGGTTATAGTAATAATACACCTCTACACCTTTATTATAACCATTTCCAACTCGTTCTAGCTTGCCTAATAGCTCTCCTTTATCGTTATAGTATTTAGAGAGAAAACGACTGCCATTTATAACACTATAATTTTCGTAACGCACACCATTAATATCGCCATCATATACAATATCTTTTAGTGTATCGTTTTTAATTTCGGTATAATATTTATTTCTACCTTGACCTCTATTCATTGCACCTTCTTTAAAATAGCCGTCTTTATAAATCGCAACTAATTTTTTGTCATTAAGAAAGGAAATAAACTCACCTTCTATTCTATTATTTTTATAATTTCCACTTTGATACAATTTACCATCTTCGTTATACCAACTCACAACACCATGCCAAATCGCCTTATCTGAACTTTTAGACAATCCACTCATTTGTAATTGACCAGAAGCATAATAATCCTCAATGCGAAATAAATCACCTTCTTTTTTAATTGGTGTACGATAAAAAGCAGCACTATCCTTCACTGTTTCCTTCCAATCTATATTATAGTATATTGTGTCTTGTTGTGCACTTAGAGTTAATGACTGTAGAGCAACAACGAAAAGTAACATGAAGGATTGCAAAGTTTTTTTAGAAAATAGAATCATAATAAAATTATTATTTAAATAAAACAAACACTTCAAAAAAACAGTATTAACTAGTATTATATCTTACTATAATGTACTGTTTTTCAAAGTATAAATCTCGTAATAAGTTGCACTATACACTACCCTGTTTTCAGGGTTTTTGAATATGCCGTAAACGACCTAAACTGAATACATAAATTATTAGGCCTTATGTTTTAGAGGAAGGTGAATCACTTTTTTAGTTTCAAAAAATGGTTCTTCAAAATAATCAGATAGCAAAAATGCCTTTACGGTTTTGTATTGCTTTAACTCTTCAGTTAAATCACCTCCTTTTAAGTAAAGTATCCCGTTTTTTAATTCATTTTTCTGAGTTTTGGCCACTTTTCCTTTTACCCAAGTCGTAAACTCTGGCATTGTTGTAACAGCTCTACTTACAATAAAATCGAATGTTTCATCAATAGCTTCGACTCTACTATGTGTCGTTTTTACATTATTAAGTTCAATGGCCTCAGCAACAGCATTAATTACTTTTAGTTTTTTATTTATACTATCTACCAAATGAAATTTACATTCTGGAAAAAGAATAGCCAATGGCACTCCAGGAAATCCACCACCTGTACCAACGTCTAGAATAGACGAACCGTCTGCGAAATTCATAACTTTAGCTATCCCTAAAGAATGCAAAACATGCCTTAGATAAAGCTCATCTATATCTTTTCTAGAAATCACATTTATTTTGCTATTCCAGTCTTTATACAACGCTTCTAATGCTGTAAATTGTTGAATTTGAGTTTCGGTTAGATTTGGGAAATATTTTAGGATTAACTCCATAACTTTATTTTTTTTCAAAAATACTCAAATTTAAACAGTATTATTTATTGTATTCTCTCATGTTGCGTTTTAATTATTAACTATCTTTGTTACGTTATAATGATTTCAAATCCCTTACGTTATAACTATAATAAACAATAAACTAATGGCACAACAAACAGTAAAATTCTCTAGAACAGATTCAGCAAAGTTCTTTAGAACCCTTAACAAACGCGTTAACAATTACTTCAAAGAAAATAATATAAAAAAAACAGGAAACTGGAAACTTTACTTAAAGGCTGTAATAATGTTTACGTTATTACTTGGCCCTTTGATTGTATTGTTAACTGTAAACAATATACCTGGATGGTTACAAATTATATCTATGATGGTCATAGGTATCGGAATGGCAGGTGTTGGAATGAATGTAATGCATGATGCTAACCATGGCTCATTTTCTAGTAAAAAATGGGTAAACAAACTTATGGGTAGCAGCATACATATTTTGGCTGGTAACGATTACAACTGGAAAGTACAACACAACGTATTACACCATACTTATACTAATATCCAAGGTCATGATGAAGATATTGATGCAGGTAGAATTATTCGTTTTTCTAAACATGCTAAATGGTTAAAAATCCACAAATACCAAAAGTATTATGCCTTTTTGTTATACGGATTACTAACTGTAAACTGGGCTATTACAACAGATTTTAAACAAACGTACCAATACCTTAAGAGAAAATTATCTTATGGTGACTTTCCTAATCCTGCGACGCAATGGACAAAATTAATTATTGGTAAAATAATATACTATTCTATCTGGGTGGTTTTACCTTTAGTTTTAGGTTACACTTGGTGGCAAGTATTAATTGGTTTTCTAATTATGCATTATACAGCCGGAATGATTTTAAGTGTTGTATTTCAATTAGCGCATGTAATGCCAAATACAGAAATGCCATTACCAGATGCAGATGGAAACATGAAAAACACTTGGGCAATTCACCAACTGTTTACAACCTCAAATTTCTCACCTAAAAGCTGGATTGTAGAGTTTTACACAGGTGGTTTAAACAGACAAGTTGAGCACCATCTATTCTCAAACATAAGCCACGTTCATTATAAAAACATAGCAAAAATAGTAAGAGAAACTGCTCATGAATTTAGTTTACCTTATAACGAATACAACTCTATGTGGACGGCTATTACAGAGCATTACCAGCAACTAAAACAATTAGGTAAAAAGCCAAATATGGCTTAATACAATTCGCAGAATAAAACCAACACAATAACATGAACCAACTTTCGGATAGAATTAACAACCTAGCCACATCAGCAACGCTTGCCATGGCAGCAAAAGCTAGAGAATTACGCGCAGAAGGAAAAGATATCATTGGATTAAGTCTAGGTGAGCCAGACTTTAATACCCCTGATTTTATTAAGACTGCAGCAATAGAAGCCATAAATCAAAACTATAACAGTTATACACCTGTTGATGGTTATGTAGATTTAAAACAAGCTATTATTACAAAATTTAAACGTGATAATAACCTCAACTATACCTTACCACAAATTGTAGTTTCTACAGGTGCAAAACAGGCTTTAGCCAATATTGCGTCAGTAATGTTAAATGCTGGAGACGAAGTTATTTTACCTTGTCCTTATTGGGTAAGTTATAGTGATATTATAAAATTATGTGATGGTGTTCCAGTAGAAGTACAAACTTCTATTGAAAACGATTTTAAAATGACAGCCGAACAATTGGAAGCTGCCATTACACCAAAAACAAAAATGATTTGGTATAGCTCTCCTTGTAACCCAAGTGGTTCTGTGTATAGCAAAGAAGAGTTAAGAGCGTTAGCAGATGTATTACAAAAGTATCCTAATATCTATGTGGTTTCAGATGAAATCTACGAACATATTAATTTTGTAGGAGGTCATTTTAGTATCGCTGAGTTTGATGACATGTACGATAGAACAATTACTGTAAATGGCGTTTCTAAAGCTTTCGCTATGACAGGTTGGAGAATCGGTTATATTGGTGCACCAGACTGGATTGCTAGGGCTTGTAACAAAATGCAAGGACAAATTACTAGTGGAGCAAATTGTATAGCACAGCGTGCTGTAATAACAGCTTTGGAAGCTGATCCATCTAGCATCAAATATATGGTGGATGAATTTAAGGAAAGACGTAAACTTATCTTGAATTTATTAAGCGATATTGAAGGGTTTAAAACTAATGAGCCAGAAGGCGCTTTTTATGTTTTCCCTAATATTTCTGCTTATTTAGGAAAGACAATTAAAGGTAAAACAATTAAAAATGCTTCAGACTTTTCTCTATTTTTATTAGAAGAAGCTTTAGTTGCAACCGTTACAGGTGAAGCTTTTGGAAATCCAGAGTGTATTAGAATCTCTTATGCAGCATCTCAAGAACAAATTACAGAAGCTATTAAACGTATCAAAACTGCTTTGAGTTAAAATCGCGTTTTTAAAAGACCTTTCTATTTAAAGAAAGGTCTTTTTTATTTTATGGTTATCCAAACCAAAAACGATAGAATAAGTAAAGTTAAAACTATGACCTTTAGCCATAATATTTGGTTATTCTTTTTCATCTTTTTTCTTATCTCATTTAATATCTCTGGTGTTGCTTCAGGGAAGTCATATTCTGGTTTTTCTATAGAGATATTTCTACCATATCTCTTCTTAAACTTTTGCCTTTTAGAACGCAAATTGTCATTGTTCCTTAAAGTAGTTATCATAGTCTGTACTACACCAAAACTCATAAGTTTAAATTTTTAACGATTATATAGTAATCAGTTCAATAATTCCATCCGTAGCATAAAAAAAGCCACACAGAATTAATATAAATAAAATAACAGAAAGCAATATCACTTTGAGCATTCTGATTTTACGTTCTTCTTTTAAACGATTTCTTAAATCCTTTAATTGCTTAGTTGTAGCTTTAGGTAAGTTATATTCTGTTTTTCTCTCAGGATTATATCCACCAAGTCTATTCTTTAACTTATCGCGTTTAGAAAGTAAATTCAGATTATTTCTAACGCTAATGTTCATTGCACCTGCTGACATAATTTCTAAGATTTAAAAAGTTAAGAAAATAAACGAAGTATTTACAACAACATATTTTAAACATGCTGCTACAGAAATAAAAGGCACATATAAATGTGCCAGTTGAAAGTTCGAAATAATCTGTTATTTGTTTTTAGAAAATAGCGATTAATACCATGGCAAATACAGATAATTTTAAGATAGCTACTGTATGGTCTACCATTTTAAATTGAGAAGACTTTAAACGTTGTCTAATCCCAAAGATTGATTTTTTAGTTGACTTTCTAAAATTTTGCTTTACAATAGATTTGTAATTAGAATTTAATAAGCCATGCGATGTAAATGAAGTTACCTCAATGGGTTCTGGTACTGATTCTAATGTTGTGTTTAATACTAATTCCATGATTGATGATTTTAATTGGTTATACAAGTAAGACGTACAATTAACTAAAATGTTACACCATGCATCTCAACTATAGTAAAGAACACAAGCTTATCACACATTAAAACACCACTATTAATATAGGCTAGCTATAATTTAAAAAAGAATAAAAAAAAATTGAAATTTTATCTATTTCTCCAAAAGAAAGGTGTCAATAATATTAAAACTGTAAACAATTCTAATCGACCAATAAGCATTAAAAAGGAAGCCCACCATTTTCCTAAAGCTGGTAATGCAGAATAATTATTTACAGGTCCAAAATCTCCCAAAGCCGGTCCAACGTTCCCTAAACTTGAAGCTGAAAGTCCTATTGCAGATTCAAAATCCATTTGAAACATAGAAAACACCAATGCACCAACAATAAAAGATAACATATAAAGAATAAAGAAACCTAAAACATTAAATACAATATCTTTAGAAACAGATTTCCCGTTATATCTTACAGGTATAATAGCATTTGGATGAAGAGCTCTTTTAAATTCTAGAAAACTATTCTTAATTAAAATTAACTGACGCATTACTTTAACACCACCAGATGTGCTACCTGCAGAACCTCCTAAAAACATTAAGCCAAAAAAGAAAACTGTTAAAAATGGTGTCCACAAGGTATAATCAGCAGAAACAAAACCAGTGGTTGTAATAACAGTTAAAACTTGAAACAATGCATGTCTTATAGCACTTTCTGCTTCACCTAAAACCATTGGATGATCAATTGAAGACAAGGACACATCTGCTCTAAAATATATTAACACAGCTGCAATAGCAGTAAATACAATAATAAAGGTAGAGTATAATTTAAACTCTTCATCCTTCAGTATTTTACCAACTTTACCTTTAAATAAGTAATAACTCAATACAAAGTTAGTACCAGCCAAAAACATAAAGAATATAATAATGTATTGTATTGCCGGATTATCATTCCAATAGGCAACACTCGCGTTTTTAGTAGAGAATCCTCCTGTAGATAACGTACTCAAAGCATGGTTAATAGCATCAAAGAAAGACATACCTGCTATTTGCAATAAAATGGTTTCTGCCGCTGTATAACCAAAGTATATTAACCATAAACGTTTTGCTGTATCTGTAATCCTTGGATGTAATTTATCAGCACTAGGACCAGGCGCTTCAGCCGCAAACAATTGCATACCTCCAACACCTAACAAAGGCAAAATAGCAATAGCCAAAACTATAATTCCCATTCCACCAATCCAATGAGTTATACTTCTCCAAAATAAAACACCTTTTGGTACAATTTCAATATCATTTAAAATACTTGCACCTGTTGTGGTATAACCAGACATGGTTTCGAAAAAAGCATCTGTAAATGAAGGAATCGCCTCTGTAACTATATAAGGTAATGTACCTGACAAGGACATAACAATCCAACCAAAAGCAACTACTATATAACCCTCGCGCTTATTCATTTCCTTACGATGGTCTCTTGTTCTATACATCGTAACAGCACCAATACCTAATGTTGTAAGACCTGCTGTTAAGAGCTGAAGGGTTACACCATCTTCATAAATAAGACTGATTAATGTTGAAATTAACATAAAACCACCATTAAATAATAATAGTAATCCTAAAAAGTGAAAGATGATTTTATAATTGAGTTTTATACGAGACATAGTGTTATCAATTAAGCGAAAAATGTTTCTACTTTAGAAATAGAACGCGGTAAACAACAAACTACAACACGATCACCTACATCTATTTTGAAATTACCTAATGGAATTACCCCTTTACCGTCTCTAATAACGCCTCCAAAAATGGCGGATTTAGGAAAATTTAAATCCTTAATCAGTTTATTAGTAATTTTAGAATGCGGTTTTACTACAAACTCTAATAATTCAGCATTCATGTTAGTAAGCTTAGTCATCGCAACAACCTCACCTTTTCTAATATATCTAAAAATGTTATTTGCAGCCAGTAACTTTTTATTAATCAATGTATCAATACCTATAGATTGCGATAGTTGATAATAATCCATATTTTCTACCAAAGCAATCGTCTTTTTCACACCTTTAGACTTAGCTAAAAGGCAAGACATAATGTTGGTTTCAGAATTACCTGTTACGGCAATAAAAGCATCCATATCAGAAATATTTTCCTCTTCTAATATTTCAACATTTCTTCCATCTCCACAAATCACTAATGCGTTTGGTAATTCTTCTGCTAAATCTTCCGCAACACTTCTTTTGCTTTCTACAATCTTAACATTAAACTTACTTGCGCAAAGGTCCTTGGCCGTTTTATAACCAATTTGACTTCCGCCAAGAATCATAATATTTTTAATTTCCACCTTTACCTTTCCAGATAGTTCAAATAATTCTTCATCACCACCTTCTGAAGTCATGAAAACAACTTTATCACCTTCTTTAAAAATGGTATCTCCTCTAGGAATAATAGTGTATTGTGTTCCTAAACGTTGAATAGCAATAGGTATAAAGTGTAATTCGGAATATAATTCTGCCGCTTGTTTTACGGTCTTATCTACAAACGTTGCTGTTCTAGAAATACGCAAACCTAACATTGTTAGTGCACCTCCTTCAAATTCATAAGTATCATTAAAACCATATTGATTTAGAAGTAATTCAATTTCTGAGGCTGCTAAAGATTCTGGTGAAATTAACTCATCAATTCCTATTTTAGAAAACCCAACAGTCTCCTTATGTTCTATAAATTCTGTATTAGAGATACGAGCAATAGTACGCCTTGCACCCAATTGTTTGGCTAATACACAAGCTGTAATATTTGTAGTTTCTGAGGATGTTACTGCAATAAACAAACCTGCAGTTTCAATACGAGCATCTCGTAAAACTTCAATGGAAGTTGCATCACCTTTTATAGTTCTAATATCCAGGTGATTCCCTGCATATCCTAAACTATCCTTTTTTGTATCGATTAAAGTGATTTCTTGTGATTCGTAAGAAAGGAGTTTCGCCAAATGAAATCCTACTTCACCTGCACCTGCGATAATTATTTTCATTGTATCTCGTTGAAATAAGCATGCAAATATACTTATAAGTTACAAGTTAATAACTGCCAAGACTATTTAAAGTTATGAGGTCTAACTAAAAGTTCTAAAATATTAAAGGATTTAAATAAATCTCTAATAAGGCTAGAGTTAAATTTGACGAGAACGCTATTCTATTCAATTTTTAATTTAGAAATCGTAATATTTTATTCTAAACTTTAAATACCTACTACTTTAGCTACTTGTAACTAATCCGTATATTTGCCAAAAATTTTTATGGCCGAAAAAATAAATCCATATAAGGACAGTGACCAATCTAAAAAGGTTCAGGTTACTAAAATGTTCGATACTATATCTAAAGAATACGATGGTTTAAATCGTGTAATTTCCTTTGGAATAGATGTAAAATGGAGAAAAAAGGTTGTTGACCTTGTTGCTAAAAATAACCCTAAAAACATCTTAGACATTGCTACCGGAACAGGAGATTTAGCTATTAATCTTGCCTTTACAAATGCTAAAGAAATTGTAGGTTTAGATATTAGCGATGGCATGCTAGAAGTTGGAAGACAAAAAATTAAAGATAAAAACCTAGATAACATTATCTCAATGGTTATTGGTGACTCTGAAGATTTACCTTTTGAAGACAATACCTTTGATGCTATAACAGTTTCTTTTGGTGTACGTAATTTTGAAAATTTAGAAAAAGGTTTAGCTGAAATTTTAAGAGTCCTTAAACCAAATGGCATTTTTGTTATTCTTGAAACTTCTGTACCTACAAACCCTATTTACAAATTTGGCTATAAAGCATATTCCAAACTTATTTTACCAACTATAGGAAAGCTCTTTTCTAAAGACCGTGTTGCTTATAAATATCTTAGCGAATCTGCTTCTGTTTTTCCTTACGGAAAAGCTTTAAACAATATTTTATCTAAAATTGGGTTTATAAATGTGGAGCACAAACCACAAACAATGGGAGTTGCCACAATTTACTCAGCATCTAAAGCATAATATGAAGCGTATTGTATTTTTAATAGCCATTTTATTCGCCTTTCAAAATTTGTCTGCACAAATGTTTTCGAAAGAACGCGTAGCAAATACCGTAGATAATATTGATCAAAAGTTTTTAACTTGGGGTTATTTTATTGGTTATAATCAGTACGACTTTAATTTTGATTATAACGAAAACCTAAAAGATATTCAAGTTGAAACAACAGGTGGTTTTCATTTGGGTCTTATAGGTGACATGCGTATTAATGATTATCTAAATTTAAGGTTAGAACCGGGTGTTTTCTTTACCACTAGAAATTTACAATATGACGAAAGTTATTTTGAAGGTATTGATCATAACGATTCTGATTTAATAAGAGAAGTAAAATCTACGTACGTACATATTCCTTTATTATTAAAGGTTTCCACAAAACGAATTAATAATTTTAAACCTTTTATTGTTGGTGGGTTTTCTACTGCTTTAAACTTATCGAGTAATCAAGACAATCCTAACGACAACAGTTCTGGAGAATTTAGAATGACCAAAAACTCCTATTTTTATGAAATTGGTTTTGGTATAGATATGTATTTACTCTATTTTAAATTCACGCCTTCTATACGCGGTATTTTTGCAATTAATGATGAAAACATTAGAGATGCAGACCCAAATAGTCCTTGGACAAGTAATATTGCAAAAATGCAGTCTAGAGGCGTTTTTATAAACTTCACTTTTCAATAGTCCGTCGTTTAAACTCGCTTAGCACTATTGCAGCTGCATTTGCTACGTTTAAACTTTCGGTTGCTTTTAAAACTCCAAATTGAGGAATAGTTAATTTCCTATTTACTTTAGTTTTTATATTTTCAGAAATACCATTGGCTTCATTTCCTAAAACTATAATACCCTTTTGAGGTAAATCTGCTGTGTAGATATTTTCACCTTCTAATAAAGTACCAAATATGGAGACCTTTGTTGATTCTAAATAGGCGTTTAAATCTAAATATTGAATGTTAACTCTAGTTAATGACCCCATTGTAGCTTGCACCACTTTAGCGTTGTAACAATCAACGGTATTAAAACTGCAAACCAAATCTTTAATGCCATACCAATCGCAAAGTCTTATTATAGTGCCTAAGTTACCAGGATCCCTAACATCATCTAATACCACTGTTAATCCATTTTCTTGAGATGCAATTTGCTCCGGAATTTCAAAAATTGCTAAAGCTGTATTTGGATTTTTAAGTGATGTTATCTTTTTTAATTCTGCTTCTGTGATTTCGTAAATAAGGTCTTCATCAGCTTCAAAAATAGGTTTTGTAGTGAAAAGGTTTTTCAAAACAAAATCAGACTTTAAAAATTCTGAAATTCCTTTAATACCTTCAACTATAAACAAACCATTTTGCTGCCTGTTCTTTTTTAAACTTAAACTTTTAATTAACTTTATTTGATTCTTTGATAACATTAAAATGTCTTTACATTTGTTAGACGAAACATCTAGCTTACAAAGTAAACCTTTTTTTTGAGTTTATGTCGTTTCAAAATTAAAGTGACTATACTGTTTCTAAAAGCGAAATGGTATTATTTTTGTTATTAAATCATCATTACTAAAAAAAGCACACAAAGTTAGAAGTTGTACCAAAGTCATTCCATATTAAATCCTAAATATAAATTACTAGCGCAACTTGTGTTGGTAACGGTATTCTTGCTATTTCTTAGTTCTTGTAATGTTGTAAAACGCGTAAAAGATGGTGACCATCTTATTACAGATAATACGATTGTTGAGGATGGTAATACCGTAATGACAGAGCGTATTAACAATATTGTTATTCAGAAAACTAATTCTGGAATGCGAAAATTCTTTGGTCTACCTCTAAAATTGCATATTTACAATCTGGCCAGACCTAACATCGATTCTATTTTAGAAGCCAATGTTTTAAGTGACTCGCTTAAAGTAAAACGAAGAATTGCGTTATTTTCTGAGAAACAATTTAATAAGCAATTAGAATCGCGACGAAATTTTAATGCATGGCTAAAACGCACTGGTGAAGCACCTGTAATTTACAACGAAGATAAAACAGAAAAAACAGCAAACAACCTCAGAAAATATTATTATAGTAAAGGTTGGTTTAATAACGAAGTTAATTACCAAGTAGAAAAGGATAGTAATAAATTAGCGCAAGTAACTTATAACGTTATAAAACATACACCTTATGTTTTAGATTCTATAAATCCATATATAAGTAGCCCTAAAATAGACTCGCTTTATCCCAAATTTATTTCAAACTCTTTACTTAAGAAAGGAGAACAATACGATGATGACAATTTTATTAATGAGCGCGAACGCATCAATACATTTTTAAGAAATGCTGGTTTTTATCATTTTGGACAAGATTATATTAGGTTTGAGATTGATACAATAAGCACCAACCACAAAGTTCATACTGATTTAAAAATAGCAAATCGAGTTATTAGAGGTGAAGATTCTGTAACTATCGTTCCATTTAAAATCTATAAAATAAAGGAAGTTAATATTTTTACGGACAGTAATTTTGAAAATAGATTTTTACCAATTACTGATACTACAACACATAGAAACTATAATCTTTACAGTAAGAATAAATTAAAGTACAGACCCAAAGCTTTAACGGATGCTATTTTTATTAATAAAGGTGATACTTATAGCGACATCGCTAGATCGAGAACACAGCGTTATCTCAACGATTTACAAATGTTTAGATATCCAGACATAGAATTTGTTGAAAACGAAGAAGACACCACACTTACCGCAAACATAAGATTAGAACCTAAAAAGAAATATAGCTTAAGTTTTGAACCAGAAATTAATACCAGTAACATTCAAAAAATTGGCTTTTCATTTAGTACAGGTTTAAAAATTAGAAATGTTTTTAGAGGTGCAGAAACTTTAGAAATATCTGGTGTAGCTGCAATTGGAGCTTCTCAGGATCCAGCTGCAGGAGAAAGTAGATTTTTTGATATTAATGAATTTGGTGGTAATATAAGACTTACAATTCCGAGATTATTTAGTCCTTTTAAAACCACTAAGATTATTCCTAAATTTATGTCGCCAAGCACATCGATGTCTCTTTCTGCAACGAGTCAACAAAATATTGGTTTAGATAAACAATCCTTATCTGGTTTATTTAGTTACAATTGGTATCCATCTAAAACGGTTACAAATACCTTAGACTTATTCAATGTCAATTTTATTAAAAACTTAAATACTAGTAATTATTTTGGGGTTTACACTAATTCTTTTAATAGCTTAAATTCTATTGCAGAAGACATAGGTTATATCGCAGAAGATGAAGAATTATATGACGACACGTTGTCAACCCCTTATTCACCTGCCGACGTTTTTATATCAGATGTTTTAACAAACAATACCAGTTTAACATCAGATGATGACGATTATTCAACGGTACAGAATATAGAGGAAAGAAAAGAACGACTTACTGAAGATAACCTTATTTTTTCAACCAGTTTTGATTATAAAAAAGATAAGCGAAAAAATATTTTTGACAATGATTTTTCAGTTTTTAAATGGCGAATAGAATCGGCTGGTAATTTATTATCTGCTATTTCTAATCTTACAGGCGCAGCAAAAAATGATGCTGGCAACTATGAGGTTTTTGATGTTGCATTTTCTCAATACATTAAAACCGAAATTGATTATATAAAGTATATTGATTTAGGAAGGCAAAACGTTTTAGCCTTTAGGAGTTATGCAGGTATTGCTATACCTTACGGAAACTCTAATAGTATACCGTTTGCAGAAAGTTTCTTTGCTGGTGGACCAAATGATAACAGAGCTTGGTCTGCTTATAATTTAGGGCCAGGAAGCTCAAATTCTACAAATGAGTTTAATGAAGCTAACTTTAAGCTTCATTTGAGTGCAGAGCAGCGTTTTAATATTTTTGGACAATGGCATGGAGCATTATTTGTTGATGCTGGTAACATTTGGAATGTACTCGATAACGTTACAGATGAAGCCTCTACATTTACAAGTTTCAGCTCTTTAAAAGATATTGCCATTGGTTCTGGTTTTGGTCTACGTTACGACTTTGACTTCTTTGTTGTTCGTCTAGATACAGGCTTTAAAACCTACGACCCTTCTCAAACTACAAGTAACCGTTGGTTTAGAAATTACAACTTTACAAATGCGGTGTATAACATAGGTATTAATTATCCTTTCTAAGATGCCTTCTTTAACAGATTTCTTTTTGTTTCCATATCTATAAAACGATTAAAACTTAAAAATTGTTCAGTATAAACTATAAGATTATAACAGACTAAGTACTACATCGTTTTCGGTATTTTATAACCTCTCAAAGTAGATAAATACTCAAATTTTATGTATTTTTGATTACTAAATTTTCAATACATTAATTATGAGTCATAATATTAAACCTGGCGTTGCTACAGGTAAAGAAGTTCAGAATATTTTCAATTATGCTAAAGAGAAAGGCTTTGCCTTACCAGCAGTAAACGTTATCGGTTCTAACACAATTAACGGTGTTTTAGAAACTGCAAGAGATTTAAATGCTCCAGTAATTATTCAATTTTCAAATGGTGGTGCTCAATTTAATGCAGGTAAAGGATTAAGTAACGAAGGTCAAAAAGCAGCTATCGCAGGATCTATTGCAGGTGCAAAACATGTTCACCAAATGGCTGAAGCTTATGGTGTGCCAGTAATTTTACATACAGACCACTGTGCTAAAAAATTATTACCGTGGATTGATGGTTTATTAGATGCTAGTGAATTACACTTTAAAGAAACAGGGAAACCGCTTTATAGTTCTCACATGATTGATTTATCTGAAGAGCCAATTGAAGAAAATATAGAAATCTGTAAAAAATATCTAGAGCGTATGAGCAAAATGGGTATGACTTTAGAGATTGAATTAGGTATTACTGGTGGTGAAGAAGATGGTGTAGACAACTCAGATGTTGACGATTCTAAATTATACACACAACCAGAAGAAGTTGCTTATGCTTACGAAGAATTAAGTAAAGTAAGTGACCAGTTTACAATTGCTGCAGCTTTTGGTAACGTACACGGTGTTTATAAGCCAGGTAACGTAAAGTTAACTCCAAAAATTTTAAAAAATTCTCAAGATTATATTTCTAAAAAATATAATGTAGAACATAACCATATCGATTTTGTATTCCATGGTGGATCTGGTTCTACCGTAGAAGAAATCAGAGAAGGAATTAGCTATGGTGTAATTAAAATGAACATTGATACAGATATGCAATATGCATTTTTAAGTGGTGTTAGAGATTACGTACTAGATAAAAAAGACTATTTACAAGCACAAATCGGAAATCCAGACGGAGCAGATTTACCTAACAAAAAGTACTATGACCCACGTGTTTGGTTACGTAAAGGTGAAAACTCTTTTGTAGAAAGACTTAAAAAAGCATTCGAAGACCTAAATAACGTTAATACGTTATAAGATTTATTAAGTATTATTTCAAAACCCATTAGAGCTGTATATCAGAGTTTTATTGGGTTTTTATTTGCTTATAATAATTCATTTTTCGAGATACTTTTCGCAATTTTTGAGTTATATTTAATAAAATAGTAAGTTTGTACCCTTTACAAATGCAAACTATAACTAACTAAACAAACAAGATTATGAATTTTATAGGTCATAATCATAAACCTGTCCTGAGCATAGTCGAAGGATTAAAATCGTAACCTAAATATGGCTTGGTTTAAAAGAAAAGATAAAGGTATACATACCTCAACTGAAGAAAAAAAAGACACTCCTAAAGGTCTTTGGTATAAATCTCCAACAGGAAAAATAATTGATACCAAAGAATTAGAACAAAATTTTTATGTGAGCCCAGAAGATGGTTATCACGTAAGAATTGGAAGTAATGAGTATTTTCAAATTCTATTTGATGATAATAAATACACAGAATTAGATGCTAATTTAACATCTAAGGATCCTCTTAAGTTTGAAGACACTAAAAAATATCCGGATCGTTTAAAAGCAGCCCAAGCAAAAACGAATCTTAAGGATGCTGTGCGTACAGCTGTAGGTAAATCTAATGGTGAAGATTTGGTTATTGCCTGTATGGATTTTAGCTTTATTGGCGGATCTATGGGAAGTGTTGTTGGTGAAAAAATTGCAAGAGCAGCAGATTATGCCTTAAAAAAGAAAACACCATTAATGATTATTAGTAAATCTGGTGGTGCACGTATGATGGAAGCCGCATTATCTTTAATGCAATTAGCTAAAACTTCTGTAAAACTAGCACAATTGGCAGATGCAGGAATTCCATATATTTCACTTTGTACAGATCCGACAACAGGAGGAACAACTGCTTCTTTTGCTATGTTAGGTGATATTAATATTGCAGAACCTGGAGCACTAATTGGTTTTGCTGGTCCAAGAATTGTAAGAGATACCACTGGTAAAGAATTACCTGAAGGCTTTCAAACTTCAGAATTCTTATTAGAACATGGTTTTTTAGATTTTATAACACATAGAAAAGATTTAAAAACAAATGTGAATTTATATATAGACTTAATTAAAAATGAACCTATACGAGCGTAGATTTATAGTTAAAAATATAATAAGAACAAAAAAAAGAGACCTAATAGTCTCTTTTTTAGTGTTTTAATTCCAAAATTAATATATTGCGCTCTAACCATGTTCTCTTTTAAGTATTTAACCGCACTTTTAAGAAACAAAAAAACTAAAAAATGAAAATTACTACAAAAGTTGGTGTATTATTATTACTAATGGTAACTGCATTTTCTTGCGATGACCTAGATGAATTAACCGAATTTGATGTTACCGAAGATTTCTCAACAACGTTTAATGTTTCTATTACTGAAGATTCTGAAGGTGAACCACAGAGTTTTACTCAAACGTCAACATTAGATATTACTGTTAACCAAGTGATTCAAGATAATTTAGATTTAATTCAAGATATTTCTTTAAATGAATTAACTTATGAAATCACTAATTTTTCTGGTGCCGAAGACGCTACTTTAAGCGATGGCGTTATAACCTTTGGTACTTCTACCGTTTCAATTGCTAATATTAATCTTCAGCAATCTGATATGGATAATACAATTTACACCATTAATGACACTAGTGTATTTAATGCTATCGCAGATGAATTAGAGAATAATTCGATGATTAGTGTTACTGTATCAGGTACAGTAAGTGAAACACCTGTAGTATTCGATGTGTTAGTAAATGCAGACATTACAGCTACAATTGATGTTTTATAGAGTACAACTTTATTGATAAAACAAAGGAGCCTTTCAAACCTATTTTGAAAGGCTCTTTTAATAACTTATTAGCTGGCTTTTTTTAGGTAAACAGAAAACTCAGTCCCAACGCCCACTTCACTCACTATTTCTACTCTTCCACCTAAAGATTCAATATGGTTTTTTGTAATAAAAAGCCCTATACCAATAGCATCTTCGTTGTGATGGAAGGTTTTATACATTTGAAAAACAGTATCTCCAAATTTTTTCAAATCAATTCCGAGACCATTATCTTTTATTTTAAGTACAACAAAGTCTGCTTCTACATACGAGCTCAACTCAATAATAGGATTTCTACCCTCTGCTCTGTACTTAATTGCATTGGTAAGAAAGTTCAATATTATACTATCTAAATATGCAGCCTTTCCTTTAACGCAAAGATCTTCCTCAATTTCATTATAAATTACTGCTTCTGCGTTTTGAGCTAAAGCAATAATATTATAGGTTGCCTTTTCTGCAAAGTCATATAAATTGAGATGTTCCATTTTAGAATCTTCAATCTCTCTAATTTTAGCAACTTGTGTTAAGTGATCCACAGTTTCTTGTAAATTAGAAATAGCTTTATTCAATAATTGAAAATTCTCATTAGATTTTAAGCTCGAAACATCTTCTTCTAAAAATTCGGTAAGTAAAGATAAATTACCAGAATGTGACCTAAGGTTATGCGTAACAATATTCGCAAATGATTTTAAGCGTTCATTTTGCTCCTCTGCAACACTCAACATCAACTTTAACTTGTCTTGGTTTCTTTGTCTATTTGTAATATCAGTAAACTGCCATATCATATGCGCTCGTCCTTCTTTAAAATAGACTAGGGACACATATATTAAAATCCAAAGAATAGAACCATCTTTATGGAAATAGCGCTGTTTTACACGGTATTTATCAATAGTTCCATCAATGAGTTGTTCGTATTTCTTTTCATGGACACCAAGATCTTGAGCATAAACTATATTATGAGTATCCATGTTGAAGAGTTCCCATCTGGTATAACCAAATATATCACAGACACTTTCGTTAACTTTTAACCAATTTCCGTCTAAGTTTACGATGGCAATACCATTGTAGGTATTATTAAATGTGCGATCTAATACGTCGTAGGCATTAGAAAAATTTCGCAGGTGATTTGAGACTTTCATATGTTAAGTTTAAAATGGATTAATCTTATTGAAAGTTATTAGTTAGCAAGGGTTAACTAGTTGTAATCATTATTTATAGCGTATTTAACATCAAAAAGTTACGAAAAAAAAAACCAAATCACAAAAAAATAGTATATTTGCCGCTCGAAAGAAAGGCTTTCGTGTACATAAAAATCATTTACAATAATATTAGCATGTATTTATCAAAAGAAGCAAAACAAGAAATGTTTGCAAAGCACGGTAAAGATAAGAACGATACCGGTTCTGCAGAAGGACAAATTGCGTTATTCACGCAAAGAATTAATCACTTAACAGAACACTTAAAACAAAATCGTAAAGATTTTAACACAGAACGTTCATTAGTAAAGTTAGTAGGTAAAAGAAGAAGCTTACTAGATTACTTAACTAAGAAAGATGTCTTAAGATATCGTGCAATAGTGAAAGAATTAGGATTAAGAAAATAATCTCAATATAAAGACCACGCCTAACAGCGTGGTTTTTTGATATAAGACAACTCGGTTTTAGACGAGTATAAAACCTAAAATTGAAGAAGCTTTTTATAGTTTTTCATTGGTCCAAACAACAACGACAACTACAACAACACAACGACCATTGTTTAACAATTATTCTAGCGAGCGATAATGCGTTAGAATGTAGAATTAAAAAAATTATGATTCCAAAGGTATTTAGAGAGGTCATTGACCTTGGTGACGGTAGAGAAATTTCTATCGAAACCGGAAAATTAGCAAAACAAGCTCATGGTAGCGTTGTGGTGCAATCAGGAAAATGTATGTTGTTATGTACAGTTGTTTCCAATTACGAACAAAAAGATGTTAACTTTTTACCATTAACAGTAGACTACAGAGAAAAGTTTGCTGCTGCAGGTCGTTATCCTGGAGGTTTCTTTAAAAGAGAAGCAAGACCAAGTGATGGTGAAGTATTAACAATGCGTTTAGTAGACAGAGTTTTACGTCCATTATTCCCAAAGGATTACCATTCTGAAACTCAGGTGATGATTCAATTAATGTCTCATGACCCAGAAGTTATGCCAGATGCAATGGCAGGATTAGCCGCTTCTGCAGCTATTCAATTATCAGATTTCCCTTTTGAATGTGCTATCTCTGAAGCTAGAGTTGGACGTATCAATGGCGAATTCATTATCAACCCAACATTTGCTCAATTAGAAGAGTCTGACATCGATATGATGATTGGTGCTTCTGCTGATTCTGTAATGATGGTTGAAGGTGAAATGGATGAGATTTCTGAAGAAGAAATGGCAGATGCAATTAAATTTGCGCACGAAGCTATTAAAGTACAATGTGCTGCTCAAGTAAAATTAGCAGAAGCCTTTGGAAAGAAAGCTACGCGTGAATACGAACCAGAAAGAGAAGATGCTGATTTAGAAAAGAAAGTGCATAACATGGCATACGACAAAGTATATGCTATTGCAAAAGCTGGATCTTCTAAGCACGAAAGAAGCGCTGCATTTCAACAAATAAAAGAAGATATCAAAGCAACGTTTTCTGAAGAAGAATTAGCAGATTACGGTGGTTTAGTTTCAGACTATTACAGAAAAGCAGAAAAAGCTGCTATTAGAGATTTAACCTTAGATGAAGGTTTACGCTTAGACGGTCGTAAGACTGACGAGATTAGACCAATCTGGTGTGAGGTAGATTACTTACCATCTACACATGGTTCTGCTGTTTTTACACGTGGAGAAACTCAAGCATTAGCTACGGTAACATTAGGTACTTCTAGAGATGCAAACCAAATAGATATGCCATCTCAAGAAGGTGAAGAGCGTTTCTATTTACATTATAACTTCCCTCCTTTTTGTACAGGTGAAGCTAGACCTATCCGTGGAACCTCTCGTAGAGAAGTTGGACATGGTAACTTAGCTCAACGTGCATTAAAAGGGATGGTACCAGACGATAGCCCTTACACTGTAAGAGTTGTATCTGAAGTTTTAGAATCTAATGGTTCTTCTTCTATGGCAACTGTT
>TARA_R110002049_G_scaffold309298_2_pt1 | contig 25261 bp, 24 predicted proteins | sample TARA_R110002049 | Tara Oceans TARA_R110002049 (sample SAMEA4396941) | marine metagenome | biome: Polar Biome; feature: [SRF] surface water layer (ENVO:00010504); material: water (ENVO:00002006), including particulate matter (ENVO:01000060) such as... | depth 5 m
TGTGATGGTACTCTCAATAATTTCTGGTCTTCTAAATATTGTTTTACTGCAATTAAAGCGGCTATTTTGGCTTCTTTTAATGCTTTTGGTGAATAATATTTTTTCACAAAATGGGTATCAAAACTACCTGAACGAAAGGCTTCGTGTTCACAAACAAATTTTCCAAAAAAAAGTGTGGTTTCAACGCCTTCAATATGGTAGTTGTCAATAGCTTTTATCATAAGCTGTATGGCTTCTTCACGTGTTTTTCCGTAGGTGATTAATTTTGAAAGCATGGGGTCATAATAAATAGGGATGTCCATGCCTTCTTCAAAACCATTATCAACCCGAATGCCTTTGCCTACTGGTATTTTGTAAACATCCAAATGCCCCACGCTAGGTAAAAAATCATTTAAAGGGTCTTCTGCGTACACGCGTAATTCCAAAGCGTGGCCATTTATCTTTAAATCGTCTTGTTTTAATGGAAGTGCTTCGCTACGGGCGATTCTAATTTGCAATTCCACCAAGTCAATGCCAGAAATTAGTTCAGTTACAGGATGCTCCACCTGTAAACGGGTATTCATTTCCAAAAAGTAGAAATTATGGTTGGCATCCAATAAAAACTCAACCGTTCCTGCGCCTAAATAATCACAGGACTTGGCGACTTTAACAGCGGCTTCGCCCATTTCCGCTCTTAATGCTGGTGTTAAAACAGATGATGGGGCTTCTTCTACCACTTTTTGATGGCGGCGTTGTATGCTGCATTCGCGTTCAAAAAAATGAAGTACATTGCCATGATCATCTGCCATGATTTGAATTTCGATATGGCGGGGCGAAGTCACGTATTTTTCAATAAATACAGAGCCATCTCCAAAAGCCGAAGTCGCTTCGCTAATGGCACGCTGCATTTGCGATTCTAAATCGCTTTCTTTTTCAACCACGCGCATGCCTTTTCCGCCGCCGCCGGCCGAGGCTTTTATCAAAACAGGAAACCCAATGGTTTTGGCAATGGTCTTTGCTTTTTCAACATCAGTAATAGCCTCATCAATACCGGGAACCATCGGGATGTTGTATTTTTTAACCGCTTCTTTTGCAGCCAATTTGCTCCCCATTATTTTTATGGCTTTGGAGCGTGGGCCAATAAATATGATATTATTTTGTTCGCACAATTCAGCAAATGTAGCATTTTCACTTAAAAAACCATAACCGGGATGAATGGCATCAACGTTGAGTTGTTTTGCCACTTCAATGATTTTATCAGCCCTTAAATAGGATTGATTGGAGGGTGGATCGCCAATGCAAACCGCTTCATCTGCAAATTTTACATGCGGGGCATTTCTATCAGCAGTTGAAAATACAGCAACGGTTTTAATGCCCATTTTCTGAGCAGTTTTCATCACTCTAAGGGCTATTTCGCCTCGGTTTGCAATTAGTATTTTTTTCATTAATGAACCTTTTTGTCGTTCCCATTTGGTCACTGAGCGAAATCGAAGTGAAGGAGGGAGTCTTTAATGTTTGCAGGAAACTAGATATTTATTCAAACTCAATCAGTAATCTATGTTTATCAACAGTATCGCCTTTTTTTACGGAAATATATTTAATAATACCGTCTCTGGGCGATGTGATGCTGTTCTCCATTTTCATGGCTTCAAGTATAAATAATGTGTCGTTTTCTTTGATATTTTGTCCAACGTCAACACAAATTTCCAGTATTAAACCGGGCATAGGCGCTTTAATGGTATTCACATATTTTGCATCTGAAACAGAAAACCCCATATTTTTTATTAAAACATCTAGGTTGTTAAAAATGTTTATATTATAGGTGGTGTTATTAACTTTTACTTGATATAATTTCTTGTTGAAATCAGCATTGGTGATTTCAGCTTTATAGGATTTGTTTTCTTGAAGGATGTGATATTCAGATTCTGAAATTTGAAGTGCATCAAGATTTGAAACAGATACTGTATTTATTTCAAAGTCATGTATATTATTTACCGTTACCTTATAATTCTTGTCCATATACTAAAAATTGGTAGAAGTAAATATAGGGATTTTATGTAGCAAATTCAATTACAGAAATTGAATTCAGATATGCAAAAGTTTGAATGTTGAAGAAATGAATCAACCCTAAGTCAAGATGCTAAAAGTTGTTTTTTTATTTCTTGCAGCACCAGTTGGTAATACCGTTTATTAGATGGCACAAAATGATTGCCGTTATTTTCTATGTTTTTAATGAGCGTTTCAAATTCATGCAAAGACACTAATTTTAAGGCTTCAACCTCTTCCTCTTGGGGTTTTAATTCTGAAATAAGAACTTTTAATTCTGCTATAAACGTGTTGTGGAATTCGTTGTCCGTTATACCATTTTCATAAACTTGAAAACATTCAAAAACACCTATTTTATGCAAATCATTTTCAGAAATACCTAAATCTATTTCTTCTTTGGTTTCTCTAATCGCCGCTTGTTTTGCGGTTTCGCCAGCATCAATATGGCCTGCAACGGACACATCCCATAGTAATGGGCAAATGGTTTTTTTAGCTGAACGTTGTGACAATAAAATGTCGCTTTCTTTGGTATAAAACCAAATGTGGGCCGTATGGTGGTAAAGCCCTTTTTGATGGATGATGGATTTTAATTCTGATTTGCCAGTTGCATTTCCGTTGGCATCTACAATGTCAATGTATTCGTCCATATTTGTTTTTTCAGCATTGATTATTTCATTTGATAAAAAACACAAAACCAAACCAGCCTATTAATAAGGCCAGTTTTCTTGTTTCCACAAGTTATAGTTTTTTTCAAAAGCCATAAATTTGTTTTTATAGTTTTCTAAAGTTTGTCCATTTTCAGGAAATTGATTGAGCATTTGCAGATACATATTTTTTAAAGTCTCAGCATGCCTGACGTTAATTATAGGGTTTGGAGGTGCAAAAGAGGTTGTCCATATTAGCTCGTCCCAAATATTATCCATGGACAATTGGCACACAGCTATACTTTTTTCTCTCAATCCCGCTCTGTAATATAATTTTCCTAAGGCATAGGCATATTGTTTATAGGCTATGGTTTTATCGGGAAATAGGTAAAAACATGTGTCTAGAACCTTAATGGCTTCTTTGTTCTTGTTTTCCTCTAAAAGCGCTTGGGCCAAAAAATAGTAAGTGGGCCTTAAAATACTTTGGACATAAGATTTGTTTTCGGAGCTTAAGTGTGTGGATTCATCATTCATACCGTTAAAAGATGTTTTTTCCAACAGGTAAGGAAACATCATTTTTGTATGGACTATTTTAGGGTTTAATGAATCATTTGCTCTTTTTAGTGGTACCAATAATTCAATCAAACCGTTCGTAACAAGGTAGTTGTCCAATCCGATGTAATGATTTTTATTTCCATTGAAAGCAAAGCATATCGGTCTGTCATTGATATTGTTGGAAATTATATTGAGCAAGACCAAATCATTGGTGCTATAAAAATCTTTTTGATATTCCCATGTGATGGATTTTGTTTTTGAAGCCTTTAATTCTTTGGCATTCAGTAGGTTTGATTTTTTTGTTGGTATAGAGAATTTAGAGGTGGGCATGTAGTGCTTTCTCTTGCCGTTCCAAAGGGTTAGGGTAGTGCTGTCTTTTAAAAACTCGAATAAAACATCCAACCGTACCGCTTCATTGGTTTCTTTTTTTAAGGGGATGAGTTTATCTACACCATTTATATATAAATCTTTATTTAAGTTGAATGTAATGGGTTTGGTGCTGTACGCTTTTTGTTTTATGTTATCGATATAAGTATCTATGTTCAGTTGGTCATAATTAAGAACCTTAACGTCTGTACGGTAGTTTTCAACATCTTGCAGGTACCAAAGTGGAAAAGTCATATTGTCGCCATTTGTAATGAGTATGGCTTGTTCTGGACATGCATCCAGATAGGCTTTTCCAAAATCATAAGCAAAAGTATCATGGCTACGCTGATGGTTGTTCCAACCTTTGGCTAAAAGTTGTAAAGGTGCGCCAATAAAAGCTATTGCAAAAGCAATGAAAACGGTAGTTTTATTTTTTAGTATTAATTTCAAAGCGTCAGAAATCAAAATAGTGGAAAGTCCAACCCATAGCGAAAAGATAACGAATGCTCCAATAAAAATATAATCCCGTTCCCGAATTAAAATACTTGAAGGCACTGGGTTCACATATAAAGTAATGCCCAAGCCAAAAGTCAAAAAGATAAAAAGAGTGGTTAGTAGATAAGCCTTGTGTTTTCTTAAGGCTATGAATCCTGAAATCCCTAATAGAAAAGGTATAAAATAATAGGCATCTTTACTTTTGTCTTTTATATAGCGTTCTGGCATGTTGGATATATCCCCAACTCTCGATCTATCTATGCTATTTATGCCACTTATCCAATTACCATCCTCAATATAACCTAACCCATGGTTGCTATTCTGTTTGCCTATAAAATTCCAAAATAGATATCGAAGGTTCAGCCAATTTACTTGGTAATTAATAAAAAAATTGAAATTTTCAGTTTGAGTTGGTTTGTATATGGTTTTAGTTGTGCCATTAACGCTGTAATCTATCGGATTTCCTTTAATAGTTGTCCAAACTTTATAATTGTTTTCATTTTTATAATCAAAAAGCCTAGGGAAAAACATGGAAAATTCTTCTGAATAATTGGGGTATTTATAGTTGCCATCATCCACAATAAGGTATTTGTTTGCGTTTTGGTCAAAAGTTAAAGTTGGGCTGCCATCTATAAATGGTTTTTGGCGGTCTATAGGCGCATTGTAGGTTGAGCCTTTTATGAGCGGAATGTTATTTATGCCAAATTGTTCGCCTTTAATATATTGCAGTAGCCGATTGCTATTGCTTACGCTATTGGCCAATGTGGAATTTGCAGCGGCTCTTTGTAATGGCATCAGGTAGCAACTAAAACCAATAAAAAAAAAGATAAAAACCAAGAGGGTATTGTGCCATGCTATTTTCTGTTTTTTGTAAGTAATCCAAAGTGTTGTGGCAAATAGAATGATTAGAAAAAGTATGGTGGCCACCACGCCTGTATTCATGGGTAGGTTTAATGAATTCACAAACCAAACATCTAAGGTATGTGTTGTTTTTATAAGACCTTGGATACTTATTATGTAAATGAAAACAAATAAAGAACAGCCAAATACTAGTGAAATAATTATTTTTTTAATAGTGAGTCCATACATTTTGTAAGTGAACAAAATAGATAAAGGAATCACCATGGTAAGGGTTATTAAATGGATACTGGATGCTATTCCCAATAAAAACCCGAATAACAATAAAAGTTTAGTGTCACTTTTTTTCTCTTTGTTATGAACCCATTTTAGCATAGTGTAGAACATGCCTGTAACTAGCGCAAATGATAAAGTATAAACTTCGGTTTCAGTAGATGCGGTCCAAAAACTATCTGAAAACGCTAAGGTTAAAGCACTTGTTGTACTAGTTAAATAGGGGAGATAACCATTTTTTGAACCTATTTTTTTTTCCTGTATTTGAACGGTTATGTAATGTGTGATATTAAATAGTAAACAAACCGTTAATGCTCCAAAAAAACAAGATATCAGATTGGAAACAAAAGCTATATGTGCTGAAGGAAAAAATTGAAAAACAGCACTGCAAAGCATAGTATAAAAAGGTGCACCGGGAGGATGCGATGCTTGTAGGTTGTAACTGCTGGTTATGAATTCAGGACTGTCCCAAAAAGAGATTGTCTTTGGGGCGCTAACAGCGTAAATAATAAAAACAAATGCAAAAAGAATTAGGTTGAAAATTCTCTTGGTGTTTATCATAATATAAAATTGGCAGATTAATTTTCAGCAATATAAAAGAAAAACAAATGTATCTATTTAATTATTAATGAAAGAATTTTCAAAAAATATGTTTCTTCGTGATTATGTTTTTTATCGATTAAACGCATTATTTATCGATGTAATTAAAAATAATATATACAAAAACTTACATAAACGGTTTTTTATCTATATATTTGAAACTTTATTAATGCATAAAAATAATTTTTTAGTTCTTGTTTTAACCATAATTATTCTAAAAACAAGTTCTTAACTGTTTCAATTTCAATACAATATATGTTCCTGGATTTGACATATATTTTTAATAAAATCATAAATAAAAACAATCATTAATAATTAACCAAATTTTAAAATTATGAGAATAATCTACTTTTTTATTTCAATTTGTTTGCTATCAACAACGGTGATACAAGCGCAGACTTTAAACGAAACCATGGGGACAGGTTCTGGAGTAAGTATTACTAGTGGGGATTTTAATACCATGTATGGAGATAGCACTGGGAGTTTTCTAACTTCAGGTTCATTCACAACATTAATCGGTTATCAAGCTGGTAGAAGTGTTACAACAAGTGAGTTAATTGCAATCGGATATCAATCTGGTTACTCAAACACTACAGGTTTCGATAATACTTTTATGGGCTTTCAAGCTGGATATTCTAACGTAACAGGAGGAGACAACACTTTCATCGGTGCTGAGTCAGGAGAATTTGTTACTACTGGATACGATAACACTTTTGTAGGAGAAGAATCTGGTGCAAATACTACAACAGGTTTTGAAAATGTCTTTATAGGAGAAGATGCGGGTTTTTCTAACACAACTGGTAATCGAAATGTTTTTGTTGGTAACGAAGCGGGTATTTCATCTGATGTCGGGTATCGAAATACCGGTGTAGGAAATGAATCTTTGAGCGATGTAGATGAAGGACATCACAATACAGCCTTGGGCGATTCTTCTGGTATTGATGTTGGAGATGGTATTTATAACACTTTTGTGGGTGCTGCTTCAGGAGTGGCCACAGAATATGCTGATTATAATACCTTTGTTGGAGCCATGTCTGGATGGGATAATAACCGTACCAATAGCACAACCAATGCAAATCATAATACTTATGTAGGGTATTACTGTGGGTTTTCCAATAGAGAAGGGCAATATAATGTAGGTATGGGGTCGTTAGCAAACTTTGATAACACCAATAGGTCAAACACCATGTTTTTTGGGTATGATATTACTGCCAGTAATGATAACGTTATGGGTTTTGGTAATAGAGCATTTATAGATGGTCAATACTCGATTTCATTAGGGCATGATCATGATGTTAGAGGAGATTATTCAATTATGTTGGGCTATTTAGGGAATATGCAAGCTTTAGCAGATTATTCTATTGGTATTGGAGATCGGGTAGATATTGAAGAAAATGATGTGGTTGGAATTGGTCGCTCGGTAGATGTAGATAACGAACAAGCCGTTGCTATTGGATCCATGACTGTTGCTCAATCAAATGGAGGTATCGCTTTGGGATATGGGTCTCAAGTAAATACAACAGGAGCAGCTACTACAAATGCAGCATATAATATGGCATTGGGTTATGAGGCCCAAGCAACAGATTCTTTATCTGTGGCCATTGGTAAATCGTCAATGGCATCAGGAAAATTTTCATATGCTATTGGATCGGGTGCAACGGCTCCAAATGATAATACTATGGTGCTTGGAGGTGCTACAAATCCATTAAGTGTTGGTATTGGTACGGATACTCCTAATATAAATGCTTCTTTGGATTTATCTGGGGTTTCAAAAGGCTTGTTATTAAATAGATTGACAACGGTTGAAAGAAGTGCGCTGGAAGAAGATTTGACAACATCAGAAGAAGGATTGCTTGTTTATGATACAGATATTAATGCCCCTTTTTCATGGGACGGCTCTCAATGGGTAGCTTCTGAAGCTGATACCGATGCACAAGATTTAGAATTGGATTCTGGGACTAATGTGTTAAGCTTAACAAATGATGGCACTACTGTAGATTTATCAAGTTACTTAGATAATACTGACGAACAGGATTTATCTATAACCTCAGATGTATTGAGCATTTCAGGAGGAGCAACTACTATTGATTTGTCAGGGTATTTAGACAATACCGATGCACAAGCAATTTCAGTTGCTTCAAATGTATTGAGCATCACAGGTGATGCTGGTACCGTAGATTTATCAGGGTATTTGGACAACACCGATGCACAGGATTTATCAATATCAGGTACTACTCTAAATATTAGTGGGGGTACAGGGGTCGATCTGGCTTCATTACAGGACGGGACAGGTACAGATGACCAAAACTTGACTTCGGCCACACTTTCAGGCACTACGTTGACGGTTGCTATAGAGGGCGGAAGCTCGGTAAATGTAGATTTATCTCCAATCCTTGCTACCCTAGAGTCTGAGAATACGGCTCAACAGGCTCAAATCGATGATTTGTTAACTAGAATGGCCGCTATTGAATCTTGTGCTTGCGGTGGAACCTTAAAAACTTCTGAAAATATAAAATCGAATAACAGTAATGTTATTTTATATCAAAATATACCAAATCCATTTTCAGAGAGTTCTTCAATACGATATTTTATACCACATAGTGTTTCTGGAAATGTTACTATGGTGTTCAGTAATACTTCTGGGCAAATTATGTCTACAGAGGTATTGGACAAAAGAGGCGAGCAAGAAATCAATATCAATACTAGAGAATTGTCTACTGGTATGTATTATTATACGCTTTATGTAAACGGACAAAAAATGGATACCAAGAAAATGATTATTGAATAATTAATAATCAATTTAGATATGAAACAAAAAATTCACATTCTTTTTGAATGTGAATTTTTTGTTTCTAAGAAATCTAGCGTAGCTAGTTAAAATAACTAAACGTTTCGCCGTCTTTGATATTTAAAAGTGTTTCATAAATTAATTTGATTACGTTTTCAACATCGTCTTTGTGCACCATCTCCACCGTAGTGTGCATATAGCGCAATGGTAAAGAAATCAAAGCCGAGGCCACGCCACCATTACTATAAGCAAAAGCATCTGTATCCGTTCCTGTAGCACGGGATAATGCATTTCTTTGGAAAGGTATTTTTTTAGCTTCTGCAGTATCAGTAATTAAATCACGCAATTTTTGTTGCACAGCAGGTGCATAAGCAATCACGGGGCCAGCACCAATTTCCAGATCGCCTTGTGTTTTCTTTTCAATCATTGGCGTTGTGGTATCATGGGTCACATCGGTCACAATGGCCACATTTGGTATGATTTTATCGGTAATCATCTCGGCACCGCGCAAACCAATTTCTTCTTGCACGGCATTTACGACGTACAGACCAAAAGGCAAGCTTTTTTTGTTTTCCTTAAGCAATCTGGCCACTTCCGCAATCATAAAGCCTCCCATGCGGTTGTCTAACGCACGGCACACAAATTTATCGCCATTAAGGATATGGAATTCGTCAGGATAAGTAATCACACAGCCCACATGAACACCTAGTTTTTCAACTTCCTCTTTATCTTTGCACCCACAATCAATAAAAATATTGTCAGGTTTTGGGGCATCTTCCTTGCTTTTATCACGTGTGTGTATGGCTGGCCAACCAAAAACACCTTTTACAATACCATTTTTAGTATGGATATTGACTATTTTACTCGGCGCTATTTGGTGGTCGCTGCCGCCATTTCTAATCACATAAATCAATCCGTTATCAGAAATGTAGTTTACATACCATGAAATTTCATCGGCATGGCCTTCAATAACCACTTTGTATTTCGCTTTCGGATTTATAACGCCAACCGCTGTACCGTAAGTGTCCGTAATAAATTCATCCACATAAGGCTTTAGGTAATCCATCCAAATTTTTTGCCCTTCCCATTCGTAGCCTGTTGGTGCGGCGTTGTTCAAATATTTTTCTAAAAAGTCCATCGACTTTTTGTTAAGTATGCTCTTATTTGCCATTTGTAAAATTTTTGCACTAAAATAACAATATAAATAGAAACCTATCAAAATACATCTTACGGATTTATCAAAATATAATAAAAGATGAAAATAAATGTTTTAGAGTGTGTAAATTCTTAATTTTGTGCTGCTGAAGCTCCAATGTTGTTACAGATGAATTATTTAAAATTTATATTCATAATATACCCTGTTTTGCTCTTTTCGCAAGTGAATGAAGTTGCGCAGGATTCTACAGAACAAGATGCTATATCCATTGAATACCTGATTATTGAAGGCGATTCCATTCCGAGGCGTTCCATCGATTTGGAAGAAGTGATGATTCTTCATAAATTGACTTTTGAGGATAAAGATGCTAGAATCCGGTATTTGATATTGCGCCGAAAAACCTTAAAAGTATTTCCTTATGCCAAGTTGGCCGCAGAGCGTTTAGACTCTATGAATTCACGATTGGCAACACTAAAAAAAAATCGGGATAAAAGACGCTATGCCAAACTAGTCCAAAAGTATATTGAAGAAGAGTTTTCAGAAGAATTGAAAAAAATGAGCCGTACCGAAGGCCAGATTTTAGTAAAATTGATACATAGGCAAACAGGAAATACCGCTTTTGATTTGGTAAAGGAACTGCGTAATGGATGGCGTGCCTTTTGGTACAACACCACTGCCAGCTTGTTTGATATTTCATTGAAACGGGAGTTCAATCCCAACATCGAAAAAGAAGATTATTTGATTGAAGATATTTTGCAGCGGAGTTTCCAGAGTGGTTTGCTGGAACGCCAAGAATCTGCTGTGAAATTTGATTTCTACGATTTAACCGATAAATGGTTGCACACACCAAAAGCCAAAGATTAAGGTATGCGGGCACAAACCCCTTTTGAGGAAAAACTAAACGCTATTTCACATGGATTGGGTGCCCTATTGGGTATTGCTGCCTTGGTACTATTGATTGTTTACAACACCAACAAAACGGCATGGAGCCTTTTTAGCGTGATTGTTTATGGTATTTCAATCATTATCCTCTTTAGTGCATCATCTGTTTTTCATGCTACCCGAGGAGAAAAGCGCAAACACTATTTTAGGATAGTGGACCACATCAGTATTTACTTGTTGATTGCGGGAACGTACACACCTATTTGTCTTATTTCATTACAGCACAGCTGGGGTTGGCCCTTGTTTTGGATCGTTTGGGGCATTGCTGCTTTTGGGGTGGTTTTAAAACTGTTTTTTACAGGAAGGTTTGAAGTGTTTTCAACCTTACTTTATTTGGTCATGGGTTGGCTCATTGTATTTGATTTTCCAAATTTAGCAGCTATTATAGGCAGCGATGGTATTTTGTTGCTATTTGCAGGAGGCCTCTCATATACTATTGGGATTATCTTTTATGCCATCCATAGAATACCGTACAATCATGTTATTTGGCATTTGTTTGTTTTGGCAGGCGCTGTTTTTCATTTTTTGATGGTTTTCTTTTATGTGATTTAACTAGATTTGTCATTCTTAAACTTGGTCACTGAGCGTAGTCGAAGTGAAACATGGAATCTTGTGAATTTTACCGTTAATATGATTGAAATTAAATCTGCACTTTCAAATCTTGATTATACCCAAATAGCAGTTTTGGCAAATGCTATTTGGCGAGAACACTACATACCCATTATAGGAAAGCCCCAAGTAGATCATATGCTTGAAAAGTATCAATCGGTTGCTGCTATTGAAAAGCAAATTGTTGAAGGGACTGACTATTTTTTGATTATCTACGATGATATTTCTGTAGGCTATATGTCTATAAAGCCAGAATCTGAAGCATTGTTTTTGAGTAAATTCTATATTCTAAAAGCGTTTAGAGGAAGAAAGACAGGAAAAGCAGCTCTGTTTTTTGTAGAAGAAGAAGCGAAAGCACAGCAATTAAAGGCGATACGATTAACTGTTAATATAAATAACACCAACGCTATCAAAGCGTATGAAAAACTAGGTTTTAAAAATATTGGGGATTTAGTAACCGATATTGGAAATGGGTTTGTGATGGATGATTTTGAGATGCTGAAAGTTTTATGAGTTATCAGTTGCGTCACGGTTTTCAGTTGATTTCGTTCAAAAAAAATGGTCTCGCAAAGATTAGTTCGCGTGGAAGATGCAAAGGTTTATTGTTAAATTAAAAGATCAACAATTGATTTTATATTTTTAGTTTCCACACTTTGGCGGCTTTGAGCCTTTGCGAGAAAATCAATCTTCAATAACATCGCGATATTCTTCAAAAAAAGCTTCAAACAAAATCATTTTTTCATTGAAGAATTCCATAACATCACGCCACGTATTTTTGTTGTGAATGGATACTTTTTGTTCCATAGGCACATAAATCCTGGAAATCTCTTTTTCGTTTTCTAAAAAATAATCTTCTTTAAAAATAGCTTCTGGTAGATAATCATCCAAAAGAATGGATTTTAAAGCCTGAAGTTTTTCCCAGTATTTTATTCTATGCTCTAAATCGTCTTCCAGATCCAAAGCGACCAAAGCTGTTCTGGTATCAAAATGAAATTTAAAACTAAAGCCTTTCAATTTCGTATCGTACAAAATCCATTTCCGAGGAAATGATTTTCCGAAACTTGTCCAAAATTCTTGTCGTAATAGTCTAGATTCTTCTTTGCTAAACATGTTTTCAGTATTCGGTCAATCTTCTGTCTTTCGCCATTCGTCTTCGGTCAATTTATTAAATCAAATACGCAATCCCAACCCCTAAAATAATCGAAATAAATTTTGATAAATTAAACTTATGGCCTTCGCCACTTTCAAATAAAATGGTTGTTGAAATATGGAAAAATATACCAATAACTACGGCATTGATGGCATGTGAATACTCAGCAATCGCAGTTGAAGTATGTGAAATCAACGTGCCCAAAGGTGTCATAAAAGCAAATACTACCAAAAAACCCGCAATTTGTGTTTTGCTGTATTCAGATTGTAATAAAAACATGGTAATTAGTGTGGCAATAGGTATTTTGTGTACCAATACGCCGTAAACCATATCGTTGTGGTCATGAATGGCAAAACCTTCTAAAAAACTATGGATACATAAACTTATGAACAATAGCCACGGAAAAACCGTTTCGTGTTTATGGATGTGTACGTGCCCATGTTCTGCACCTTTTGAGAACAGCTCCAAAACTATTTGTAGCAAAATGCCACACATGATAAGCAGTCCAGAAAATTTGGTGTCCAAATGCTCATAAACTTCAGGCAATAATTCAAAAAGCGTCAAAGCCAATAAAAACGCACCACTAAAAGAGAGTAGGAGTTTGGTGTTCAAAGATTTTTGTTTTTTGGTAAGCAATGCCAAAACAAAACCTAAAACAACTGCCAATAGAGGGAAAAGAAATTTATTCATCTTTTTTAGAGTTATTCGTTATTGAGTGATTAAGTATATTGCTTAAATAACTCAATAACCAATTAACTTATTTTTTTAACTTTTTTACTTAAAAATCATGACCAAACGTTCTGATGTTTTTGCGTTAAACTTGCGTAGTTTGTAATCGCCAAAAATATCAAATAAATGTACATCGGCCTGTTCAAATAGCGTTTCAAAATCACTTAAAGTAAAGGCTCTTACGCGTTCTTTAAAATGATGGTTTTCGCCATTGGCAGTAAATGTAATATCTTTTATGATGTAGCCATCTTCCACGTAGCGTTTTAAATGAAAATCAATATCATCAACCGTTTTAACTTCTTCGGGCACTAAATTGTCAATTACAAATTCGCTGTTCATAAAATCAATCACGCCAAAACCAAATGCGTTCAATTCTGCTTTTATGGCTTTTATGGTTTTTAAGTTATCAGCATCCTCTTCAAAATAACCAAAACTGGTAAATAAGTTGAACACGGCATCAAATTGTTTGGGGTACGGTTTGCACATATTGTGCACATCAAAATGTAATCGGTGGTTTTCAAATTGTTTTGCAAAATCGATGCTGTTTTCACTTAAATCAATGCCAGTTACATCATAACCGATTTTGTTTAAATAAAGTGCATGACGTCCTTTGCCACAGGCCAAATCTAAAATTGAACTGCCAGAGGGCATGTTCAAATATTCCGTAAGCGTTTCCATGAATGCATGTGCCTCTGTATCGTCCCTGTCTTTATATAAAATATGGTAGTATGGCGTGTCAAACCATGATGTAAACCATTTTGTAGAATTGTTTGTCATATACATTTTCTGCGAAGGCAGGAGTCTCTTTTTGGGGCTAGGCCTGCCTTTACCCCATTATCTGTAATTGCTAGTTAATTTGCCGCAAAATTACGTTATTTTTGTAACCTATTCGAATTAAAAAATGGAAGAAAATTTCAACATGGTTGCCAAAACCTTATTTGGCTTTGAAGATTTATTAGCAAACGAACTCACACAACTTGGCGCACAGGATGTTAAAAAAGGCATTAGAAACGTATCGTTTTCGGGCGACAAAGGTTTTATGTACAAAGCCAATTTAGCTTTGCGAACTGCTATTAAAATTTTAAAACCCATACATGCGTTTACGGTAAATAATGAAAAAGATCTATACGATAAAATTTATGCCATGGATTGGACGCCGTATTTAAAACCAACAGGAACTTTGGCGATAGATGCTACCATTCATTCCGATTTGTTTTCGCATTCGCTTTTCATAGCACAGAAAACAAAAGATGCTATTGTTGATAAATTTAGGGACACCGATGGGCAACGCCCCAATGTGGATTTAAAATTTCCAGACCTAAAGGTAAATGTGCATATTGATAGACGCCAATGTACTATTTCTTTAGATTCGTCGGGTGATTCCTTGCACAAACGTGGTTACAAAACCGCGACCAATATTGCGCCGATAAACGAAGTTTTGGCCGCAGGAATGATTATGCTTTCGGGCTGGGATGGGCAGTCCGATTTTATGGACCCCATGTGCGGTAGTGGCACCATGCTTATTGAAGCCGCGATGATTGCCTGTAATATTCCGCCAAATCTCATGCGAAAGGAATTTGCTTTTGAACGCTGGCAAGATTGGGATGTGGATCTGTTTGAAAAAATAGAAGAATCATTGCTTAAAAAAACACGTGATTTCCACCATAAAATAACGGGTTACGATAAAGCGCCAAGTGCTGTAAACAAAGCCATAGAAAACGTGAAAAACGCCCAATTGGAAGATTTTATAGAAGTGAAGCACGAAGATTTTTTTAAAACCCAAAAAGGAGGCGAAGCCAAATTGCACATGGTTTTCAACCCACCGTATGGCGAACGTTTGAATATTGATATGGAAGCATTCTATAAAAATATTGGAGACACTTTAAAACAAAATTACCCAGAGACCGACGCTTGGTTTATCACTTCAAACCTCGATGCACTTAAGCATGTGGGGTTACGGCCTTCACGAAAAATACATTTGTTCAATGCCAAACTGGAAGCACGTTTGGTAAAATATGTGATGTATGAAGGTAGTAAGAAAGGGAAGTATATGAATTAGGGTTCTTAAATTTCAATTTTTTTTAAGAAGGCTATAATTAAATAAAATTCAAATGAAGTTTCAAGTATTTTTTATTGGTTTATTGTTAACTGGTTGTGTTTCTAAGTCAAATCAAAATAAAAGACCAAATATTTTATTTGTGATTAGTGACGATCAGTCTTATCCACACACAAGTTTTTTTGGAAGTAACTTTATTAACACGCCCGGTTTTGATAGAATTGCAAAAGAAGGTGTTTATTTCACCAATTGCTATGCAGGCTCTCCAGGGTGTGCCCCTTCAAGAAGTGCATTGGTAACAGGAAGGCATCATTGGCAAAATGAACAATCGGGTCAGCACGGGTCTTCTTGGATGAAAAAACATGTACCTTTTATTGATGAGATTGAGGCTAATGGCTATTTGGTAGGTAGAACAGGTAAAGGTGTTGACCCTTTTCAATATGCAAGAAATGAAAATGATTCCTTGTGGCGCAAAGAAAATGCTGGTGGTCCTGCCTACAACAATGTGAGTTATAAGGAAAACAGTGATGATAAATTTGCTTCAGGGATTGCTAATAATAATTATGCAGAGAATTTTAAATATTTCATAGAAAAAAGCAAGGACGACAAGCCATTTTTCTTTTGGTTTGGATCTCATGAGCCCCATAGGTCATTTGAAAAAGGATCTTGGAAAAAAATGGGCAAAAAATTAGAAGATGCTGAAGTGCCTGAATTTTTACCCGATAATGAGGAAATTAGAGGCGATCTTTTAGATTATGCAGTAGAGATTGAGTGGTTTGATTCTCACTTGCAAAAAATGTTGGATTATCTTGAAGATATTGGTGAATTGGATAATACTATTGTAATAGTGACATCAGATAATGGTATGGCTTTTCCAAGAGCTAAAGCCAATTGTTATGAATATGGTGTGCATGTTCCAATGGCCATAAGATATCCTAAGGAAATAAAAGGAGGAAAAATAAATAATACCCCTATAGGTTTCATAGACATAGCTCCAACTATTTTAGAAGTGGCACAAACAAGCCCTGATAACATGATGCCAATAACTGGGAAAAGTATATGGGGTTTGTTAAAATCAAACAAAGAAGACGATAATCGTACTGTGTTTTCTGGCAGGGAAAGGCATTCTTCTTCAAGATATCAAAACTTGGGGTATCCACAACGATTCGTCAAAAAAGGGGAATATTTATTTATATGGAACATAACTCCTGAACGATGGCCCGCTGGTGCTCCACAAAAAATTGATGCTCAAGACACTCTTAAATTGCAGCCTTTATATGGTTTAGATAAAAACAAAAGATATGTGTATCAATCCGTATTTGCAGATATTGATGAATCACCATCTAAAACAAACTTAATTGAAAACCATGACACCTTAAAAGAAGCCGAATATTTTAAATTAGCAATCGAAAAACGTCCGGAATTTGAATTATACAATGTAAAATCAGATAGTGCTTGTTTGCACAATCTGTCAGGCATAGCAGATTATAATACTATTGAAAATGATATAAAAAAGATTTTGATGGATGAACTAATGAAAACGAATGACCCCCGCATTGATTCTAAAAGTTTTAATATTTTTGATAGATATAAAAGATATATGAGCATTAGAAGGTTTCCTGAGCCTTCACTATAGGTTAAATCTTTGCAGAAAAAACAAATTACAAATTCAGCGTTCTCAAAAACACCCAAACCCTTTCATTAAATCGTTCATTATCTTCTTTTAAAAACTTGCCATGTTCGCCGTCTTTTAAGGTCATAAATTCTGTTTTAACACCATGCTGTTTTAATTTTTTAAAAAGCAAAACAGATTGTTGATAAGGTACAATAGGGTCGGCATCGCCATGAATTATAAAGGTTGGCGGATTTTGTTCAGATACATAATGTAAAGGAGATATGGATTCTATGAAGACGTTGTTTTTGTATTCGTTACCCAACCAATTTTTTGCAGATTTCCAATAGGCAAGTGGTGCTAAATCAGTAACTCCATATTTATCAATAATAGCGGCTACTTTGATGTTGTGATCAAAAGGACAATGAGTGTCAAAACGGTTTTCGTTTCCTAATAAGCCAGCCATAAGTGCCAAATGTCCACCAGAAGAGCCGCCCATAATAACAATTTTGTTGGTATCGATATTCAATGTTTCGGCATGTTTGTATAAATATATCAAAACACAACGAATATCTTCAATAGCAGCTGGGGCAGGGGCTACGTCCACCAATCGATATTCCACATTGGCAACCGCATAACCGTTTTAAAAAAAAGACCCGAAACCACTTTGTGATTCTTTTTCGCCATGGTTCCAACCACCACCATGAATGTTTATAACCATGGGCATTGGTTGTTCTGATGTAGGATTTGTATATAAATCCATACGGCCTTCCCAAGTATCTACCTTGGTGTAAATAACATCTATTTGGGCTTTATAATTATTTGGGTATTCAACGGTTTTGTAGCTTGTTTTTTGACAATTTGCTCCAAAAGAAAAAATTAGGTAACATATAAAAATCAATACTCTCTTTTCATAGAAATTCAATTGTTTTAATAGGTTGCTTTACTTTCCAACGCTGTTAACTTCTATCCAATAGCCATTGGGGTCCTGAAAGAAAACCTGCCGTATGCCATCCGCACGAATGCTTACTATATTTGGGTTTCCGTCCCAGTCTGAATAGCTTATTTTCATAGATTCAAGTTTCTTTAAAAACGCGTCAAAGTTAGATGTTGTCAACGCCAAATGAACGGCTTTGGTTACCTGTATATCGCCTTCGTAATCCGAAATTAAATGCAATTCTTTTCCTTCACCTAACGAGAGCCAACGCCTGCTTTCTTTTTTGGTTTTATTTGTAATTTCTTTAAGATTTAGCGTATTCATGTAAAATTCAGCAGATTGATCTAGATTTTTTACGGACAAGGCCACATGATTAAAAACAACTGAAAAATCAGATTTGCTTTGACCTGTTGTTAGGTTAGAAATCTGAATTAAAATAAGTAACAAGATTAGTTTTTTCATTGGTTTGTGTTTTATTGATTATCAGAAAAACATGGTTATAAGTGCTTGCTTATGCTTGATTTCTGAAATGAATCCGTTTTAAAGGCTGTGTCCAACAAGCTAAGTTATGGTTTTTCATTAGAAAATAATGATGAGCTGATAATGAAATAACGCATGTATTAATTGAGGTCATTTTATAAGTTGAAAATAAATAGATTTTGAGTTCACTCAGCCTCAGCAAAATACTCCCAATCATCAATTACATAATTGTATGCTGCACTTTTATTGCCGTTTTTGTAATAGGTGGTTTTTTCGATTTCTTTATTGTATTGGTAAACGGTTTTGCTTTTTAGTTCGCCAGTTTCGTAATACTCGGTATGAAGACCGTCTTTAAAACCCAGTTCGTTATTGGATTTGTAATGCCCTTCTGATTTTAAGGTTCCTGTACTGTAGTAGTGTTTAAATTCGCCATCCCTGCTTCCGTAGTTATAAAACCCTTCACACTTTAATTGGCCATTTTCATAATATGTTTTTATCTCGCCATCCAAAACACCATCGGTGTAAATGGCATGGTAACTTATCTTGTTGTTGTCATGTAGTTTTGTGATTTGGCCCGTACCATAAGGGTTTTGCTTAAGCTTGCTTTTGCTAACGCTTCTTCCTTTAGCGTTTTGCTGATTTATGACGTCTATCACATGGCCGTTTTCATAGCGTATGTTAATGGCAAGTACCCCGTTTTTGTAATACTCTATATTTTCGCCATGTTGTTTGCCTTCTTCATTGTAAACTTCCCATTTGCTTAATTGTTTGTTGTCATAAAAATGCTTTTGAATGCCAACAAGCTTGCCTTTCTGATAATTTTTAATCCATTGTTGGTTTCCATTTTTATAGTATTTTATTTCTGGACCATCTTTTATACCTTCGTCTCCATAAATACAGCTTAATGCCAATTGCCCGTTTTCATAGTATTTTTTATAAACACCAGCAAAGGTATTGTCTTTATAGCTCCCTTCGGCTTTTATTTTTTTGCCATCCTCATAAAACGTTTTAAAACTGCCATTTTTCTTGTTCAATGCATACGAAAGTGTTTCGGTTAAAATACCATGTATGTTGTACACTTCCTCTGTGCCATGCTTCTCAGAATCACTATAATGGGTTATGAGTTTTATGTTTCCGTTATTGTGATAGGTTTTAAGTATACCATTTAAAAATCCGTTTTCGTAACTACCTTCCTTATATAGGATGCCATTTTCAAAATTTTCTTGATAGTCTCCGTTTAATAATCCGTTTTCAAAGTTTTCTGATTTTTGTAAGGTGCCATCTCTAAAAAACGTTTTTTTAGTACCACTTCTTCCCGATAAATCTTTGAAATAGCCAGAATCATCAATTGCATCAGAATTTTCTATGTCATTGATTATTTCTGAAACTTCCTCTGTTTTATGATTACCGGCCTTTGCTTCATAACGAAATTTTAAAAACAATTGTTTGGCTTTTAAAACATTTACATCATAGCGATAATGTGATTTTGCCAATAAATAGGTTATTTCAGGATTTGTTGTTGCACCTAGATATTCATTGGCCTTTTCAAGAAAAGAAATGGCTTGACCATAATTTTCTTGTGTGTACTCTTGTTGGGCCCTTGTGTAGTAAGCATTGACTAAGGTAGAGTTTTGGGTATTTCCGCTTAAATAGATTAAAGAAAATAATATAAGTAATGTAAAGTGCTTCATGCTTTAAAGGGGGTTTCTCGTTTTCAGGGTATTTTATAAATTTCTATTTAGTAATCAAAAGGTATACCTAATTAACTGGAGCTACAATTTTTTCCTTTTTATAAAGCGGAATCCTGTATGAAATGGAATAGCCGTAGCCTGCACCAATAGCACTGCTGTCATACGTTTTGTTAAATCCAGGAATGTAAATGTTCTCAAAATTTGCGGGTACTTTTTCAGTAACCAAAGCTTTTAGTTGCACGTTAAGCCCTAGATAAAGATTTTTGAAAATTTCCGCTTTTATACCGACAATAAGTTCCAGCCAAACAGCGGTCAAACCATTAAAATCCTGACTGGCATCTGATGTCAATTGAGGCGCCCAATATTGGTTGGTGCTATAAGTTTGAAAGCTATTGAGCGTATGGCTAAAAGAACTGGCGCCCAAGCGGAAACCCGTATATACCATGTTGTCCATATCCAACCAATTTTGGTATAAATTATAATCAATACCGCCTTTAATGTAAGTGCCTTTGGTGGTAACGTTTAAATAATCGTTTACTGTATTTTTTTCCTCAATGCCTAATTCGCCCGCAATATACATACGATTACTGTACCTAAAATCAGCCATGACTTCAAAGCCTGTATAGTCATCATCTAAAAATGACCGAATGATTTTACCGGTATCCACACCAACCCGCAGGCCATATTTCTGTTGGATTCTTATAGAGTCTTTGGGTTTATTTGGTATGCTGTCGTTTTGTGCTTGCATAGTGGCACAAGAAAGCAGCAGGATTGCCATATTAATGGTATATATTGAAAAGTGCTGCTTGTTCATTTTCTAAAGTTTGATTGTCGCTGGTTGTTTGTCTTGATAAAATCCAGTTATCGCTGTCGGGCTCAATGGTAAGAGACACATTATTAAAAATGGTTTTATAGCCACAGGCGCGCGATACATAAACTTGCTCGGTGGTATATGTGATGGTTATAATGTCTTCATTGCCATTAAAAAAATCATCACTAGCGTCTTCTGGTGTGCCATTATTATTTATTGAGGTGTCTTTTCTAAGGCTGTATTGTGTGGTGGTGGCATCTGTTCTTAATGGTAAAACAAGGTCATCTTCAGTAATGATGTTGTAGCCTTCCAAAACGTTATCATTATCAATACCTTGAATGCGCAACCCAAAAATGTTTTTTCTGTTTTCCTGAACAGCGGCATCATACGCTTGAATGACTAGTTTGGGCGTGGTTTGTGTACTTTCTGGACAAATATCATCGCGCTCACAACTTATTACAAAAAAGGCAACAAGAAAAAAAGTTGCTATTAATAATGGTTTTAAATATTTCATTTTTATATTTTGAATGATGCTTTTGAAAATCCTGATAATTATTGGAACAAAATGACATCATGTTTTATTATTCTTTTTATTCTATCTTTTTTCCAAAAGTACAACATTTTCAACATGAAAAGTTTGCGGAAACATATCCACAGCTTGCGTTTTGGTAACTTTGTACATGGCGTCCATCAATGCTAAATCTCGGGCCTGAGTGGCACTATTGCAACTTACGTACACCACTTTTTTAGGGGCAATATTCAATATTTGCTGTACCACATCTTTATGCATGCCATCCCGAGGAGGGTCCGTAATAATCACATCGGGGTGCCCGTGCTTATTGATAAACTCCACATTGAAAACCTGTTTCATATCTCCAACAAAGAATTCAACGTTATTAATCTGGTTTAATTGTGCATTTTCTTTGGCAGCAATAATAGCATCGGGAACAGCTTCAACACCCACTACTTTTTTAGCTTTTTTAGCAACAAATTGTGCAATGGTGCCCGTGCCTGTGTAAAGGTCATAAACGAGTTCATTTCCTGTTAGGCCCGCAAATTCTCGAGTAATTTTATAGAGTTCAAAAGCTTGGTCAGAATTGGTTTGATAAAAAGATTTGGCATTTATTTTGAATTTCAAACCTTCCATGGCTTCAAAAATATGGTCGCTGCCTTTATAGCAAATCACATCTTGGTCGTAAATGGTGTCGTTTGCTTTTTCATTGATAACGTATTGCAATGAGGTTATCTGTGGAAACGTTTCAGCAATAAAATTTAATAACAACTCACGATTGGTTTTATCTTCCTTAAAAAACTGGATCATGACCATAATATCGCCTGTGCTGGACGTACGAATCATCATGGTGCGCAAAAAACCTGTTTGGTTACGGGTATTGAAAAATTCCAAATCATTTTCAAGCGCAAACTTTTTAACGGTATTTCTTATGGCGTTTGAGGGGTCTGCTTGCAAGTGGCATTTTTTCACATCCAATATTTTGTCCCACATGCCCGGAATGTGAAAACCTAAAGCGTTTCTATTACCTAAATCGTCATCTGATTGTACTTCTTCAAGGGTTAACCAACGGCTATCACTAAACGAAAATTCCATTTTATTTCTATAGAAATATTTATCTTTTGAACCTAAAATAGGCGTAATCTCTGGTAATTCAATATGCCCAATCCGGGATAAATTATTGGTAACTTCTTTTTGTTTGTAAAATAATTGGTGCTCATACGCCATATCCTGCCATTTGCAACCACCGCAAGTACCAAAATGCTCACAAGCTGGTTCGGTTCTTTTGTCTGATAATTTGTGGAATATGGTTGCTTTTCCTTCATAATATGCGGTTCGCTTTTTAAAAGTTTGTACATCTACCACATCGCCTGGTACAGCGTTGGGCAAGAAAATAACTCTGCCATCTGGTGCTTTACCAATGGTTTTGCCTTTTGCTGCGGCATCAATGACTTCTATGTTTTCAAAAACCTGTTTTTTTGCTCTTCTCTTTGACATGTTGCAAAAATAATAATAGCAACAGATAATTGCTGCTTTATTTCTATTAACTTTAATAGATTTTCATTTGGATGAAAATAAAATGAACCTTATCTGTTTTCTCGTGTCTTTAAAGTATCAGCCAAAACATATTAATGGATAAAAATGAAAGTAATATAGACGGTAACTTGGTGTTGGATTATCTTAATGGCAATCAAAGCGCCATAGTTAAATTGGTTGCTCGTTGGCATAAGCTATTTTGTAAAAAGGCCTTTTGGATGGTTAAAGATCCAGATGTAGCTAAAGATATTGCTCAGGATAGTTGGAAAACCATCATAGAGAAAATGGATACGCTAAGAAATCCAAATAGTTTTAAAAGTTGGAGTTTTCGAATTGTTTACAGAAAATCCATTGATTGGATACATGCCAATAATAAAATGAGAGATGAACTGGAATTATACAAATACGAACAGAAAGAAATTCCAGAGGAAGCCGTTGATGATTTGCAGTTAAAAAATAATCTTTTAAAAGCAGTACAAGCGCTTCCTAAGAAACAACAGCATGTTATTAAACTTTTTTATATTGAAGATTGTTCATTAAAAGAAATAGGGGACATTTTGAATATATCCATAGGAACAGCCAAATCGAGATTATTTCATGCAAGAGAAACATTAAAACAAACATTAAAATATAAAACTTATGAAAACTAATACGGAAGACATTGACAAATTAATCAGAGAAACCTTAACTCAAGAAGAAGCTAGATTTTATGATGAGCTGGATGAGCAGGGACTTTTTGGACAGGTTAAAGGTTTGTTTAAAGGAAAAAACTCATGGCTAGTGCTAGTGATGCATGTTTTTAATATGGCTGTTTTTGGTTTGCTTATTTATTGTATCATTCAAACTATGGATGTGGAAAAAACGAACGACCTCATTTTATGGGTGGGAGCAGTAATCGTTTGTCTTATAGTAATGAGCATGATAAAACTCCATTTTTGGATGCACATGCATAAAAATGCCATTATGAGAGAGTTAAAAAGATTAGAGCTGCAAGTGTCCTCGCTTTCTGGGAAAATATCAGAATAACATTTCTTGGAGCGACTAAATATTTGTTAATTTGCGCCCTATTTATAAAGATGATTTCTCTCCGTTTTGAAACCCTGAAAGATTGATTCATCAACTAAAAACATATAAAAATGGCCGTTTTGAAACCGCTGACCACAGAACAAGCAATCGCTTTGGAAACCCAATATGGATCCAACACTTACCATCCATTACCCGTAGTGTTGAGTAAAGGCGAAGGTGTTTATGTTTGGGATGTTGACGGGAAGAAGTATTATGATTTTTTATCTGCATATTCGGCAGTCAATCAAGGACATTGCCACCCAAAAATCGTTGGTGCTTTGATGGAACAAGCACAAACATTGACCTTAACTTCCAGAGCATTTTACAATAATATTTTGGGGCGTTATGAAAAGTTTGCTTGCGAATATTTTGGTTATGAAAAGTTGTTGCCAATGAATTCTGGAGCTGAAGCCGTGGAGGCCGCTTTAAAAATTTGCAGAAAATGGGGTTATGATGTGAAAGGCATTAAAGAAAACGAAGCCAAAATCGTGGTTTGTAATAAGAATTTTCATGGACGCACCACAACCATCGTCTCGTTTTCGAGTGATGCCAAAGCAAATAAAAATTTCGGACCGTATTCCAATGGTTTTATTAACATCGATTATAATGATTTAGACGCGCTAGAAGAAGCTTTAAAAAACAATCCTAATATTGCGGGATTTTTAGTAGAGCCCATTCAAGGGGAAGCTGGGGTTAATGTGCCGAGCGAAGGCTATTTGGCAAAAGCCAAAGCATTATGTGAAGCTTATTCTGTTTTGTTTATTGCAGATGAAGTGCAAACAGGCATTGGTAGAACAGGCAAATTGCTAGCGGTAGATCATGAACATGTAAAACCAGATATTTTGATTCTTGGCAAGGCCTTAAGTGGTGGCGTGTACCCTGTGAGTGCCGTTCTGGCAAATAATGACATTATGGGCGTGATGACACCGGGAACACACGGCAGTACGTTTGGTGGAAACCCCATGGCGGCAGCTGTTGCCATAGCTGCTTTAACAGTCATTCAAGATGAAAAGCTGGCCGATAATGCTGAAGTGCTTGGGCAGTTGTTTAGAGAGGAGTTAAACACGTATATAAAAACCAGTAACATTGCAAAATTGGTTAGAGGAAAAGGGCTTCTCAACGCCATTGTTATAAACGATACGGAAGACAGCGATACTGCTTGGAACATCTGTTTGGTATTGCGTGACAACGGACTGCTTGCAAAGCCGACCCATGGCAATATCATCCGTTTTGCACCGCCTTTAGTGATGAATAAAACCCAATTGTTAGATTGTGTAGGGATTATAATAAAAACCTTAAAGACTTTTGAAAAGTAGAAACGGTTTATATCGAAGTCATCTTGACTTTTTAAGTTTATAAAATTTTTTGACCC
>TARA_R110002049_G_scaffold212619_1_pt1 | contig 25213 bp, 22 predicted proteins | sample TARA_R110002049 | Tara Oceans TARA_R110002049 (sample SAMEA4396941) | marine metagenome | biome: Polar Biome; feature: [SRF] surface water layer (ENVO:00010504); material: water (ENVO:00002006), including particulate matter (ENVO:01000060) such as... | depth 5 m
CATACCGGGTAGCGGGCAATCGATCGATTGTGGATTGGCTGTTTATTCACCCGAGGCCAAAAATCGCTATTTAGCTGTCAGTTTTGACACCATCGATACGTATGGCCTGACTAGCGAAGTCACCTCACGCGAAATGGCGTTAGGCGCTTTAAACAATAATGATGCCAATGTTGCCATAGCGAACACCGGTATTGCGGGCCCAGAGCCCCATGATGATATACCGGTGGGAACCGTTTGCTTTGCCTGGGCGTTTCGACATGCCCAAGAGGTATACATGATAATGGAGACGAAACGCTTTTCAGGTGATCGTAATGAGGTACGTCTTGCCGCTGCGCACTATGCGCTAGAAATGCTGCCAAAGCATCATGGTGATGTATTGGCAGGCAAAGCGCCCCGCGTTGATGAATCTTAATGATGAAATCTCTATCCATAACCGGGAGTCAGGAAGCCCCATGACTAACCAAGTAACCCAGCAGCGTATCCAGGCAGATCTGCAGGTAAAAGCATCGATTGAGCCGCAGTATGAAATTGAGGCGCGCGTCGAATTTCTATGCAGTCAGATGATAGAGACAGGACAGCACGCGCTTGTGTTGGGGATTAGCGGCGGGGTGGACTCCACCGTTGCTGGTCGTTTAGCCCAACTGGCCGTCGAAAAGGCCCGCGAAAAGGGGGTTGAGGCACGCTTTTATGCCATCCGGCTGCCTTACGGCGAGCAGAAAGATGAGGATCACGCTCAACAGGCACTAACGTTTATTACCCCTGATGAAGTGCTTGATATCAATGTGAAGCCAGCCAGTGACGCCTTGCTAGCGTCCTTGGAGGAGGGTGGATTAACGTTTCAAGATGCCGCCCAACGCGACTTTGTATTAGGCAATATTAAGGCGCGTCAACGCATGGTGGCACAGTACGCGGTTGCTGGCGCCAAGTCGGGTTTAGTGGTGGGAACCGACCAAGCAGCAGAAGCATTGATGGGCTTTTTCACCAAGTATGGTGATGGCGCCTGCGATCTGGTGCCGCTGACAGGACTTACCAAAGGACAGGTGAGAGAGGTCGGTGCTGCGTTAGGCGCGCCCGTTATACTGGTAGAGAAACAGCCCACTGCTGATTTAGAGTCGCTCAAACCTCAATTGGCTGACGAAGAGGCATTAGGCGTCACTTACACCGAAATCGATGCCTTTCTTACCGGTCAGCAGGTTAGCGAACAGGCCTACACCACCATTACCAACACCTATCAACGCACCGATCATAAACGCCAGCTCCCCAGAACGCCGTAACGACATTTTCGACAAGCTCAACGCCCGCTCTAAACGCAGCGCCAATAGGTTGCTATGATGCCGCGACACTATTGGCTGTTGAGCTTGTTATGCGTTTACTCCACACCGCGGATTGGCATCTGGGTCGGCTATTTCACAATCTTTCGTTGCTGGAAGACCAGCGTCATGTGCTCAACCAGCTCATCGCTATCGTCGATCGGGAAAATGTCGATGCGGTGCTGATTGCGGGCGATATCTACGACCGTTCGGTGCCGCCTTCGGCGGCGGTAACGCTGCTCGATGAGGTGCTGCATGCGCTATGCGAGGTGCGCAAGCTGCCGGTCATCATGATTTCAGGCAACCATGATGGCGCCGAGCGGTTGCGCTTTGGCGCGCGCCACCTGCGCCAAGCCGGGCTGCATATTCTCTCCGATTTAGCTGAGTTCGCTACGCCGGTTACTCTGACCATTGACGGCCTCGAAGTGGATATATTCGGCATTCCTTACGCCGACCCTGAGCATGTACGCAGCCTGTTTAACGTGGAAGTGCGCGACTTTGACGCTGCCCATCGCTACTTGGTTGAACAGATTAGCGAGTGCCGCCATGCAACACGCCCCTGCCTACTGATGAGCCACTGCTTTGTAGATGGCGGCAGCGCCTCTGATTCGGAGCGCCCGCTAACGTTAGGCGGTGCCGAAAGCGTGGCCTGGGAGCCTATGCGGCACTTTGATTACGTGGCGCTTGGTCACCTGCACGGCCCGCAGTATCGCGGCGGTGAACATATTCGCTATAGCGGCTCCTTGCTCAAGTACAGCTTTTCCGAAGCCAGCCAGAGCAAAGGCGTCACACTGGTGGAAGTAGGTGCGAGCGGGATAAAGCACATCGAACAGATTCCGCTAATACCCAGCCGTGAAGTGCGCGTATTAGAGGGTGAGATTGATGCGCTAATCGCCCAGGGAAGAACGGATGCACAAGCAGACGATTACCTGTTGGTGCGGTTGACCGATCGCCACGCCATCCTCGACCCCATGGGCAAACTGCGTGAGGTGTACCCCAATGTGCTGCATCTGGAAAAGCCCGGCATGCTGGAAGCACGAGGCACTCAGCAACTTGACCGCGAGCGGTTACGCTTTGATGCCCTAGATATGTTTAGTGACTTCTTCACTCAGACCAGCGGTGATGCCATGAGCGATAAGCAGGCTAGTGCCATGGCCGAGTTGATTAGCCAGCTGCAGCGCGATGAGGCCCAAGAATGACGCCGTTAACCCTTACCATGCAGGCCTTTGGCCCTTTCGCTGGTACGGAAACTATTGATTTCACCGTGCTTGGTAGAAGCCCGTTGTTTTTGATTAACGGGCCCACCGGGGCGGGCAAGAGCTCGATTCTCGATGCGTTATGTTTTGCGCTCTATGGCCAAACGACGGGTAATGAGCGTGAACCTTCTCAGATGCGCTGTGACCAAGCGAACGCCACGCTGCTAACGGAAGTTACGCTTGATTTTCGCTTGCGCGGGGCGGATTACCGAGTGCGCCGCGTACCTCAACAGGAGCGCCCCAAGGCACGTGGCGAAGGCACCACTACTCATAACGCGGAAGCGCAGCTATGGCGCTTAAACGCGGATGGCGAGGTAGAGACCTGCTTGGTGGCGCGCAAAGTCAACGATGCCACCGCTGAGCTGCAAACCTTGATAGGCCTGGATGCCAACCAGTTTCGCCAAGTGATGGTGCTGCCCCAAGGCAAGTTTCGCGAATTGCTGATCGCTGACTCCAAAAAGCGCGAGGAGATTTTTTCCCAGCTGTTTCAAACGCAAATCTTTCAGCGTATTGAAGAGCGTTTGCGCCTTCAGGCCAATCAAATTGAACGAGAAGTGAAAGAGCATCGCCAACATATCAGTGGCATTCTCGCCGGTGGTGAGCTGGAGAGTGAAGCTGCTTTAGAGCAAGAGCTTGCAGCGTTGACGCCCCAGGTTGAGCAAGCGCGAAAGGACTTCGAAACCGCCCAACTGCAGCGACGTAAAGCCGAAAAACAGCGTGATGATGCCCAGGCACTTCAGCGTCAGTTTGAAGCGCGGGAGAGCTTGGCGGCTGAAAAAACGCGCCATCTTGAACAGCAAAGCCAGGTCATCAGCATTCAGGACCATTTGACCCAAAGTGAACACGCACAGGTGTTGCGCCCCCAGCGTACGGCGTTAACTCAAGCGCAGCAGGCGCTAAGCACCGCGCACGCGGAACAGCAGCAGGCAGACGCCGCACTGAGCAGCCAGCGCACTAGCGCGGAGCAGGCGCAGCGTGCATTTGAGGCGGCCCGCGAGCGTCAGGCAGGGCTCCCTGAGCTGCGCGAGCGTCATCGCCAGTTGAGCGAGTTTATCCAAAAAGGCCAACAATTAAGCGTACTACAGGCGCGATTCCAAACGGCACAGGCCGCTTGGCAACAAGCTGACGGTGCCCTCAAGCGTGATGAGGAGCAACTGGACACCATTCGCCAACAGGGCGAGGCGGCAGGCGTTAATCTCGAACGATTACAGGCGGAACGCCAGCAGCTGGTCAGCGCCCCTGTCGAGCTACATCGCTATGAAACGCTGCTAACCCAACGTAAAGAGCTGGATGCGCTAATCGACCAGGGACGCGAGCTCACCACGCAACAACAGCAGGCAACGGCAGCACTAGACCAGCGGCGCAGTGAGTCAGAGCAGGCGGAACGCTTCGCTACCGAGCAGGAGATGCGGTGGCATCAAGGGCAGGCTGCGCTGTTAGCGCTCACTCTTGAGGACGATGCCCCTTGCCCTGTCTGCGGCAGCCTGGCGCATCCGACCCCGGCCGTTAATAACGCAGACATCGTCACCAAAGAGCAGGTGGAAAACGCGCGCTCAGCCCAGGCGCAGGCCCGTCAATCTTTCCAGGGCGCTGAACGCCATCACCAACAGCTAGCGCAGCAGATAAGCTACCACAGCGAGCAAGTGCAGCGACTCAATCAGCAGTTAGGGGAGTGGGCTAACCAACCGCTGAATGAGCTACAAAAATCCTGTGATGAGTTGCATCGCCATGTCACTCGGCAGACAAGCGTTGAGCGAGAGATTCACCAGCAAATCGCCGCCCGTGATGCGCTTCGGCAAGAGTGGGGAGCGCTGGATAAACAGCTTAAAACTCAGCGGCCCACGGTTGAAAAAGCCAAAGAGGACGCGTTAAGGCTAGAAAGCCAGCGCGACCAGTTGAGTCAGTCGCTGCCTGAAAATGCCCGCGACCCCGTCGCTATGCGCCAAACGCTCACCGAACTTGAGCATCAAGTTAGCCAAATTGAGCAAGCCTGGGAAAGCGCTCAGCAAGCGCTGTCGAACAGTCAAACCCAACTGGCGCGAGCAGAAGAGCAATTACGCGGAGCGAACGAACGCATCGAACGCAGTGAGCAGTCGTTAAAGCAGGCGCGAACAGAGTGGCAGGCCGCGCTGCAGGCCAGCCCCTTTAGTGATGAAGCGGCGTTTCAGTCGGCACAGTTGGATGATGACCAGCGGCAAGCGTTGACTCACCAAGTAGAGGCGTATCAGCGCCGCTTAGCCGAACTTGAGGGTGCGCTGCAGAATTACCAAACCCAGCTTGCAGACAAAACACCGCCGGATCTTACCGCGCTCACTACCCTAATTGAGAACGCCCAAGCGGAAGAGCACACCCAGTTAGAGGCTTGGCGGACGCTGGATGGACGGTTAACGACGCTGCACAGTATTCGCCAAAAACTGGCCTCTGCTCATACGGCCCAGGCGGAGCTTGAAGCCCAATATCAGCTGTGGGGTACGCTAAGCGAAGTCGCGAATGGTCGCACCGGGCATAGAATCAGCCTGCAACGCTTCGTGCTTGGCGTGCTGCTGGATGACGTTCTGATTCAGGCTTCTGAACGGCTGGTACGTATGAGCCGAGGGCGCTACCAGTTAGTGCGTCGAGAAGACCCCTCAAAAGGCAATAAAGCATCAGGTCTTGAGCTGGATGTGGCTGACACTTACACCGGCAAGAACCGTTCGGTAGCAACGCTTTCCGGCGGGGAGTCTTTCATGGCAGCGCTGTCGTTAGCGCTGGGCCTTTCGGATGTAGTGCAGGCTTACGCTGGCGGTATTCAACTGGATACGCTATTTATCGATGAAGGGTTTGGTAGCCTCGATCAGGATGCTCTGGATCAAGCCATTAACATGCTGAGCGAACTGCAAATGGGCGGGCGTATGATTGGCGTAATCTCCCATGTCAGCGAACTCAAAGAGCAAATGCCAGTCCGTATAGACGTGCGTGCCAGCCGGCACGGGAGCTCGGTGGAAGTGAAGGGCGCACTTCTTTAATTTCTAAGGTATTTAAAGACTCAGGCATTTAAAGGCTATGACATTTAAAGCCCAAGCCAGCGTTAGTTCATGCTGCGTTCATATAGAATGATTTATAAAGTGTGTTAATCGACAAACGAGCTCTAAAGATAATATCGACTTAGGAGTGCAAGGATGAACGCAAGCAAGATTTTACAGCAGCTGATGCAGCAAGCCGGCGGTAGCCAGAAGGGCGATAGCAGCAGCGGTGTCGATGTTAAAGGCATCCTGAGTGGGCTTTCTAAGCAATTAGGCGGCGGTAGTAGTGGCCAAGGAAGCGGCTCTTCTAGCGGCTTTGATGTTAAAAGCCTGCTCGGTGGCGGTGCCATGGGGATGTTAGTGGGCTCTAAGCGTGGCCGTAGCATGGGTGGCAAAGCGTTGAAATATGGCGCGATTGCCGGGGTAGGCATGCTGGCGTGGAAAGCATGGCAAAGCTCTCAGGCGGCAAAAACTGACAGTGGGCAAAATACTGCCCAACCTGCGTCAGAGGGTGATCGGGTTGAAGTGCTCAGCGGTGAGATCCAAGAGCGTCGTAGCCTGGAATTACTGCAGGCAATGATTATGGCCGCACGTGCCGACGGTCACATTGATGAGCAGGAACAGGCGTTGATCACCGAGCAGATCGATGCCTTAGGTGCTGATCAAGAGATGCACAACTGGGTAGAGCAGCAGTTAAAAGCACCGCTGGATGCACAGGCGCTGGCTCGTGAGGCAGATTCCCCTCAGGCGGCACGCGAGATGTACCTGATTAGTGTGGCAGTGACCGACGATCAAAACCCTATGGAACGCGCTTGGCTGGACCAGCTAGCCAGTGCCCTTAACTTACCTAAAGAGATGACGGCCGAACTGGAGCGTCAAGCTGAGCAGGCGGGTTAATGCTGGATACGTTTAATTTTTGGTTAGCGACGGGCTTTGGACTAGGGCTAGCGCCGATTGCACCCGGTACGTTTGGCTCTCTGTTGGGGATTCCCTTGGCGTGGTGGTTATTGAGCCGCCCATTGGGCCAGCAAGGGATCGTTATGGCGGTTCTGTTGGTGCTGGCAGTGCCGGTTTGCCACGTTGCCGCCTGGCATTATGATGGGTTGGATCATGGCAGTATTGTCGCCGACGAGTATGTAGCCTTTCCGCTTGCGGTTATTGGTTTAGCGGCAGCGCGCCATCCCTTGGTAATCGCGCTCGGGTTTGGTGTTTACCGCTTCTTTGATGCGTTAAAACCACCGCCGATTCATCTAACTGAGTTTGTGCATGGCGGTTTCGGTATTGTTTTAGACGATGTTGTCGCAGCGTTGATAACGTGGGTGATTATGGCGATAGGCATAAAGCTATGGCAGCGCCGAGCGTCTGAACAACATTTAAGCTCTTAATCTAAGCTCTTAATCATACGCACAACAAAAACGCCGCAGGCCTGATGAAGGCCTGCGGCGTTAGTTTTTTACAACTCACAACTCACAGCATGTTGTTGCGGTTGCTCACCGTATTACTCTTGAACGACGATAACTGATTTGGCATTGACGAACTCAAGCATGCCAAAGCCGCCGTGTTCACGACCGTAACCGGAGTCTTTAACACCACCGAAGGGCATCTCCGGTGTAGCGACACCAAAGCCGTTGATAAACACCATGCCAGTATCGAAGTACTTGCTGGCAAGCTCTGTTGCGCGCTTAACGTCTTTAGAGATGATGCCCCCGCCCAGGCCATAACGGCTGTCGTTGGCGATACGCATTGCATCTTCATCATCTTTGGCGCGAATCAGGGCGGCAACCGGTCCAAACAGTTCGTCGTCGTATGCTGGCTGACCGGGGGTCACGTTATCCAGCACGGTGACCGGATAAAATGCGCCTTTACCGGATGGCTTTTCACCACCGCAGAGAATCTTTGCGCCTTTGCGAACGCTCTCTTCCACTTGGTCGTGAAGACCATCGCGCAAGTCAACGCGGGCCATGGGGCCAAGGTCGCTACCTTCTTGGGTCGGATCACCCGCTTTTAGCGACTGCATGCGCTCTACGTAGCGCTCTTTGAACGCTTCATAGTTCTTTTCAGTCACTACAAACCGCTTGGCCGCCACACAGGTTTGACCGCCGTTGTAGACACGCCCCTGAACGCAGGTGTCGATCGCCACATCCATGTCGGCATCATCAAGCACCAGGTAGGCATCGTTAGAGCCCAGCTCAAGCACAGTCTTTTTGAGGTGCTCAGCGGCTTTAGCAGCCACTTTGCGACCCGCGCCGTCGCTGCCTGTGAGCGTAACACCGCGCACTGCAGAGTGAGCGATGACTTCGTCAGAAGTGTCATGAGAGATCACGAGTGTGCGGAAAACGTTCTCGGGAAGTCCTGCTTCACGATAGATTTTTTCCAACAGCAGGCCGCTACCTGTCACGTTTTCTGCGTGCTTCAGCAGGACGCCGTTACCCGCCATGATATTGGCGATAGAGTAGCGAACGACTTGATAAGCGGGGAAGTTCCAGGGCTGGATGCCGTAAATGACGCCCATGGGTGAATAGGTCACAAAGCCACGCTCACCATTACCCGGCTGACGCTCTTCATCGGCTAGCTTCTTAGGGCCGTGTTCAGCGGTGTAGTCACAAATAGCGGTACACAAATCGACTTCCTGGCGCGCTTGAGAAGGCAGTTTGCCCATCTCTTTGACCATAAGGTCGGCAAGCTCTTCTTTGTGCGCTTGCATCGCTTGGCCAATCGCCTTCACCGTTTTGGCGCGGCTTTCGAGTGACTCCAGGCGCCAATCGAGAAAAGCATCGTAGCAGGCATCGACTACTTGCTTGGCTTCAACACTGCTCATGAGTGCGTAAGTATCGAGTGCTTCACCGTTAGTCGGGTTAATCGTCGTGATGCTGTTGCTCATAAGATCTCCTATCTATAGATCAATGTGTTGGTCATGACGTCCAGCTCCTGGACGCTTAATCGACCGGTCTATTTCTAATACAGGACCACTCTAGTACAAACTGAGCGCCTCTGCATAATAGAGGTACTCAGTGTCGGGCATTGATTTAGTCAATCAGTTCCTTTTATTGCTCATTGAATTTTTATAAGTCTATTTTGTTTCTCCGAGGTGTAATGGTGATTTTAAAAATATTCGGCTTAATCAATAGTTTTAGCTACGCATGCGGGCCGCTTTGGTAATGGCGCGGGCACACTCCATTAACGAGGGCGCTAGCTGTTCCAGGGCGCGGTCGAGAGTCCAGCGGCTGCTGGGCGTAGTGATGTGTACGGCAGCCACCGGTAAACCCGCGGCGTTGCGTATCGGTGCGGCAATATTGATATCGCCGAGAAAGTATTCGGCGTCGTTCCAAGCGACCCCGCGTAAGCGGCATTCACGGATCAACTCGCTAAGGGTGTCGATATTAGTAATCGTGTTGGGCGTATGGGCCTTTAGCTCACAGGCGGTTAAATAGTCGTGAACCTGGGTGTCGTCCAGCGCCGATAAAAATGCTCTACCGGAAGCGGAGCAATACATTGGCACGCTGCTGCCCACCGGCATATGAATGGGGATGTAGTGACGGCTGGTAAAACGGGCCATGTAGATCATATCGAGCCCGCAGGGTTCGGTGAGCGACACGGTTTCCAGGCAGCTGTTGCTCAGTTCCGATAGGTAGGGGTTGGCGCAATCGACCAGTAAATCGGCTTCTAGATAATTGGCGGAAAGCGTCATCAGGCGGATGCCGAGCCGGTATTTGCGGCTGGAGGGGGCTTTGACCAGGTAGCCGAGCTGTTCGAGCGTGTGGGTGATGCGCTGCACCGAGCCCATGCTCAACCCTGAAAACTTGGCGATTTCTGAGAGGCTGAGCTCGCTGTGCTGGGCGTCAAACAGCTCAAGCAGGTCAAACGCTTTCGCAAGGGATTGATTGAACTGCGGCGAGCGTGGTTCGTTGGCGTTGGCGTGCTTCATGCTTTTATAGGGTTCCTTACGTGTTCCCCTTGGGGGCGAGGCCGCAAGGGGAGCGTATCAACATCTTGTGTGTTGGTGTGGAAGCGTCTGGGCGGTTTAGCGCTCCAGCCAGTCTCTGGCCCGATAGTAATTGACCACCGTTTCAACATACAGCCTTTGTAGGCCGTGCAGGGGAATCGGCTTGATGGGGGTTATGGGAAAAGGTAGGGCTTCCTCCAGCGAATGTTCACCGAGGTGTTCTCCCAGTAATTTACCCAGATGGCTACCCATGGCAACACCTCGGCCGTTATAGCCCAGCGCCACGGTGAGCCCTGGCTGGGGTTCGTGTACATGTGGAGGCGAATCCTGGGTGATGGCGATACGGCCTGCCCAGCGAAAGGCGATCTCTACGTCCTTTAGCTGTGGGTAGAGTTTGATAATGGCGTTTTCGAGGTGCCGAAAGTCGTTGGGCTTACGCGGGTCGTTGAAGGAGCCTCGACCGCCCATCAGCAGGCGGCCGTCTCGGTCGCGGCGAAAATAGAGCAGCAGCTTGCGGGCATCCGACGCCACTTCGCCTCCGGGCAATATTTGGCTGCCTTCCTCTGCCGTGAGGGGGCGGGTGGCGATCTGATAACTGTTGGCGGCGATCAGGCTGCTGGCAAGCTTGGGTTGCAGGGCGTCGCTGTAGCCGTTGGTGCAGAGTAGAACCCGTTCTGCCTGAATTTCCGCACCGCCTTCCGCCGTGACGCGCCAGCGCCCTTCGGTGCGGGTCAGCGAGGTGACGCGGGTGTGTTCATGCAGCCTTGCTCCATGTTCATGCGCTGCCTGTGCCAGCCCGCGGGCGTAGGCGAGCGGATTTAGCCCGCCGGCCCTGGGGTTTACCCAGCCGCCAAGATACTCTGAGGTGCCGAGACGCTCCGCGCACTGCTGCTGGTTTAACCAGGCGATCTCTACGCCGCGTGATTGCCATTGGCGGGCGCGGGATTCAATCGCTTTCAGGCTGGCGTGGGTAACGGCGGGTTGAATCCAGCCGCGCTGCTGAGCGTCGCAGTCAATGTTGTGCTGCTTTATCAGGTCAAACACCACATCGGCATTGTGGGCTGAGAGCGCGATCATGCGTTCTTCGCCATAGCGTGTGATCAGTTCATCCGGGTCGTATTTGAGGCCGGGGATGACTTGGCCGCCGTTACGGCCGGAGGCGCCCCAGCCGATGCTTTCGGCTTCCAGTAACACTGTGCTGATGCCGCGCTTGGCGAGGGCCAGGGCGGCGGAAAGGCCGGTAAAACCGCCGCCGATGATCACCACATCCCTGCGCTGAGCGCCCTGCAACGCTGGGTAGTCTCTGCCCGCGGAGGCTGTGTCAGCCCACAGGGAGGGGGGCATATGAGATGAGTTTGCCATCCTTGGTCTCCGTTAATGGTTTAGCACACGACGCAGGAAATCCTGGGTGCGCTCGTGGGTAGGCTGGGTAAGCAGCGTGTGGGCATCGCCGGATTCGACAATCTGTCCGCCATACAAAAAGCAGACGCGGTCGGCGACTTCCTTGGCAAAGCCCATTTCATGGGGGCGACCACCATGGTCATGCCTTCATTGGCCAGGTCGCGCATGACGGTTAACACATCGCCCACCAGTTCGGGGTCGAGGGCGGAGGTGGGTTCATCGAACAGAATGGCTTCCGGTTGCATGGCCAGGGCGCGGGCAATGGCGACACGCTGCTGTTGGCCGCCGGATAGCTGCTGCGGGTAGGCTTCGACTTTGTCGCCCAGCCCGACTTTCTCCAACAGCGCGATGGCGATGGCGTTGGCGTGGGCGGTTTCACGGGGTTCGTTTTTGACGAAGATCGGCCCTTCCATCACGTTTTCGACCACCGTGCGGTGGGGGAACAGGTTGAAGCGCTGGAAAACCATGCCGACTTGGGTGCGCAGGTCGTTTATATCCTTGCTGGCCCCATCAACCTGACGGTCGTTGATCGTAATGCTGCCTTGGTCATAAGACTCCAGCCCGTTGATATAGCGAAGCACCGTCGATTTGCCAGAGCCCGAGGGGCCAATCAGACACACCACTTCCCCCTTGGCGACCGTTAGGCTGACCCCCTTGAGCACTTCTACGTCGCCGAAGGATTTGTGAATAGCGTTGATGTTGATCATGCTTTACCTCCTTTCGCCGACTTTCCGAAATAGCGCTCTAGGCGGTTAACCCCAAAAATCAGCGGTAGGCTAAGGCAGAGGTAGAGCAGGGCGACCAGAGTGTAGACCGTGGTGTTCTGAAAGGTGGAGGCGGCAATTAACTGCCCGGCCCGGGTCATTTCGGCGACAGTGATGGTGGAGGCTAGCGATGAGTCTTTCAGAATCATGACGGCCGTATTGCCATATGGTGGCAGCGCAATGCGTATCGCCTGGGGCAGTACGACGCGGCGCATGATGAGCTTGCTTTTCATGCCGATGGATCTGGCGGCTTCAATTTACCCTGCTTCAATCGCTTCGATACCGGCGCGGAAGTTTTCCGCCTGGTAGGCGCTATAGGCGACGCCAAGCCCGATAATACTTGCCTGGAAGGCGCTAAGTTGTATGCCGAGTTCGGGGAGTACGAAGTAGATATAAAACAGTTGAACGATAATCGGTAGGCCGCGCACCACATTGATGAAGGTGCCTGCAGTGAGCGACAGCGCCCGCACGGGCGAGAGCTTCATCAGGGCTAAGAGCAGGCCGAGCAGGGTGCTTAGCAGTAGGGCGCCAATGGTGATCTGCACCGTAATCAGAGCACCTTTTAATAGAATGGGTAGAAAGGCGGTGATGTCCGAAAACTCCATGGGAAGCCTTTATTTTGCATGCACTTCTTCAACTACCCCCGAAGAGGCAGTGAAGCAGTGCTGGGGTGATCATTAGCAGGCTGTTTCGTTAACGCTGCCGGTGGGTTACCTGGGTGTGGTTTACAAGCCCCACTCTTCGAAGATGGCATCGAGAGTGCCATTCTCTTTCAAGTGAGCAAGCGAGGTGTTCACTTGTTCCAGCAGTTCGGTATTTTCCTGGTCAACCGCAAAGCCGATATGGCCAACCATTTCCTGCTCGTAGTTGTCTGCTAGCTGGAGTTCTGGAAAGCGGTCTTGGCTGAGGTGGTAGCTCATGATGGGGGCATCATCGACACCCGCCACGATGCGGCCTAACGAGATGTCACGCATCATGTCTGCCCAAGAGTCGTAATTGCGGATCTCTGGAAAAATGCCCATGTTGTTGAGCTGTTCGACGTAGGTGGTACCGACCTGGGCGCCAGTCACTTCGCCTGAGAGGTCTTCCAGTGTGTTGATCTCGCCATCGTAGTCCTGATGGGTAACGACCCCTTCGCCATAGGGGTAGACATCATCGCTGAACGCGACCTGTTTGGCGCGCTCTTCGGTCTTCAGCATTGCGGCGGAAATTATGTCGATATGCCCAGCGGTCAGCGAGGGTATCAAGGCGTTGAACTGCGACTCCTGAATAGTGACCTCATAGCCCATATCTTCGCCCAGTGCATTGACCAGATCGACCATCGCGCCGGTGATCTCATTGGTTTGCACGTCCAGGAACGTAAACGGAATCCCGCTTGGCGTTCCGCCTGCTTTTAGCACTTCCTGTGCGTTTGCCGTAGTAGCACCAAGCGATAAGGCTGCGCCCAGTACCGCCGGTAACAGCATCGCTTTTTTAAAGTTAAAAAGAGGTTGGCTGTCGGATGTAGGTTTCATTGGGTCACCATTGAGAGTGTTGGGGGTTGTTATTTACGCCTTGTTAAAAGCTATTCGGTAACGTCACTTCAGAGCCTGGGTGAGTTTTTATTTATCGGCAAGAGTTATTATTTATCGCATAGCGATAAAAATATCTGACATGTTTGTTTGAAGGGCGTAGTTACCTTGCTCGGGCCAATATGTGGTTACGTTGATGAATTAAGTCATCAAAATGTCGCTATTCGATGATTTTTTGCATCCCATATACCTGCATGATTTTATCTTTAATTTTTTTATCAATTAAATCAGTTGGTTGTTTGTTTTTTTTGGTTGGCATGGCGTTTGCTAAGTAAAAAATAGCCAGCGTTATTCTCGGTTTGATAATTGAGCTGGTAAAACCACCAATAAAAGCTAATAGGAAGCGCCATATGCAGTTAACTAGCTTTAATCAAGTGAGTAGCTTTAAAAGCGCCGGGAAGCTGATTACCGGCCATGGGGCCGCTCAGCAGTTGCAGCCTTATGTTCAATCGTTGGGTATGCAGCGCCCCTTAATCGTTACCGATAGTGGTGTGGTGGCTTCAGGCACGCTGGATATGATTACTGAGCAGCTCACGGCACTAAAGGTGACCTATGAGGTGTTTGATCAGGTAACGCCCGAGCCGGAAGTAGAAATAGTCGAAATGTGCACCCGTGCTTTCAATGCTGGCAAGCACGACAGCGTCATCGCTGTAGGCGGCGGGAGTGCCATGGACATCGCTAAGTGTGTAGCGGTATATGCGCACTACGAAGGTCCGCTGGAGGCGTTGTTTGGCGAGAACAAGGTTGACCAACGCACAATACCTTTGATCGCCATGCCCACCACGGCGGGCACCGGTTCTGAAGTGACCAATATCGCGATTCTGTCGGATAAAGCCCAACAGATGAAAAAGGGCATCGTCAGTGACTGCTTATTACCGGATGTCGCGATTGTCGCCCCTGAGCTTACGTTGAGTTGCCCACGTTCTGTGACAGCGGCCAGCGGGGTGGATGCGTTAGTCCATGCAGTGGAGGCGTATCTATCTAACTTTGCCACGCCGATTACCGATGCACTGGCGGTTAAGGCAATGAACCTCATTGTGCATTCGCTCCCCAAGGCGTTTGCCAATCCCAACAATCTCCAGGCCCGTGAAGATATGGCCACCGGTAGCCTGCTGGCAGGCCTTGCCTTTGGTAATGCTGGCGTGGGCGCAGTCCATGCATTGGCGTATCCGTTAGGTGGGCGCTACCACTTGGCCCATGGGGTGACGAATGCGCTGTTACTGCCCTTCGTAATGGAGTGGAACAAGCTGGCCTGCGTCGAGCGCTTTCGGGGCATTGCGGTGGCCTTTGATGAACCCGTGGCTGGGCTTTCGGATGATGCTGTCGCCCAAGCGGTTATCCAGCGCATGCATAAGCTGTGTGCTGATGTGGAGATTCCTTCCGGTTTACGCTCGTTTGATATTCCTGAATCCGCCATTCCTGAGTTGGCCGCCGAGGCCATTAAGGTGGAACGTTTGCTGCGTAATAACCCGCGGGTATTAACGCTTGCGGATGTTGAGGCGATTTACCACGCCGCTTATTAATTCGTCGCTAATTAAAACGCTATAACGACAAAACGTTTATTAAAAATACTAACAACTTTAAACAGGAGTCCATGCCATGAGCGCTTGGAAGCAACGCGTTGACGGTGAAGAAAGCCCGTACACACCATTAGGGCCGTTTAAGCTACGCCTGCCGTTTTACCATTATCGTTTTGAACTGCCCGATTACCTGCAAGGGCTTTTGATGTGCGCGGTGGATCTTGCCGCGATCCCATTGATGATGCAGCTACTGGGCATGCCGTTTGAAGCGGCGTTGGCCATCGTCATTTTAAATGGCTTGCTTTATTTGCTGCATCACCTGTTGGGTGACCCTGTCATTCCAGGGTGGATCACACCTGCTATTCCGCTGTTGATGGCTTATGTGTCGACCTTTCCCGAGGGGGTAGACAGGGTGCATGCGCTGATTGCCTTTCAGATGATGTTGGGGGTACTGGCACTGGGCCTGGGGGTAACGGGTATGGCCAGTAAAGTGGTGCGGCTCATTCCTTCCGCCATTAAAGCGGGGGTCATTATGGGCGCGGGCTTAGCCGCCATAGTGGTGGTGTTTGATGAAGGCGGTCGTTTTGAGCAGTACCCCTTTACCATTGCGATTGCCGTAGGTGTCGCGTTTTATCTGATTTTCTCTCGCCATTTCAACAAGCTGAAAGCGCAGGGCGGCCTGTGGGGTGCCGTGGGTAAACTGGGTATTTTCCCGATTATCGTGCTGGCGATTGTGGTGGCTCCACTGTTTGGTGAAGCGCCCTGGCCAGACGTTGAGTGGGGCTTTAGTCAGCCTGATTTCGCGCTGATGTTCAGTGAATACACGGTATTTGGCGTTGGTTTACCTCCGTTGATGATGTTTTTAACGGCCATTCCGACCGTTATTGCGGCCTACATTGTGCTATTTGGCGATGTGCTTCAAAGCAAGGCACTTTTGGAAGAAGCTGATGAGAAGCGCCAGGATGAAAAAATCGACTATAACCCTAACCGCGCTCATATGATTTTTGGTGGGCGTAACTTTGGGATGAGTATTTTTGGCCCTGATGTGGTGATGTGTGGTCCGCTCTGGGCAGCGATGCATGTGGTAACGGTTGAGCGTTACAAGCAGGGCAAAGCGGCGATGAACTCTATCTTCGGTGGTTCTGGTTCATTTCGCTGGGGGACGAATACGGGGCTGTTGTTGCTGCCGATCGTGAGCCTGGTGGAGCCTATTCTAGGAATTGCGCTGGCGCTGACGCTGTTGATTCAAGGCTATGTCAGTGTGCGCATCGGCATTATGGAAGCGCGCAGCCAACGGGACTTGGGTATCGCGGGCATTATCGCGGCCATGCTGGTGATAAAGGGCGCTACCTGGGCCTTTGGGGTGGGCATTTTGCTTTGCGCGTTAATTTACGGTAAGCGCTTCTTCTCCGGTGAGGTGGATAAAACTTTCGTTAAGGATTGGGATGAGGCATCCCAGCCCGTTGAGGATCCTGAGCCGGAAGTGCCATTGCGCAAATAACAGTCTCTGCCTTTATAGTGGTTTAATCGCCAAAAGGTTGGAAAACCAGTGTTCACCGCTTAGGCGGTGGACCTGGCCTGTGAGAGGAACTGTTATGCAACGGATCGAAGAGGGGCTTTCACTGGAAACCGCACTGCCGTTATTTGATTTACACGGCACTGATGCGGTGGAAGTCTTTGATACCCAAGGTCAGGTCATTGGGGTGTTGACCCGTACCGATATCGAAAAGGCGCAGTGTGATGCGACGTTGGGCCAGTTGGTGGGCGAGTGTATTCGCTACCGTGTCACCGGTATTAAACCGCCGGTGGAAGCTGAAAGCGTAGATGCGTTTGGTTTTGACCAAGAGCCGATGCGTTCACTGTTGGATGCTTTGCATGACGGGGTTTATATCACCGATGCCAACGGTATTACGGTAACGATCAATAAAGCCTATGAACGTATCACCGGCATTTCGCGCGCTGAGGTAGTGGGCTTTCATATGGCGGATTTGGTGAAGGCAGGGTTTATTTCCAAATCCGCGTCGTTGGAAGTCATCCGTGAACGCCGCCCGATTACGCTGGCGCAGACTATCCATAACAGCCGCAAGATCGTAGTCACTGGAACGCCTATGTTCAGTGCCGATGGCTCGATTGCTTATGTGGTTACCAGTGTTCGGGATATCACTGAGTTGCTACTGGCGAAACATGCCCAAGAGCAGCTAGAGCAAATTCAGCGCATCCGCGAGGCATATAAAGTGCCCGAGGTTATGGCGCTAAGCGCGCCGGGGGTGATCACCAGCCAACAAACGGAGCCCTGCTTTGCGCTTGCCAGTCGAGTCGCGAAAACAACGGCGAAGATTCTGATTCAAGGTGAAACAGGCACCGGTAAAACGCTATTGGCCCGCTATATACATCAGCAAAGCGACCGTGCGGATGGACCTTTTATGGAGCTTAACTGTACGGCATTTCCTGAAGGGTTGCTGGAAGCGGAGCTGTTTGGTTACACCGCAGGCGCATTTACCGGGGCGTCCCCTAGAGGCAAACAGGGGCTATTGGATGTGGCTCATGGCGGTACGCTTTTTCTGGATGAAATTGGCGATTTACCTCTCGCACTGCAGGTAAAACTACTCAAAGTGGTGGAAGAGAATCGCTACTTGCCGGTAGGTGGGACAGCTTTTCGTCATGCCAACGTACGTCTGATTACCGCTACTCACCAGGATTTGAATGAACGAGTCAAGCAAGGGCTTTTTCGCGAGGATCTGTTTTATCGCATTAGCGTGGTGCCGCTATGGCTGCCCCCTTTGCGGCAACGGCGCGATGAGGTGATTCCATTGCTGAACTATTACCTAGACCATTTTAATCAGTTGCATGGGGTAGAAAGGGGTTGGAACCCCGAGGCGTTGGAGTTGCTTTCTAGCTATTCGTGGCCTGGCAATATTCGTGAGCTGATCAACTTAACCGAACGTTTATCCGTCACGGTTTTAGACGATGAGATAACCGCAACGGCACTGCCGAACGAGATATTCCCAAGCACTCTGTTTAGCCAACCGCCCGTGAGTGGTGATCTTCGCCAGCAGGTAATGCAGTTTGAACAGCAAGTCATTCAACAGGCGCTTACTCGCCATGGCACGACCCGAGCGGCAGCCGCTGCATTGGGCATCGATCAATCTACGCTGGTCAAAAAACAGCGACGTTGGCGTCAAGAACTTATCTAACCTTCACTTTGAAAGGAAAAATAATGTCTATCTCCAAGCAAACGTTTTTTAAACAAAACGCGTACATCAACGGCCAGTGGGTGGCCGCAACGGATGGCAGTAGTGTCGCGGTCACCGACCCTGCTAGCGGTGAGACGCTTGGCCATGTCCCTAGCTTGAGTGCGGAGCAAGTCAGTCAGGCTATTGAAGCTGCTAACGCCGCATTGCCTGCTTGGCGTGCTAAAACCGCAGCGGAACGTTCGCAGCTTTTAAAACGCTGGCATGCACTGATTATGGAAAATGAGGCGGCGCTAGGCGAGCTGATGACCTTGGAGCAAGGAAAGCCGTTAAAAGAGGCACGCGGTGAAATCGGCTATGCGGCCAGCTTTATCGAGTGGTTCGCTGAGGAGGCGAAGCGCTTATACGGCGATACTATTCCCGGTCATGCGACTGATAAACGCATCATTGTTACCCGCGAGCCGGTGGGCGTTTGTGCGGCGATTACGCCGTGGAACTTCCCTGCGGCCATGATTACCCGCAAGGTGGCGCCTGCCTTGGCGGCGGGTTGTACGATTATCGTTAAGCCCGCTATGGAAACCCCGTTGACGGCGCTTGCGCTAGCGGCGTTAGCCGAGCAAGCGGGCATTCCTGCCGGGGTGATTAATATTGTTACCGGTGATGCCAAAACGATTGGCCCCGTGCTGACAGATAGCCCGATTGTGCGCAAACTGAGCTTTACCGGTTCTACCCCAGTGGGCGCGCATTTAATGGCTGCCTGTGCTCCAACGGTCAAAAAGGTGTCTCTTGAGCTTGGCGGTAATGCGCCCTTTATTGTGTTTGACGATGCCGATATTGAAGATGCTGTCACCGGGGCGCTGGACAGTAAGTTCCGTAATGCCGGGCAAACCTGTGTCTGCGCTAATCGTATTTATGTGCAAAGCGGTGTTTACGATGCATTTGTTGAACGTTTGGCCCAGCGCACCAGTGAACTGAGTGTCGGTAAAGGTAGCGATGAAGGCGTAGAGGTGGGGCCACTCATCTCTGAAAAGGCGGTAGAGAAAGTTGAATCCCATTTGCAGGATGCACTCGATAAAGGTGGTCGCTTAATCACCGGTGGTAAGCGACACGCCTTAGGCGGTACCTGGTTTGAGCCAACGGTCGTGGCTGACGTAACCGCTGACATGGCATGTGCTCGCGAGGAAACCTTTGGGCCACTGGCGCCGGTGTTCAGGTTTGAGACGGAAGCGGAGGTTATTCGTCAGGCCAATGATACGGAGTATGGGTTGGCGGCGTATTTCTATGCTGAAAGCGTGTCACGGATCTGGCGCGTATCGGAAGCGTTGGAGTATGGCATGGTGGGCATTAATACGGGGCTCATCTCGACCGCTTCGGCGCCTTTTGGGGGTGTCAAATCGTCGGGTATCGGTCGTGAGGGGTCACGCTATGGCATCGATGAATACACCGAGCTGAAGTATCTGTGCTTGGGTATTAAGCAAATGGCTGAGTAGCAAAATTTAGTCTGATTAGGTTAGCTTTGCGTGATTTCCACGAAAACGTAGTAGCGTTTAATGAAGCCCACAGACTTTTGATCTGTGGGCTTCATATTATGATGCTTACTACTAATAAGCTGCTGCGGCTATCAAAGTAGAAAGTTGCAAAATGCTAAAGAAGTTGTTTATTCAAACATAGGCCCACCAGCTTCTTCGCCCCACACCTCTTCCAGGCGTCCATCGCGCCCACAGCTGAAGCGATAGAATTTATAGCGAACGGGGTTCTTTTGATAATAATCCTGGTGGTACTCCTCGGCCGCCCAGAAGGTGGTGGCCGGTACTATTTGGGTGGCGATTTCCCGGTCGAAGCGTTCTTCCATTTCCGCTTTGGAGGCTTCGGCGAGTTCACGCTGGCTTTCGTCGTGATAGAAAATTGCCGAGCGGTATTGATCGCCCACATCGCAAAACTGACGATCTACCGCGAAGGGGTCGATGTTGCGCCAGAAAATATCCAACAATTGCTCGTAGCTGATCTGCTCTGAGTCATATTCGATTTGCACAACCTCCGCATGCCCCGTACCACCCCTGGAGATATCCTCGTAAGTGGGGTTCTCGAGTTCGCCGCCGATATAGCCGGAGATGGTGGCGTTAACACCGGGTTGGTTGTCGTAAGGGGGTTCCATACACCAGAAGCAGCCGCCTGCAAACGTGGCCTCCGCTTGAGTGGCCTGAGCTTGAAGCGAAGTGCTGGCGAGACCAGCGGCAGCCAACACGCTAAGCGTGAATGGACGAAGAAGGGACAATCGGGTCATTGCAAGCACTCCAGTGGCGGTGGCGAGTCATCGTTTATGTTGAGTCGATTAGTGGCTTGGCGTTCCCTTTCCTTACAACCCTTTTCTGACAACCTAGCTCAAGCGATGTGGCCATACTTCGTCCAGCGTGTTGAGTGCAGCGTTCACGGTCGATTCGGCAGTGCTGTCGTGTCGCCATACAAAGCTTAATGCGCAGGGCAGGCGGATGTTGTCTGCAACTGCCAGGCCACTCTCTTGGCGCTCAGTCATTGCCAGGGCGTCGCGGGCCAAGCTTAAGCCAACGCCTGCGCGGACCAAATCCAACATACAGGCTTCTTGGTCAACCTGGGCTACCCGGTTAGGCACTGCGCCGCTCTTGGCGAGTGCTTGCTTCAGCAGCCGATGGTGGGCGGAATCCTGTGGCGTCACAATCCAGGGCAGCGTGGCTAAGTGCTCCCAACGGGTATCAATAAGTCGGTTCTCCCAGCCTGCAGGGGCAATCACATGATAATCAAAGTGCGTCAGCTCGCGCCAAGCCAGTGCCTCATATCCCTGGTTCAATCCAGGGCCTTCACCAGGTGGTGCCAGATAAAAGCCGACATCCAGGTCACCCTGTGCGATGCGATTTAGCACGCTGCCGCTCATTCCATGCTGCAGTTCGGTTTCTAATTGAGGTGCCCGTGCCATCAGGCGGCTTAAAAAGGCGCCTAAGCGAAGAAATTCTGGGTCAACGATGGTGCCGATGGAGAGCTTGCCGCGTAGCGTACTGTGCAGCGTTCCAGCGGTTTGCTCAAACGCCTGGGCGCTGGCCAGAGCTTTTTCAGCGGCGGGGAGCAGGGCATGACCATCGGATGTCAGCGCTAGCCCCTGGGGGCGACGGCTAAACAGCGTGAGACCTAAATTGGCCTGTAACTGCTTCAACTTGAGGCTGATGGCCGGTTGCGTCAAATGTAACTGTTCAGCGGCGCGCGATACGCTGCCCGTTCTTGCAACGGCCACGAAGGCGCGGAGTGTCGCGTAGTCTTGCATGATGAGCCTCAACGCATGCCGATGATATTAGCAAAGCTTATAACTGGCTTTTAAATAACTCAATTGATCTGTTCCCAGCGCCCAGTAGGCTAGGCTAAACGCAGGCTCTTTTTCGTAAGCACTTAACATACGCTCTTAAAACCACGCTCTTAAAATAGGCACTCCCATGACAACAACAGCGATTCAGCACTTTATTAATGGCCAGGTCACCGCTGGCGAGTCTTCAAACTCTCAGGACGTTTTTAACCCCGCCACCGGTCGCGTGACTGGCCATGTATCGCTCGCTTCATCAAAAGATGTGAACACCGCCGTCGAAGCGGCTCAAGCTGCCTTTCCGGCTTGGGCCGATACACCGCCCATTCGCCGTGCCCGTGTAATGTTCAAATTTTTAGAGTTGTTAAATGTCCACAAAGACGAGCTAGCCGAAGCGATTACCAAAGAGCACGGTAAAGTATTTACCGATGCCCAGGGTGAAGTGGCACGCGGTATTGATATTGTCGAGTTTGCTTGCGGAATTCCCCAGTTGCTCAAGGGTGACTATACCGAGCAGGTAAGTACCGGCATCGATAACTGGACGATGCGCCAGCCCCTAGGCGTGGTCGCGGGTATAACGCCATTTAATTTCCCGGCCATGGTGCCGATGTGGATGTTCCCACTCGCCATTGCGGCGGGTAATACGTTTATCTTGAAGCCAAGCCCGCTTGACCCAAGCGCCTCACTGTTGATGGCCGATCTGCTAAAGCAGGCGGGTCTGCCCGACGGCGTTTTCAACGTCGTCCAGGGCGACAAGGATTCGGTGGAAGCGCTGCTCGACCATCCCCACGTTAAGGCGCTGTCGTTTGTGGGCTCTACGCCGATTGCCAATTTGATCTACGAGCGCGGCGCGCGGAACGGCAAGCGTATTCAAGCACTCGGCGGGGCTAAAAATCACATGGTGGTGATGCCGGATGCCCACCTTGATAAAGCAGTCGATGCACTCATTGGTGCCGCCTACGGCTCTGCCGGTGAGCGTTGCATGGCGATTAGCGTGGCGGTGTTGGTCGGGGATGTGGCGGATAAAGTGGTGCCCGCATTGGCTGAGCGGGCTAAAGCGCTAAAAGTAAAAGACGGTATGCAGCTCGATGCGGAAATGGGCCCCATTGTGACCCGCCAAGCTCACCAGCGGATTACCGGCTATATCGAAAAAGGCGTGGCTGAAGGCGCTGAACTGGTGGTTGATGGCCGCACCTTTGAGGCCTCAGCGGCGGGTGAGAGCTGCGCCGAAGGCTTCTGGATGGGTGGCACGCTGTTCGACAACGTTACCCCCGAGATGACGATCTATAAAGAGGAGATCTTTGGCCCGGTGCTGGTCTGTGTGCGGGTGCCGGATATCGCCACCGCGATCCAGTTGATTAACGATCACGAGTTTGGCAACGGCGTCAGCTGCTTCACTGAAAGCGGTACGGTGGCGCGAGAGTTTGGCCGCCGTATTCAGGTCGGCATGGTGGGGATCAATGTGCCTATCCCGGTGCCGATGGCGTGGCACGGCTTCGGCGGCTGGAAGCGCTCCCTGTTTGGTGATACCCATGCCTATGGTGAAGAGGGCGTGCGTTTTTACACCAAGCAGAAATCAATTATGCAGCGCTGGTCGGACTCCATCGATGCCGGTGCTGAGTTCGTCATGCCGACCGCGAAGTAAGCTCAGCGGAGATAACCATAATGGCTCAACAACAATCACAAGCAACGCCGGATGCGGGTTTAGAGTTTGACTATATCGTGGTGGGAGCAGGCACCGCCGGGTGCCTGCTAGCGAATCGGCTGAGTGCCGACCCCAACCACCGTGTACTGCTGATAGAGGCGGGCGGGCGCGATAATTACCACTGGATTCATATTCCGGTGGGCTACCTCTACTGCATCAATAACCCACGTACCGACTGGCTGTTTCGGACTGAACCCGACAAAGGCCTTAACGGCCGCTCGTTGATCTATCCGCGGGGCAAGACGCTGGGCGGCTGTTCCAGCATCAATGGCATGATTTACATGCGTGGGCAGGCCCGGGATTACGACCACTGGGCTGAGGTGGCGGGCGACGATGCCTGGAGGTGGGAGAACTGCTTGCCCGATTTCATCAAGCACGAAGATCACTATCGTCTTGACGGCGGCGGTGATGCCGATGCAAAGCATCGAGATTTCCACGGTCACGGTGGCGAATGGCGGATCGAAAAGCAGCGCCTCAAATGGCAAGTGTTGGATGATTTTGCCGAGGCTGCCGTCCAGGCAGGCATTCCGCGTACCGAGGACTTTAACCGCGGCTCTAACGAAGGCGTGGCCTACTTTGAGGTCAACCAGCGCTCGGGCTGGCGCTGGAATACCGCCAAGGCGTTTTTGCGCCCCGCGCTGAAGCGCGACAACTTAACGCTCTGGCACTCCACTCAGGTCAATCGACTGCTATTTGAAAAGCGTGGGGAGGCGCTGCGCTGCGCAGGTGTGGAGGTGGAGCGGAATGGTCAGGTGCAGCGTGCCATGGTGAGCGGCGAGGTGGTGCTGTGCGCAGGCGCTATTGGTACGCCGCATCTACTTCAGCTTTCCGGCATAGGGTCGAGGGGATTGCTAGACGAACATGGCGTTGAGTTAGTGCATGAATTGCCCGGGGTGGGGGAGAACCTGCAGGATCATCTGCAGATTCGCTCGATATATAAAATCACCAATGGCAAAACCCTGAATGCCATTGCAAGCACCCTGTTAGGTAAAGCGGGGATTGGCTTGGAGTACCTGCTTAAGCGCTCTGGGCCTATGAGCATGGCGCCTTCACAGTTAGGGGCGTTTACCCGCAGCTCTAAGGAACAAACGTACCCCAATATTCAATACCATGTGCAACCGCTGAGCCTGGAGGCTTTTGGCCAACCACTGCACCCGTACCCGGCGATTACCGCTAGCGTGTGTAACTTGAATCCGACCAGTCGTGGCACGGTGCGGCTAAAAAGCAGCGACCCCCGACAGGCACCGGCTATTTCGCCCAATTACCTGAGCACACCCGAGGATCGAAAGGTGGCCGCGGATTCCCTGCGTGTCACCCGGCGGATCGCCGAACAGACCGCGTTTGCCAAGTACGCTCCAGAAGAAGTGAAACCCGGCGTTGAGTACCAAACCGATGACGAGCTAACCCGGCTGGCGGGGGATATAGGCACGACGATTTTTCATCCTGTTGGCACTGCCAAAATGGGCCGTGAAGGTGACGCCATGGCCGTAGTCGATAGTCGGCTGCGAGTACATGGCATTAGCGGGCTACGCGTTGCTGATGCGAGTATTATGCCGACGATTACCAGTGGCAATACCAACTCACCCACGCTGATGATTGCGGAGAAAGCAGCCGGTTGGCTCCTTGCTGAGCGTGGTCAATGATCAGCCAACACCCCGCCACACGAGCCAGCATAGCCGTGATTATAAGTGTGTTGACGCGCACACGGGTTAGGCGCAAAATGACGCCAGTTGGTTAGCAAGTCGAACGTTGTCAGCAGCATAGAAGCGCCTCAAGCGTTAAATCTGGTGAAGGTTTCTTGTTCTACCCACTGCACTTCGGGTATTTCCCGGATTTAATTAGCTACATCGAGGATTTCGATCATGGCAACTGGCACAGTTAAGTGGTTTAACGACACTAAAGGCTTCGGCTTCATTTCTCCTGACGACAATGGCGACGACCTGTTCGCGCATTTCTCTGAAATTCAGTCTGAAGGTTTCAAATCTCTGCAAGACGGCCAGAAGGTTTCCTTCGACGTCACCCAGGGTAAAAAAGGCCTTCAGGCTTCTAACATCAAAGTTGTTTAAGTTAATTCTTAAGCATTGAGATGTTAGCAATCACCGCCTAGCGTTGATTGACCAAAGGACCCCGCCCACAGTGCGGGGTTTTTTGTATCTATAAGATTAAGTGCAACGATACTTACCTCACACCTCACACCTCACACCTCACACCTCACACCTCACACC
>TARA_R110002049_G_scaffold51245_4_pt1 | contig 25166 bp, 21 predicted proteins | sample TARA_R110002049 | Tara Oceans TARA_R110002049 (sample SAMEA4396941) | marine metagenome | biome: Polar Biome; feature: [SRF] surface water layer (ENVO:00010504); material: water (ENVO:00002006), including particulate matter (ENVO:01000060) such as... | depth 5 m
TGAAAACTTATTTAACATTTCTATTATCTTGTCTGCACTACTTTCCCAATTAAAAATTTTTAGCTTTTTATATTCAATTGACTTATTTTCTAATTTCAATCCTTTACTGATTCCATCTTTTATAGAATTTACGTCTTTAGGGTTTACGTAAATTACAGAATCATCTCCAATCTCTCTAAAAACAGGAATATCAGAAAGCACACAAACTAGGTTTGCACTCATGGCTTCAATAACAGGAATACCAAATCCTTCATATAAACTTGGAAAAACAAAAAGCTCGGCGTTTTGATAATAAGAAGCTAATTCTTCATCAGAAATATTGGTGAGAAATCTAACTGTCCCTTTTTTAATTACTTCCTTCATATCAATATTATTTGAAAAATGCTCAATAATATTGCCAATAACATACAATTTAATTGACTTATCCAATATTTCAGAAAAGGCCTCTATTAGTCTTTTGTAATTTTTTCTAGGATGATGTGAAGATACTGTTAGTATGTATCTATCTTTATTATTTGATAAATTTACTCGCTTACCATTTTTCTGTTTAAAAACATCTGTTAAACCATTATAAATAACTGAAACTTTGGCATCATCTAAATCTAGTTCTTTACATATTTCCTTTTTGGAAGATTCACTTACAGTAAACACATGAATACATTTTTCAGCAATCCTTGGTACCAAAAAGTTATACGCAATTACAAATCCTTTTGAAAAAGTGCTTTTATAATACTTAAAAGCCATATCGTGAATTGATACTATTTGGTTTTTATACCATAATGGCCCAGTATAACCAAAGGAAAATAAAAGAGGGCTCCCATTTTGCAATAAATATAGATATAAATCAACCTGTTCCCATAAATGGCTTTTATTGATTCCAATAATCTCTACTTCAAGTTCCTCTGCAAGAGGCTTATGTATTATTCCAGAATGTGTAACAAACTTTATTTTATCTGAATATTTCCTTTTTAATATTTTTGAAAGCTCAATAGCATATCTTTGTACACCTGTTATTGGTTGAGTTAAAAATCTTGCATTTATAATAATCATAAATCTATTTTTTAGAATTAAATAAAAAAAGGTTCCCAAAAAATGCATAAAACATGAGTCCGTCAGACCTAACTAATATATTCTCTGTCATAGATATCAATATTATAATTATTGAAAAATAAAAATACATCGCTTGCCTTGAAGTAATAGATTTTTTCAAATGTATATAAATTGATATTAGAAATAACAGCAATCCTCCGATTCCAGTACTTACTAAAAAAAACAAATATTGATTGTGTGTATTGTAATCCATCCACTTATAAATTTTAGCACCTATTTTATTTTCATAGCACTTATTTAATTCACTTTGTGAATCTCCAACACCCACCCCTAACAAAATGTTTTTTTGGATAACTTTAAATGAACAATAATAAATTCCATTTCTTACGTTAACAGAATTATATGTTTCAATATCATTTCCACTAGTGGGTAGATTAAATTTTGTTGAAAAAATTTCATTTATTCTAACCTTTATTGGCACAAAAACAAAATAGCTGGTAATTGATAATAAAATACTGGTTATTAATAAAATTAAAAATGTTTTAATCTCAAATTTTACAAATAACAACCATGTAACAAAAGATGCTATTAAAACTGTTAATAAGGGCATTCTTGTTGATAGCAGCGATAACCAAATAATTAAAAGAGAAGCAGAAATTAGAAGAATAATACTGTGTGTTAAATTCTTCTTGAATCTTAAATATGCCTCTCTTAAAAAAACAAAAATAACAAAAGAAATCCAAAGCCCTTGATAAGTAAAATGCGTATCACCAAATTTTAAAATAAAGCTTCTAAACCTTCTAATTTTTATAGAATTTATCCTATTTTGTTCAATAGTTGTTAAACTTGAAAGGTTATTTCTTCTTATTTCTTTTTCAGTAAGATCTAACAAAAGATAATCTATATTAAACAAAGAAACTATTATTTGCAATAAGACAAATACTACTACAGATACACAAAAAACCCAAATTATTCTTCTAACTATTACCTTGGTAAAAACATTTCTATTTAAATAAAAAATTAATGGAAATATTAAAAGCGACATCATCTGAATAAGTTTTTTTAAACCTTCAGAAAAATTATCTGAATAAAAAAGTGATACTACCAAGTATAAAAAAGGTAACGTAGAAATTACTAAATATCTTAAATATTTTTCTTTAGTTTTTATTATTTCATTTTGACCAGAATAATTTAATCGCCATAAAACAACTCCTAAAACACTCCATAAAATTATAGCAATACTCCTAACTGCATAGGGCAAAACAGGAAATATAGCAAGAAGGTATGATAAATATATATATATATTGAGTACGCTATCTTTTTCAATTAATTTTTTCATTTAATATAATTACTGTGATTTTTTTTAACAAATAACAAAGGAAAAAGCACTAAAAAAGAAATCCCTTGAGTTAGGGTTATAAAAAGACCTGCAAAGAAAAAACCAATAAGAGCATAAACCGTTTTTTGATTGTTTGAAATCTTTTCGTACATAAAAAGAGACTGTAATGCTATACCAACCAATCCAACGGATATTACCATAAGTAGCCAATAACTATCAAGCGTAGCTATAAACCCTTCCCCTCTAACGGCACCTCCAGCTTCACCAATACCCCCACCAAAAAGCACATTAAAATCTACAGGAATATCATGTACCCAATGGTCTATTCTCATAAAAAAAGATGTCAAATCTAATACTCCTTTTACATATAAAAAATAACAAAGAAGAACAACGAGGGTAAGAATATAAGGCAATCCCGGTTTTATAATTCTTAAGTTCTTCTTAGTCAACAAAAATTTCAATGCCCAATATATTATTAAAACGACATATACGCTCCTTACAAAACCAACAATGGCTAATAATATTGCAAAATAGGACTTCTTTTTATATTCCTTCTCTTGGTCAAAAAGCAAATAAGTAACTAAACCAAAATACCCGATATTTCCTGGACTACCAATTACACCAGGAGAGCGCCAAAAATACAAGAAACTACTTATCTTAAATTTATATTCTGGATCTATAGGCCATATATACCTACCTGTTAAAAGTTTCATGTAATCTTCGGGACCCAAAATATGGGTTAACAAAATAAAACCGAGATTAACAATAACCAATATATACAGCAATTTCAATATTTTAAGCCAGTAATAGGGGGTAATATTAAATTGCTGATAAGTGAAAATTAATAAACTAATTAAAAAGACCTCTCTAAATGCGATATAGGTACTTGAAAAACTATTTGAGCTAAATATTAAAGCAAGAAAATAAACAAGAAAATATATAAATAATAAAAGATCGATTGGTTGCATTTTTATTGTACTCCTACTAATCCGATATAACACTACAAAAATAAATAATAAAAAAACACTAAAAGGGTGCACTATCGACTTAAGTTCCCAATTGCCAAAAAGTTTAAATATATTAAACGTAATTATGCCTTGAGTGGAAATAATCTGTAATAAAATTAGAAAATATATTATTTTATTTAGGCTTAACTTCACTTTAAAAATTTAGATTTTAGAAAATGTTTCATAATAGTCTAAGGCTGTTCTCTTAATATTAAACTTGGTTAAGAACTCTTGATTATGTGTGTATTTAAGTTTATTTCGTTTATCTATAATATTGTCTATTAAATTTTTTAATTCCTCATTCCCCAAATTAAAAGTGAAATCTTGATTATTTTCCATAATTTCAATTATTCCTCCTTTTTTACTCGTAATAACAATCTTATTATTAATTATCCCTTCTAAAACAACTCTTCCAAAAGGCTCGTTCCATAATGATGGAACGATTAAAACGTCTATTTTTTTAAAAAAATCAGTACTGTTTGTATATCCTAAGTATTCTATTCTATTATTATCGTTTATTCCTTTTAGTTTACTCTTGTATTCTTTCTCTATGTTCCCTGCAACAAGTAAACGCCATTTTTCTTTATTTTTTATTTTGCCAAAACTCTCTAACATCAATTCTACCCCTTTTTCTTTATTTATTTGCCCTAAATAACCAAAAACAACTTCTTCTTTATTTAAAAATTTGAATTGTTTATGTTTAAAATCAAAATTAAAACCGTTGTATATTACTTTACTCTTAACATTTTTAAAATACCCCTGTTTCAAATGATCTTGAAGAACAAAGTTACTTATACCAACAACATAATCGATTTTGGTTGAATTTCTCTTTTTAAGAGCTGTTAAAACTTTGCATTCTAAACATAAAGAATCACAATTATTCCCATTTTTAAATTTCGTGGTTTTTGGGCATTGTAAATAATAATCCCTTATTGTATGTACAACTTTTATCTTTTGAGGTTTAGCCAATTCCCAGATACGTGTTGAAAACCCACTTAAATTATTTGTAAATAAAATATCTGGCTTGTACGATTCAAAAATAGATTTAATTTTTTTATCATACCCCTTATTATTAGCATCTTTAGCATGCCATCTTAACTTTAATAAGCTGCTTTTCAATTGGTTATTAAAAGGCCAAAAAATATTTTCAAGCTTTAAACGCCAAATAGAAATATTATTAATCACTTCAAAATCATCAGATTCTCCTAATGTTAAAACGCCAACAGTAATACCTAATAAATTAAACTCTTCGGCAAGAGCTTGAACCGATATTTCGGCTCCTCCAATTTTATAGGGACTATAAAGGGTATTTACAATTAGAATTTTCATTTTATAAGAATCTATTGTTTCAATAAACTTTTTAAGTCTTTTTTAAAGCACCATGCCGTAATAGTTAAAATAATAATAAAAGCAGTTATTTTCAAAAATAATCCATTGTAAAAGTCAAAGGGATAATAGCTAATTAAAGATATAACAAGAAAGACTAATGGAATAAAAATCATACTCAATTTTTTATATTTTATTTTTAAGAATCTGTTGTAAACAAAACTTAAAGAAATTATCAAAATAAATTTAGAGATTAATGTTGCTAAGGATGCCCCAATTATACCGTATTTTGGTATTAAAATTAAATTTAAAATGATGTTTAATATAGCAGCAGAAATAGTGAAAAATGGTAAGATACGATTCCCCTTCCCCGTAATATCATAGAATATAGGTGCTGAAAAAAAATAATAAACTCCATGAAAGACAAAAGCATAGGCAATAAACGGAATTACCTCCCATGCTTCGTGATAAGTATCAGGTGTAACAAAGTAAATAATCTCTTTTCCGAAGAACGACAAACCTAAGGCGATTACACTGTATAGTGTGATTAATAGTATAGCTTTTCTGGGGATCTCATTATATTTATCTTTTTTAATCTGTTCATTAAACCAAGGAATAAATGCTTGATTCACTCCTGATGCAATTAAGAACACGATACTGCCAAAAGTATTTCCAATATTATAAATTCCGGCAAAAGACGTTGTCATTAAACTATTAATAAAAATTTTGTCTATAACATTCGTCACCACTCCCGATAAAGAATGTGGCAACAATGGAAGGGAATATTTCAAAGAAGATTTGAGTATTTTAAAATCAATCCCAAAATCAATTTCTTTGCCAAAACTAGAGAGGGTATAAATAAAAAATATAATATTTGTTAAAGCTAAAGAACCCAAAACGCCTTTAACTCCAAGATTAAAAACTACAACGCTTAATAATAGAAATGTAATGTTTGTTAAAAAAAACATTACGTTGTTCTTGCCAAACCTTTTTCCTTGTTGCTTTGCTTGTAATGTGCTTTGAAAAATACTGAATGTAGGATTAAACATCGCAGAAATCATTGCTAACATCATGTAAGGAAAAAAAGCAACGTTATTTAAAAAAGGGTCAATAATCCATCTATGCCCAATCACGATGAATAGAGACAAAAACATGCTTACTAAAAAAACAAATGTTACAATTGTTCCAAACAGTTTTTTTACTTTAACATCATCGTTTTGATATTCATAATAAAACCTGTTTAAACTTCCATTTAATGAGAGCAAATAGAACACATTTAAAACTGCATTGACGGCTGTTACTACTGCAATAACACCATAATCATATGTTGTTAAATAAGCTGTTAGAACAGGAATTAATAAAAAATTAATCCCTTTTTGAAATAAGTTAAGAATACTATAAATTCCAGAGTTTCTTAAAATTTTACTCTTAAATATCTTTTCCATCTATAGTTTCTAATATTATTTCAGAAATTCTTAAAGTTGATTTACCGTAAAAATTTGTGTTAATTGCTGCATTATAATGCTTAGCCTTATATTGAATATTAGGTTTTATCTCTTTAAGCTCTTTTATCTTTGAATTTAACGCATCAAAGTCTTCAAAAAATTCTACAAGCTGATTTTTAACATAACTATAATAATCAAATCTTTTACTTACACTAAAATTATAGTAACACGGATAAACATTTAAAAGCACCGCTTCTAGATGGATAGAAGAGTCTCCAGAGATTAAGCAATCTATATTCTTTAAAAATTCAAATACCATTTCTTGGTTTGGGTTAGATTTTTCAACCCCCTTTATAAAAGGTAAACCTCTTTGATCTGCAGGATGAGCTCTTGCAATAATTTTAATATCCGGGTTGTACTTCCTTAACTTTATTAAAAACCTATAAATGGGAGCTATTTCATCTGTTAAATTATATGCCACTCCAACAGAGGTTAACTTATCATTATTGTTACATTGATTTACATAACGGTCAAACTTTGATATTCCAACCAAATGCACTTTTGATTTAACGGCCCCACATTCTTTATATTTCAAATAAGCATCTTCGCCATCTAATAAAGCATGAGAAAATTCCAAAGGAGGGAAATATTTTGTAACTGATGCGTGTTGGACATAATAAGTTTCAATTCCTAAGTTGTTAGCAGCTAAAAGTAAAGCTCTTGGTATGACTGAATGATCATTTGTAAATACAATTGCCTTAGGTCTAGATTTTTTTAGCATCCTTATACATTCCTCGTAAGTACCATTTACTGTAAATAACAAATCATAGAATCTAATTGCTTTTTTCTTATTGCCTAAATAATAAAAAAACAGCTTAAAAGGATATATAATATCATGAAAAAAGAGTAGCCTCAGAGTAAAATAATACGTTTTTGTACTAAGTTTTGTACGAAGCCTAAAAAAGGAAACAAAAATAGAGTCTGGTATTTCTTTCTTAATTTCTTTTAATGCATCAATATTATTTTGTGTTAAAACCAGAAACCATATTCTTGATTGGGGTATTTGAGTTGATTTAAATAGTCTTAAAAAATCGGCTGTCATATCTTTAACTATCAGCCTAACCTTCTTTAATGTTTTCCTGGGAGATATATTGTCTGTGTAAGAATTAGGTAATGTATCAAGAATACCATTACACCACATATACATGATATTATTCCATCTCTTAATGAATCTGTTCATAACCTTTTGTCTTAGATAAAATATTTATTAAATTTTATTGAAGACATCATTTAGATGAGTCAATTATGGTCTTTGCTATTTTCCAATCTAAAGGTGTATCAATATCTAATGAAGACTCTTCATCCATTTCGTATTTTTTTATTTTTTCAAAAAGATGAAGAGGTTTATCTATTAATGTTTTGGTATTTATAACATAAACAGCACCATTATATTCCCATACTTTAGGACAGTCCTGCCTTCTTGTGAAGGCAGCATTTTTAGATTTTTTTAACCAGCCTTCTTTTGTTTCTTCAAACAAAACATAGTAAGGGTTTGATTGTGTTTCTTTTACAGAAACTACCATATCCAAGTCAGCCGTATATAAAGCTAATGCCTCCTCAATATGTTTCCCTGTTCTAAAAGGAGATGTTACTTGCAAAAGAACAACAACACTTGGGAAATAACCTAATTTGTTATGGTAATCTAAAGCATGTAATAATACATCATAAGTACTTGAACTATCAGTTGCTAAATTTTTAGGTCTTAAAAAAGGGACTTTTAGGCCTATACTCTCAACTACTTTTTTTATTTCTAAAGAATCAGTCGAAACACATATTTCATCATCATTAAACACACTTCTAGCTGCTTCTAATGTATATTGTATTAGAGGCTTACCATCTAGTTCTTTTATGTTTTTTTTAAGAACCCCTTTAGATCCTCCTCTAGCAGGTATAACAACTAAGTATTGCATTTCAGATTATGATTAATTGTGACTAAAGTTTAGACAGTTCATGTTTCATCATAATATCAACTAGTTCTTTGAACTTAACTTTAGCTTCCCAATTAAGTATTTCTTTAGCTAGAGATGGATCTCCTATTAATAAATCAACTTCTGTTGGTCTAAAGTAATATGGATCTATTGAAACTAATTCTTCATTTGTTTTAGAATTAAAGCCTTTTTCATCAACTCCTTCTCCCTTCCATTCAATATCTATATCTATATATTTAAACGCTATTTCTAAAAACTCCCTTACGGCATGTGTTTCACCTGTAGCGATAACAAAATCGATAGGCTTATCATGTTGTAACATTAACCACATCGCCTCTACATAATCTGGAGCATATCCCCAATCACGTTTTGCATCAATGTTTCCTAATCTTATTTTTTTAAGCTCTCCTGTTTTTATTTTAGCAATTGACTCGGTTATCTTTTTTGTAACAAAACTATTACCTCGTCTTGGACTCTCATGGTTAAATAAAATACCGTTACAAGCAAAAATGTTATATGCCTCTCTGTAATTAATTGTTAACCAATATGAATATATTTTTGCAACGGCATATGGACTTCTAGGATAAAAGGGTGTGGTTTCTTTTTGTGGTACTTCTTGAACTTTACCGTATAACTCACTTGTAGATGCTTGATAATATTTTGTCTTATTTTCAAGCCCTAAAATTCTAATGGCTTCTAAAATTCTTAAACTACCGACAGCATCAGCATTAGCTGTATATTCAGGAATATCGAATGACACTCTTACATGACTTTGAGCTGCAAGATTATAAACTTCGTCTGGTTGTATTTGCTGTAACAGTCTCATTATATTTGACGAATCTGTCATATCTCCATAATGTACATGAAAATCTAAATCTATATTATCCATTCCTTTATACAAATGGTCTATCCTTAATTTTTGTTCTAAGCTAGAACGTCTTACCATTCCATGTACTTCATACCCTTTTTCTAATAAAAACTCAGCTAAATAACTACCATCTTGTCCTGTTACTCCCGTAATAAATGCAACTTTTTTCACGTTTAAATATTTTTTTTAATTATTAGTATAATTCTATTTAATTCTTCTTTTGTTAATTCTGGATAACTAGGTAAGTTAAGCCCTAAAGCAGAAACTTCTTCTGTAACTGGGTAATCATTTTCTTTTTTGTAAAAAGGCAATTCATTTATTGGAACAAAAAAAGGCCTAGTTTCAATATTCTCATCATTTAAAGCCTTTACAATAATATTTTTTTCTTGAGATGATTTAAAAAAAATAGAACACATCCAATATGAGGAGGTGCTTCCTTCCTCTATTTTCTGAAAACCTACTAAACCCTTAAGCCCTTCTCTATACACTTGATGAATATTTCTCTTTAATTCTAATATTCGTTCAATTTTATTTAATTGTGCAACCCCAATAGCTGCTTGAATATTAGTCATTCTGTAATTATACCCCAAAACATCATGAAAATATCTCACTGTTTCAGAATTACCTTGATTTTTAAGTTGTCTGATTTTTTTTGCGAATTTGGGATTGGATGTCAAAACCATACCTCCCTCGCCTGTAGTTATTGTTTTATTACCAAAGAATGAGAATGTAGAAATATCTCCTAATGATCCTGACATTCTGCCTTTATATGAAGATCCTAAAGATTCTGCCGCATCTTCAACTAAAAACAAACTGTATTTATCTGCAATTCTTTTTAAAGCATCATAATCAGCAATTGCTCCAAAAATATTGGTATATAATATTGCTTTAGTATTAGTTGTAATTTTCTCTTCAATTTTAGAAACATCAATATTCCATGTTGCTGGATTAATATCAACAAAAACTGGTTTGGCTCCCATATATAATATTGAATTAGAAGATGCTACATATGTAAAATTTGTTGTTATAACCTCATCCCCTTCTTTTATATCTAAAGCAAGCATTGCAAGGTGAATAGCTACTGTTCCATTGCTACATGTAATGGCATGGTCTATACCAACATAGTTTTGCACACCTTGTTCAAATTTCTCGATAAACTCTCCTTGACTTGAAATCCATGTTGAGTTCATGCACTCAGAAACTAAATTTGTTTCTTCTACACCTAAAAAAGGTTTGTAAATAGGTATTTTATTTTGTATGTTCATTTAATAAATTCAATTGATTTTTAATCTTATTTACATCTATATTTTTAACCTCTAAAATATGAATGCAATCTTTAAATTTTTTTAATAACGGTAAAAACCAATAAGAAGTATCTATAGGTTCATTTGTATCCTTTTCTGAATTATTATCACTATGATGGATGTATTTTACAAATGATTGTATCTTCTTTACAGCAGACTCTAAATCAAAATTTAATGCCTTTGATGACACCTTTAAATGTGCTGTATCCAAAAGTAATCCGAATTTATTAGAATTTATTTCTTTTACTAATTTAATCATCTCTTCTGGTCTAGAACAAAACAATACTTCTTGTCCATCATTTCTTAAATTAAATTTTGCTGTGACATTGTTTTCTATTAAAAATGAAACATTCACCTTTTTTGCTTCCTCCAAAATCTCTTTTATTGAAGTTATAAATAATTTCCAATTTTCATTCCTCGAAATAGGAATATTTACATCTAGTTGTTCGCCCAACTGTTCTGGATCTGGATCAATACAAAAGCCTGCATGCGCAGAAAAATATTCTGCTCCACTTTGTTTCGATAAATGTAAACCTTGTATACAGTGCGCTATTGATTGTTTTCTTATTTGTTTATTAACACTCCCTAAATTTAAAACAAAGGGGATTTTTGGTGCTGGGAAATAATTATGAGCTAATCTTTTAATTTTGGTAGTACTGAAAAAATCAATCATTCCCTTATCATAAGGAAAACTTGAACTAAATTCTATTATCCAATTATTGTTTTCAGCTATTTCTACTATTTCTTCTTTTAACTTTCCTTTAAAAGCTAAAGTACTAACTCCAATTTTTGTAATATCTTTTTTTAAAATAAAATGTTTCTCTGTTTTGGAAACAATCTCAAAGCCATACTTCTTGTAAAGAAAAATTGCTTTTTTATTATCTATATCTACTGATAATTGTATGGCTTTTAAATTTAATGCACTTGCTTTATTTAAAAGTAACGTCATCATTTTTTTAGAGATACCTTTACCTTGAAATTCTTTTTTAACAACTATTCCGAGCCATATATTATCCAATTCTTTATCTAAATGACCATATGCAATTGGCTCATTATCATACAATAATAGACATGTATAAACATGATTTTTAATAGCATCTAAGCCTCTTTTATTAAAATATCTAAAGGTTTCTATTTCTTGATCAAGCGAATCAATAAAAGTTTTTAAAATATTGGAATTTTGACTTATAATGTCTATTTTTTCCATAGTTAATCCCATATAATCATTTTCTCCTTTAACGGTGTATCTCTTTCTATATCTATAAAGGCCATTTTCCCTATTACATCACCAATCCTTTTTGGACTTAAACCAGTTGCAGGTCTTTTAAAAGCTAAATTGTCTTTCGTTATAACTTCACCTTTTTTTACATTTCTATTTAAAACAATGCTTCTTCTCATGCCTTCAATATTACCCAGTTCCTTTTCTGTAGGTGCTTTAACGGGACTTCCTAATGCTATTTCGATTTTTCTAATACCTTCAATCAAAATTTGAAACTGCTGAGCATTTAAAGATGCTTTGTGGTCTGGTCCTGGCAAAGTTCTATCTAAAGTAAAATGCTTTTCAATAATTTTGGCTCCTAATGATACAGCTGCATAACATGCATAATTTTCTTCAATATGGTCTGAATAGCCGTAAACTAAATCCAAGGAATTACCCATAGAAACCATTGCTCTAATGTTAGCATCTTCAATATTTGAAGGGTAATTTGTCGTACACTGCAATAATGCTATTTGATTATTACCAGTAGATCTTATTGCCATGATTGCCTCATACACCTCTGCTAATGTTGACATCCCAGAAGATATAATCATAGGCTTGTTAAACATGGCTACATGTTTCAAAAAAGACAGCTCAACTATTTGGCCAGAGGCTATTTTAAATGCTGAAACCCCTAATTTATCAAGAAAATCAGCATCTTCTTCATTATATGGGGTAGATAAAAATGTAATATTCCGCTTTTTACATTCTTCAATAATACTAAAATAATCATCATATGATAACTCCAGCTTTTTAAGCATCTCAAACTGACTTTCTCCTGGATCTGTTACTTCTAATTGATATTTTGCCTTTGGAGCTTTTTTTGTGATGACACTTTCAGCCTTAAATGTTTGAAATTTAACACAATTAGCACCAATTTCTTTAGCTTTTCTAACTAAATCTATAGCAAGATCCAAACTTCCATTATGATTTACTCCCGCTTCTGCTATAATATAGCAAGGATTGGTCGAACTTATTGTAGTATTATTTATTTTAATTGATTTCATCATATTTATAAATTATATAAACAAATTAATATTTGTTTCTTTTAAACTATAATTTCAATTTTATTAGTTTTTGATTATACAAATGTATAATTCTAAGCTAATTAGTTATAAATCTACACTAGATTTATTTTTAATGCTGCTATCTTCCACATCAATTATAAGTTTATACTTTAACAGGAAACTCTATAGATACTGACCAATAAAGCATGAAAATAATTTAGAAAACACATAAAATCTAATGAATTAAATAACTATCATCAAGTTATGTTTGCTATTGCCTTTTTTAGACTATCCTTCCATAATTGAATAGTTACTTTAAAGGTTTCTTTAGTTTTAGTTTGATTTAACACGCTATATTTTGGACGTTTTGCTAATGTTGGATACGATTTCGTTTTTATTGGAACAACTTTAACATCCCTTTTACTATCCTCAAAAACAGCTTTTGCAAAATCGTACCAACTTACAACACCTAAGTTACTATAATGGTAAATACCGTATTTTTCTGTTTTTGTATTTATTATTTGAATAATAATTTCTGCTAAATCGCCAGCATAAGTGGGCGTGCCAATTTGATCACTAATCACACTAATTTCATCTCGTGTTTCGGCTAAACGCAACATAGTCTTCATGAAATTTTGACCATACTCTGAATACAACCAAGAGGTTCTTATAATAAAATGTTCTTTTAATATTTGTTGTATTTCAATTTCTCCTTGCAATTTAGATGCGCCATATACACTAATTGGATTGGCAACATCTGTTTCTATATAAGGTTTATTTTTTTTGCCATCAAATACAAAATCGGTTGAAATATGAATTAAAATTACACCAAATTCGTTACAAGCCAATGCTAAGTTTTTTGCTCCTGTTGCATTTATTTCGAAGGCCTTGTCAATCTCTGTTTCTGCTTTGTCAACAGCTGTATATGCTGCGCAATTAATGCAATAATCAATTTGTTTATTTGCTTTAAAAAAAACTTGTACTTGCTTCAAATCACAAATATCCAGTTCCAAATAATCAGTATAAATTACATTTAAATCATCATACTGTTTTTCAACATCCTTTATACAGCTTGCTAATTGTCCGTTCCCCCCAGTAACCAAAATAGTTGTCATAAAGCAGCTTCTTTAAAAGTTGGTAACTGTAAATCTTTTTCGGAAATCACAAATTCTTTTTCATCTAATTTCCAATCAATATTTAAGTCTTTATCACTATAAATAATACCAGCCTCGGACTCTCTATTATAATAATTATCACATTTATATGAAAAAATTACCGTATCGCTTAGCACTACAAATCCGTGAGCGAAACCGCATGGTATAAATAGTTGTTTTTTATTAGTTTCAGACAATTCTATTGAAAAATGCTGTCCAAAAGTAGGTGAGTCTTTTCTAATATCTACGGCAACGTCTAGCACATTTCCTTTAATAACACGAACCAATTTAGCCTGAGCATATTCTCCTGTTTGGTAATGTAATCCTCTTAACACGCCAATTGAAGAAAATGATTCATTATCTTGTACAAAATTAACCTCTTGATCAATTAATTTATTGAACTTGTTTTGATTAAAACTTTCAAAAAAATACCCTCTGCTATCATTAAAAACTTTTGGTTCTATTATAAAACAGTCTTTTAATTTAGTTTCTTTTACGGTCATTATTTTTTATTAAGTGAGCCTAATAAATTTTTACCATATCCGCTTTTTAATAGTGGCTGTGCTAAATTTTTAAACTGTTCTTTATTTATATATCCCATTTCGAATGCCGCGCCTTCAATGGCGCCTATTTTTAATCCTTGCCGTTCTTCAATCACTTCAACAAACTGTGATGCTTGCATCAACGACTGAAACGTCCCTGTATCTAACCAAGCAGTTCCTCTGTCTAAAATACTAACGCTAAGCTTCCCTTGTTTTAGATACTCTCTATTAACATCGGTGATTTCCAGTTCTCCTCGATGGCTAGGTTTTATATTTTTTGCAACGTTTACAACTGAATTATCATAAAAATAAATACCCGGCACCGCATAGTTTGATTTCGGGTGTTCTGGCTTTTCTTCTATCGATACGGCATGCAAGTTGTCATCAAACTCCACAACCCCATAGCGCTCTGGGTCGTGTACACGATATGCATAAATAATTCCGCCTTCTGGATCATTGTTGGCCTGTAAAAGTTTTGCTAAGCCTGTTCCGTAAAAGATATTATCTCCTAATATTAAAGCGACTTTATCTTCTCCTATAAAATCTTCCCCAATAATAAAAGCCTCCGCCAATCCGTTAGGAACTTCTTGTACTTCATACTCAAACTTACATCCATACTTTTTGCCATCTCCTAACAACTCTTGAAATAAGGGTAAATCCTTTGGTGTTGAAATAATCAAAACTTCATTGATTCCTGCATACATTAATGTAGAAAGCGGGTAATATATCATAGGTTTATCATAAATAGGCATTAACTGCTTACTTACGGATAACGTTAAAGGATGTAATCGTGTTCCTGATCCTCCTGCTAAAATAATGCCTTTCATCTTGTTATATTACTTTTTATTTATATTGCTTCTGATAGTATTTCTGATAATTACCACTTGTTACATTATTCAACCATTCCTCATTATTTAAATACCAATCAATGGTTTCGCTTAATCCTTCTTCAAAAGTCACAGATGGACTCCACCCTAACTCTTTGTTTATTTTTGATGCATCTATGGCGTATCTTAAATCATGTCCAGGTCGATCTTTAACATAGGTGATTAATTTTTCTGAACTTCCTTTTGACCTATTTAATTTTTCATCCATTTGATTACATAATAATTTCACTAAGTCTATATTTTTCCATTCATTAAAGCCTCCTATATTATAGGTTTCTTTATTTTTTCCTTTATGGAAAACCAAATCTATGGCAATGGCATGATCTTTTACATACAACCAATCTCTTGTATAATTGCCATCACCATAAACTGGTAATGGTTTATTATTGATAATATTATTGATAAAAAGTGGAATTAACTTTTCCGGAAATTGGTTCTGCCCGTAATTGTTCGAACAATTTGTGATTACATAAGGTATTCCATAGGTCTCGCCATAAGCTCTTACAAAATGATCCGAACTTGCTTTTGATGCTGAATATGGTGAATTCGGATCATAGGATGTGGTTTCAGTAAACAACCCTTTTTTACCTAAAGTTCCATAAACCTCATCGGTGCTGATATGATAAAATAATTTATTGTTAAAATTATCTTTCCAAGCGTTTTTAAAGGCATTTAATAAAACCATGGTACCAATAACATTAGTTTTAACAAATGCTAAAGGATCTGTAATAGAGCGATCTACATGTGACTCTGCGGCTAGGTGAATCACACTATCAAATCTATGCTCTTTGAACAATCCGTCAATAAAAACCTCGTCGGTGATATCTCCCTTTATAAACGTGTAATTGGATTTAGATTCAATGTCTTTTAAATTTTCGAGGTTTCCTGCATAGGTAAGATTATCTAAATTAAAAATATTGTAATTGGGATAACTTTCAACAAAAAGCCTAACTACGTGAGACCCTATAAATCCTGCGCCTCCAGTTACTAAAAGATTCATATCTTATTCTTTTTTGTAGTTCTTTAGAGAGGAGTTTAATGCTAATAATGCAAGAATTATAAATGTTAAGATTAACAAGTAAGAAGGAACAAGAAACTTATTACTTTTCAAAAACCCCTTTTCTTTTACGCCTTTTCTAGGAAAATCTGAAATTACATTCAAAATACTGGATTTATTGGCACGCTCTTCATTTAGCCTAACTAAATTAGACTTTAATTCATCCATTTTATTTATTAACGAAAGTTCTTTGTTTTCTTTACCGCCATTCTCCCCTAAGCTAATATTAGTACCTCCCATTGTTCGGTCTGCCTCTTTAAGCATGACCCTTTTATATAACAATTGCAATGAATCTATTTCAGTGATTTGTTTATTATAAATACCTTCTTGTAGTTCTATATTAACATCACTAATTTCTTTCTGAAGATTAAAATAAGTGTTTCTGGAAATCGAGTTGATTATGGACGGTTGAATTTTTTTTGCTATGCTATTATCGGTTGCTATTACAGAAATTGTATGAAAACGGGCATCAAAAGAATTAAAATTCTTAAGATACGCCTCCATGTCTATCGTTTTTTGGGTGGTTGTATCTAAACTACGCACAAACTTATCAAATAATTGTACTTTTTGATTTTCATCAGAATACGATTCAACTTGAAACTCTTTTATAGCTGAAGCTTCTTTTGAAGAAATAGATAAAGCCTCTGCTAGTGCCGTAGAATCTTCTGCTTGGGCTAATTCGTTATAAAATTCCACATTATTATATAATTGCTGAACACTGTTAAAATTTGGCTCCACCACCATAGTGGAAATATATCTAGTCTCTTTTTTAAAATCTAAATATATCCCTATAGCTAAACCAACAAAACCAATGATAGCAAATTTTATAAGATGCTTTTGAATAAAAAGTAAAAACAGAATAATAAGGTTAAAAATCCCTTTGAAAATACTCCCTATAAACCTAAATAGCCTTTCAAAAGCATTCCCGATTAATTTAAATAATTGCCCCAAATCTACCTCCTCAGATTGCTGAGGTTGTGGTGTCTCTTCGCTCATAATTTTAATTTAATATTTGTTCTAATATGGTTCTTGTTATTAAATACGTTGGTCTTACCCCTGAAGTCCCTAAACCCCCTGAGGCTAGTGTTGCTCCTGTTTCTAAAGGGTTATCACTAGCATAATAGGCATATCTTACTTTTACATCCGGGCTAATGCTTCCTCTTACTTTTGAGGCAGCTTGTATGGCTTTTTGATAATGTGCGCCTTCCATTTCCAGTCCTATAACCTGCCAGGTTGAGTTGTAAAAGAATTTTAATATGTCTTTATTTTGCAACGATGTTCCTAAAACAGTAATCATTGGGCCTTCATAAATATTGACGCCCTTGCCTTCTAAATCTTCTTTTTTTAATTCATTATTAAACGGATAATTATCTGCCGTTCCTTCAAAAATATGTGCTGATGGTATCATAATATCACCTTTACCACCTTCTAAAATACCTGCTTTTCCCATAATGGAAACAGACTCTACATTCAAAAGAACTTTTTTTCCTTTTACTTTATAAGGCTTTAATAGTTCATCAATTGTTTCATAAGCTTGCTCTCCAAAAGCATAATCCATGACTAATATAACAGGTTTGTTTTGCTCTAAAGTAGTTTCGCTTATTTTAATGTCTGTTTTAGAAATATCTATTTTACAAGTATCAAAAATCTGAACATCAATATTAGCACCAGATGTGTCTTTTATATAAAACATCCCTTTTTGTAACGCCTCTTTTGTGACTTTATTACGAAGACTGCCATTATCCTTATTGCCCAAAGATTCATAAACTGCAAAAATATCTTTTTTAGAAGCTATTGCTTTTAGCGCATTTGGTGCGAAAAGTGTATTCATGACGCTATGCATGTTTGCACTTATTATGTGTATTTGTCTTCCTAATAAGTTATTCTTGTATAAAACCTCTTTTATATTGTTTGCCCATATTTCACCATGTATATGATGCCCTATACGCTCTCTTAAAACAGGACTAAATGTTACGGTCCGTTTATTATTGTCTATTTGTTCTTTTATAGCTAGTTTACCCAACCAATAAACTATATGCAATAGCCTTTCTGGTTGTGAAGGCTTAGCAAAATCGTTATAAACGGTTGTTAGTTCATTAAATGTTCGTCCTAAAATATTTGCCGTGTGCGTTATGGCAATTTCCCGCTCTTCTTGCGTTAATTTCTTTTTAGATAAAACCGCTTTTTCAAGTTTTATCCAATCACGGGTGGTTACGCCTTCTTCATTAATAATAACGCGATTACTGATTTTATGTGATTCTACAAAAAGAAACGTTAAGTGTGTTAAAATATCATAAATTTCCGATCGCCCTCTCGTTATCTCAATATTCATTTGCTCATCATCAATACGGTAGCAATTACGACGTCTTTTTTCTGGAATGATGGGTTTAAAATGCGAATTGGCATACCCTTCATCACTTGTTAAATTAACAAAAGTACATTCTTCAATGCCTTGAGGCAACCTATCTATAACATAAAGCAATCCTTCCAGTTCGGCTTTTTCTTCGCCAATGGAACCGTAAATTTCCGGTCTTAATAGCAGCAATGAAATGCGTAATGTTTCTCCAGAAATGCCCATAGGTTTATAAAACCCACGATTAAACAAATGACGCATAGTAACATACATCCTTTCAATGGCATTCGAGCTCTCTTGGGCCCGTGTTCTTTCATGATGTTTTTTGCTACCCATTTGTCTTTAAATTCTTGCCAAAGATAGTATTATTTGCTCTAATTTATATACGGAAAAGCATCAACAATTTTTCTGTCGTTTGATAAGCGTGGTATTTTATTTTGCCCACCTAATTTACCAACAGATTTCATGTATTCTTGAAAGCCTCCTTTTTTAACTTTAGCGATTTTTAGTGGTTGCAATACTTTGCCTTCAATTAAGTCGAAATAGTAACTATTTTGCTTTTGAAGCGATTCGTCAATTTTTTTCGCTAAAGCGGAAAGGTGTTCTGGTTCGTTTTCAAATTCTATAAACCATTCGTGATAAGGCAACCCCTCTTTTGGATCAATTTGTGGTGCCACCGTAAATTCTGAAACCCTAACATCAGTATCTTGTGTGGCGTCTTGCATGGCTTGTTCTACTTCTTTTCCAATGACGTGCTCACCAAATGCAGAAATAAAATGTTTGATCCTTCCTGAAACAATTACCCGATAAGGTTTTGTTGATGTAAACTCAACGGTATCGCCTATATTATACCCCCATAAACCGGCATTGGTTGAAATTATCATCACATAATTAATACCAACTTCAACAGCTGCAATGGTGATCCTTTTTGGGTTTTCATTAAAAAATTCGTCAGCTTTAATAAACTCGTAAAAAATACCAGAGTTTAATTGGAGCAACATCCCTTTTTCGTTTTGTTTATCTTGAAATGCAAAAAAACCTTCGCTTGCAGGATATAATTCTATACTGTCAACTTTTCGGCCGATTAAGTTTTCAAACTTTGCACGATACGGTTCGTAATTAACACCGCCGAAAATAAATAAGTTGAAATTTTTAAAAATATCACCAACTTTTTTGCCTGTTTTTTGCTGAAGCTTTTCAAAATACATTTGTACCCACGATGGAATTCCAGAAATAACCGTCATGTCTTCATGCAAGGTTTCTTCAACAATAGCATCTACTTTGGTTTCCCAATCTTCAATGCAATTGGTTTCCCATGAAGGCAATCGGTTTTTTTGAAGGTATTTAGGTACGTAATGCGCTACAATACCCGAAAGACGGCCCAATTGAATGCCATTTTGTTCATTTAAAATTGGGCTTCCCTGTAAAAAAATCATTTTGCCATCTACAAATTTAGCATTTCCCGTTTCATGAATATACATTAAAATAGCATTCCTGGCAGCTTCAACATGCGTAGGCATACTTTCCTTTGTAATTGGAATATATTTGGCCCCTGAGGTTGTGCCTGATGTTTTTGCAAAGTAAATGGGTTTACCAATCCATAGCACATCTTCCTCGCCTGCAACTACTTTTTCAACATAGGGTTTTAAAGCCTCATAATCTCTTACTGGTACGCGTTTTACAAAGTCTTCATGAGAATTTATACTTATAAAATTGTGGTCCTTCCCAAAATTTGTTTCAACTGCGCTCGATATTAAATCCCGAAAAACGTTTTCCTGGGTTTCAATTGGGTTATTCGCCCATTTTTTTATGCTTTTATAAACACGTTTTGCGAGCGACTTTGCTAAGGCAGATTTTAATGAAATCATTTATTTAAAATCAATAAAGTTAGTTGGGTTAATAGGGTAGCCGTCATTCCACAGTTCAAAATGCAAATGTGGCCCCGTTGAAAGCTCTCCGGTATTTCCTGCCGTGGCAATAACTTCGCCTGCTTTTACCAAATCGCCCTGAGATTTTGTTAAAGAAGCGCTATGCTTATAAACAGATATAAGACCATAACTATGTTCAATAATGGTAACATACCCAGTAGTGGCCGTCCATTCTGCAAAAATAACAATACCATCGGCAGTTGCTTTAATTGGCGTGTCCTTTGCTACAACAATATCTACGGCATAATGTTTTTCTTTTGCGTTATACGATTCGCTGATGGTGCCATTTACTGGCGGAAACAACACGAAATTTGTAGCCGATGTTGCCGATTCAAACAAATTATATTTATCTTCTTTATCCACTTTTTCACGTAAAAGTGAATCTTCTTGAATAGGACTTAAATCCACTTCGCTTGCTTCTAACTTAACAGCCTCTATAATAGAATCTTTATTAAAATCTGCGGCACTCATGTCTCCTTTTAATACTTGTTTTATAGAAGAATAATACCTGTCATTCATAGCTATAACACGTTGTAGCGAATCGGTTTTATAATTCAATTCAGTAGCCTTCATTTTTAAAGCTGTAGAAGAATATCCCGGAATGTATTCTCTTAGTGATGTAAAAGCAATTATGGCATAAGTAACCGCAATTAAAAAAATAGCAGATAACGCTGCAACCACAAAAACATTTAAACGCGTAAGCTTAAATGACAAACGCTCTTCAAAGGTGTTCTCGTTAAGTATAACAAGCTTGTACTTATCTAATAACTTATTCTTAATTTTTTTGTTTTTTTTGTTTTTTCCCATATTAAAACAAAATTAAATAAAATAACGCTACTTCCTAATTTTTGAATATGAACTCATTTAAACTTTTTGGATTGAAGCGAAAATTAGTCGTTTTGTGGCCAGTTGGAGGCTTTTTTGAGTTGCATAGCATCGCTACGGAATGAAAAAAGACAAAAAGCGGGTGCAAAAGGGCGATTTTTTAGCCAATTAAAAAAGTTTAAATGAGTTCTATGCTAAAGTTACCGCTAAAACGCTTTTATTAAACTTTAATTATTAACTTTGTCTTTTAAATTAATTATTATGAGTTTATATATGATTCCTTTAGCAATCGGCCCAATGCAAATAGCATTAATAGTTGTTATTGTTTTATTGCTATTTGGCGGGAAAAAAATACCGGAATTAATGCGCGGATTAGGTAGTGGCATTAAAGAGTTTAAAGATGCTAGTAAAGAAGAAGAGCCTAAAGAAGATTCTGTAAACGATAAAAAACAATAGAAACTATATTTTTTAAAAGTAAAAGCCAACACAATGTGTTGGCTTTTTTATTACAATTATTTTTCAGTACGTGACAAAAATTTGTTTAGCTTTCATTAAATGATAGTAATGTTACTAAAATTGAGACTGTCAGGTTTTAAAAACCTGACAGATACTGAAACATCCAAAAACATAAAACTATTGATAATTACTAACTTAAAATATATGTTTCAATTTTTGTCATGTACTTATAAAATTCTGTTTTACTCTAGTTTAATAGACTTAATAATAGCCTCTAATTCAAAAATATAGTTTCGTTTTTCTACAGAAGGTGCATAAGCAAACCCTTCGGCAATGATCCATCGGTTATTAATTTTATCTTCAATGGCATAGTTTATATAAGGGCCCGCCATAACCGCATTCTCAACTTCCCACATGCCTTTGGTTTCCAGTGTCGGTTTATTATCCAAAATGGTTTCGCCATGAAACGGTGTATAAGCATCTTCAGTTATCATGTACGATCCATCTATGGGGCCTGCTATGTATTTTTTTCCAATGGAATCTCTAATTTTAATAATCTGCCCAATTAAGTTCGAATCCTTTTTAATGGCTTGTAAAGGCAATTCATATAGCAGAATATTAACATATCCTGTTTTGGTATCTCTTTTCAACCAATAAAATTTATCTTCTTTTTTAGCTAAAGTTTTAGAGACTCTATAAGCCGTAGGGAAATTAATGTTTAAACCTAAATTCTCTTGAATTTGTTTAGTATTATAAAGTGATTTTTTTATAAGCCGCTGCTTCTCTAAAAGCTCGATACCTTTAAAGGTTTCTATTATTCTGGATGAATTATCTGTCACTAACTTAATAATATCATCTTTCGTTTTGCCTGAAACGATAATCACCTTTTGAGGTTGCGCATAAATATTGTTTTCAAAATTTATGGCGGATTCTTTACCCATCTCAATTTTTAAAACCGTTCTGTTTTTTGTAATAAATCCGGTAAAAACACTTGGAGGTATTTGATTGATGTTAAAAATGGGTTCATCTTGAGGCAAACCATAAATGGGAGACGCCAGAACATCTCTTATGGCTTCACCCACTCTGCCTTCCCACATGTCGTTATCAATAACCACGGAAACGTCATTTAATTTTCCGCTGGAACCTAAAAGTGTTCTTTTTTTATCAGTATCGTTACAGGATACTACTAGGAATAATGAAAAAAGTGCTAAAAAAATCTGTCGCATAATAGTTAGGTTTTCAGAATTCAGCCCTTAGAAATTTTAAGGGTCATTCCTGGTTTTAAATTAGTACCACTAATATCGTTCCAATCTTTAATATTTTGAACAGAAACTCCAGAAAATTTTTGGGAAATGCTCCAAAGCGAGTCTCCGCTTTGTACAATATAAGTTGTCGTGTTTCCAGATAAAGGCTTTGTAGCTGCTGTTTTTTTTGGTGCAACAGGTGGTGCAGCTATATAAGGTTTTCTGGGGTAAATGGTAAGCCGCTGGCCAATACTTATGTTGTTACTTCGCAACCCGTTCCAACGTTTTATGTCGCTTACGCGAACACCATACATTCTCCCAATTTTACCTAAATAATCGCCCGATCTTATTCTATAGCGAATTCTATCATTGGCATTAAAAAATTGTGGTAGCGGTTTTTCTCGTTTTTCAAATTCAGCTTTGGCAAAGGCATATATAGAATCTTCATTATTTACAAACTTACCTATAACGTCGTTGGGCAATCGTAACGTATAATTTTCATCTTTTATAAACGGAATAATATCCAATTTATAAGACGGATTTAGAAACTGAAGGGTTTCAACGGGCGCTCCTGTTACTTCTGAAACTTGATCTAAGGTTATCATTTGTTTAACTCTAACAGTATCTGTTTCAAAATAAGCTGTTTCAGATTTATACTGCTTAAATCCGTGTTCCCTTGCATATTCAAAAATATACATATTGGCCAAAAATGCCGGTAAATAGCCTGCAGTTTCCCGTGGTAAGTTGTGCCTAATATTCCAATAATTTTGATAGCCTCCAGAACGCCTAATAGCTTTTGTTACATTTCCAGGACCCGAATTGTAAGCCGCTAATGCTAAATCCCAATCACCAAATATTTCATATAGTTTTGCTAAATATTTTGCAGCAGCTTCTGTAGATTTTATAGGGTCACTTCGCTCATCAACATAACTGCTTACATCTAAACCATACATTTTCCCGGTGGCAAACATAAATTGCCATAAGCCTGTTGCACCAACTCTAGATCTTGCTCTTGGTTTTAAAGCCGACTCTACAATGGCAAGATATTTTACTTCAAGCGGAATATCATAATTATCTAACTCCCTCTCAAACATGGGGAAATAAAAAGAACTTAATGTTATGAGCCTCTGGATGGGTTTCCGCCTATTTTTTAAATACGATTTTATAACACTTTCTAGTGCAGGATTATACTCTACATTAAACGGTGTTCTGGCATCAAGTTCTTTTAATCGTTTTTTTAAGGTATCTGTTGGCAACTCAGGATAGTCAACTTCTTCATAAGTAAGTTCGGTAACCGATTTGTAAATGGTATCAAAAAGGTTATTGTTATAAAGCTCTTCCAACCATTTTTCATCTAATGTCGCTGCAAGCTCATTATCCAATAAGGTTTTGAGGGATGTGCTATCAATTACGGCCTCAATAGGTTTTGTAATGGTTATTTTTCCATCTATTAAAGAATCCTTTATCTGTTCTTTATTTAATGGAATAGAATCTTGTTGCTGCGAAAAACCTAACACACCACAAAAAAAGAACCCTATAAAAAAACGAAAAGCCATAAAATCTATTCAATATTGAACGCTATTATGGCTAAAATCGTATTTTTTAAGGTAATTTGAAAATTTTTGGCAACAATACTTTGCTAAAGCATATAACAACCAAATAGGAGTAAAGGAATAATTAATGTGTTGACCAAAAAAACAGAGCATTTTATTATAAGAGAGTTGCCTTTTTTAAACACAAAGCATCAAATTTCAAAAACACTAAAGGAGACTTGTGGTCAAATAGTAATGCCCTTGCAGGTTTATTTCTCCATAGCACTAGGATCTTGCCGAGTATCAAATATTCTAATGATATTCAAAGATTTATTAGTTTCGTCAATGGTGTCAAGTATTTTATAATTTCTAACAATAATTCTTCTACAAATTAGGGAAATAACTTTCTATTTGTGTTTGTTTAGAAAAGTGCAATGATTTTGAAGTTTTTGAATGTCCGACACAATATTTTTTGCACCTTGTTCCAATTTCTGCTTAATAAAATTATAAATATCTTTTAATCGGCTTTAGCAGTATTCGACCAAAATACTTTATAACCTGAGTTCGATTAATAATTATTTGAATTTCATTTAGTT
>TARA_R110002049_G_scaffold2116_2_pt1 | contig 25162 bp, 23 predicted proteins | sample TARA_R110002049 | Tara Oceans TARA_R110002049 (sample SAMEA4396941) | marine metagenome | biome: Polar Biome; feature: [SRF] surface water layer (ENVO:00010504); material: water (ENVO:00002006), including particulate matter (ENVO:01000060) such as... | depth 5 m
AATTTAATCCTCGCAATGACGTGTAATTACGAGCAGATTGCTTCGGATTGGCTATTTTAGTGCATAAAGATTCTTAGGATTCAATCCTCGCAATGACGTGCTAAATCACGGAATCATAAACTGCTTCCAACTCCGCTACCATTCTATTCATACTGAAGTGAGCCACGACGCGGTCACGGGCGGCGAGGGACATGGATTGGTGCAGGTCTTGATCATTGATAAGTTGGACACAGAAGTCTACCAATTCCTGGTATTCATCGATCTCGGATAGGAAGCCCTGTACTCCATGCTGAATCACCTCTCCTATTCCTCCTGCTCTGGTGGCTACTACCGGTACTTCGCAGGACATGGCTTCCAGCATGGCGATGGGTAAGCCCTCAAACTCAGAGCTACTTAGGTAAATATCCATTATGGATAAGTAAGGGATTACCTGCTTTTGTACGCCTACCAGGTGAAAGTGCGCTGACTTCCCTGATTCTTCTATCTGCTTTTCCAGACGGGTTCTCCACTCTCCATCCCCTACTAGTATAAAGTGAGTTTCGGGGCATTTTTGGAGGATTTTTAGGGCTAAGTCTATCCAAATCCATAAGCGCTTTTGATCACGGAATACGGCTACGATGCCGATTACTTTAGCGTTTGGTGGGATTTGGAGTTCGTCTTTCAAATTGAGAGAAATCCCCCCTGCCCCCCTTTCTAAAGGGGGAGTTGGCTCTGTATCATCACTATAAGATTGCTTCGTTGTCGTACCTCCGCCTCGCAATGACGAGTCCAACGATGAGATTGCTTCGTCGGCTTTCTGGCCTCCTCGCAATGACGAATCTACATCCGACATCGGACATCCGACATCCGACATCCTTCTAAACACATCCGTATTCACCCCATTCTGAATCACTTTAATCTTCATTCTACCACCACGCTGGTAGGGGTCTATCATGGAATTGAGCTGCATGGAGAGGGCTACTTCGTTAGACACGGCGATGGCTATGTCCTGATTTTTGAAGCTCATTCTATTACCCCAGTAGGACACCTTGTTGTACCTATCCCAGGTATTATGCTCGGTATATACTATGGGGATTTTTAATTTATTCCCGACTGATCTGGCCATAATTCCCGCCCAGGGCAGGTGGGCATGAATGATATCTATACCCAGTTGCTTGGCAAAGGATCGTACCTTATTCACCTGAAAAAAGAGTCCCAAATTACCTGAGGGAATTAAATGAACTTTGATTCCTGCAGCTTCCAGTTCATCCACTATGTTGTTTTGTTGATGGTAGAAATAGAGACAGTGAAACTCAAAGCGAGACTGATCATGTACCAGGGCTGTTTCGGGAATCAGCTTTTCTGCTCCTCCACGTCCGAGGGATTTGATTAGGTGGAGGATTTTTATTTTATTTTTCAATTCTAGGTTAGATTTTCTACGTCATTGCGAGCGACGAAGGAACGAAGCAATCTGTCCGTCATTGCGAGGAAATAAGCTAATTATTGTTTTATAGAGTGATTTTCATTTCCGAAGCAATCTGCCGGCGTACTACTCCATTCAGAAAGATTGCTTCAGATTTGAATTCATACAAGTACCCATCAAAGTTGCGTTTAAATCTTCGCAATGACGTTTCGGATTGATCGTCATTGCGAAGGAGGTTAGAGGATTATGATTTATCGAGGAATCAAGCCGACTGAAGCAATCCGTTTGCTTTTTACTACTATCGAACAGATTGCTTCAGATTTGAATGGCTAATTTACCAATTAAGTCATCTTTTAAATCTTCGCAATGACGGTATGATAGAATGATTCAAATTCCTTTGCAATTTGGTTAATCTGATAGTTTTTTAAAACAAGGTCTTTGGCAGCAGCTGTGATTCTTTCTAGTTCGGTAGCAGGACTGGTTAAAACTTCAAGGATGCTGTCTTTAAATGCATTCGAATCTCCTGCTTCTACTAGCCATCCGGTTTTCTTATCTATTACTACTTCGCCTATTCCTCCAACATTATAGGCTATCACAGGTACATTGTAGGCAAATGCTTCTAATATGACAGCAGGTAATCCTTCTATGACACTTGGCAAAACAAAGATTGAATTGTCAGGTATAAATTGAAAAGCATTTGCAAGATTTCCTTTGAAAAGCACATGCTTATTCAAGCCTAAATCTGTCACCTGCTGCATCACATTCGTCTTCAAGGGACCTTCGCCAAAAAGCCACAAGGTAGCTTTGGGAAACCTTATGGATATCTCCCTGAAAATCAGAATGAGTGCTTGATGATTCTTCTCAAATGTAAATCCGCCAATATGAACCAAAACGGGGTCAGCTATTTCCTCTTTTTTGTCAGGTAGTAATGGAACATCAATTCCAATAGGGATAATTTGATGTAGCTTTTGATAAGCTGTGAAAGTAGATTTAAAATCTTTTGCTGATACTGCACTCACTGAGGCAATAGCATCTATCTGAGAATAAAGAAAAGCATTAAATTTATTCACCCAAAAGCTAGTGATATACCTACTTACCAAAGAAGCATTTCTAAAAAGAATAGGCACCTTCCAACCATTAATAAGTTTTGAGAAAACAGCAAATTTCAGCGTATCAGCTGCATTAGCTTGAATCAGGTCTGGTTGCTCTGTCTTAATTAAGCTAGCAAAACTCTTCCAAGCTCTCAGATCCCATAACCTATCTTTGATAGGTCTCTGTAAATGAATTTGCCTTCCCGTAAAAGGCAACTCGTAATCACCTTCAAAAACTGAAATGAGTATTACCTCATGATTCATTTCAAGTAATTTCTGAGCAAGTAGGCAGGCAAACAATTCTGCTCCTCTAGCCTGTGGCTTTTGAATAACCTGAAATATCTTCATGACAGAATATTATTGTCTAGAATACCCATCCAATACTAAGTAGTTTGCAGAACTATTGACTGTATGTGTGCCTATGATGGTGGGAGAAAAATCAGATTCCAGCATATCCACTGTTTCCTCCCGATATTCGTCCTTTGTCAAGACTGTAATGGACTGTAACTTTATTCTGTGACCATAGAACTTACCTGAATCCTGAGCAGGTCGAATCAACAACTTACCATTTGCAAAAATTTTACCGGCAGGTCTAGCGTTACGTACGTCTGATACGATAGGGTTCATAGGGTGAGATACCCAAGTTGGATTGAGAAAAGTATCGGAATAATAGAGATACAATTCATCGAAGGAGGAGCAAGCTTGATGTGATTTTTGATTAACAAATAGCCAATACTTATCATCCTGATAATGAACGGTGGGATCATAGGCTTCTCCCTCGAACCAAACACCTACGTTCACCCATTTATTGGGAAAACTTTCAGCTTTGTACAGGAACAAATGCCCTGCTTCTGCAGACTCAGGAATCAAATAAAAATCACCCTCATGTTCCCAAATGAAGGGATATGACAAGTGCCAAGATTCCTCTATGATTGGGCAAACTTGGGCTAGTTGACCGTCCTTCCATTCTGCAAATGATATTCTGGCTTTTTTACTTTTTTTATCATAATCTTCAAAAAACAGGTAGGTCTTAGCATCACGCTCTACCACAAAGGGATCTGCATAATACCTACTCGTATTAGTAGAAATTAGGGGGGTAAAGTTGGAGGCAAGAATTGAATCTTTTATGGGCTTTAATGCAGAATGTAATGCCTCGTCTGAGTGCTTTACTTCAACTTTTTTCGACTTAGAAGAGATAAATATTTCCCAATGAGGCTTTTTCGCGTATTCCTTGACTATTCTTAATCCGTTGTTCACCCAAAGTTTAACCCATAATGCGAACATGACACCTCCATTGGGAGGGCGATACATGTTTGCAGTATAGTCACCCGGAGAGTCTTGCAATCTTTGGATTTCTTCCTTCCACCTTTGCTCACCTAGAAATGAAAGCTTTTTTATCATTCTAGGAGCAAAATAGCATGACTTCCAAAATACTCTATTGGCATTTCTCTGAACTGAGAGTGGATCTGTGTGAGACCAGGACCTGTAAATCACCTGTCCATCATCCAATTTTTCACTGAGTATCTGAAGAATTGAACCAGTGGTTTCTTCACCCTTCATCACTTCCCAGAAACAGGGAGGCCCACCTCTATTTACCCTATTATCACCATGATGATAGGACCAGACTCCATACTTCGGAAGTCGAAGAATTTCACCTTTGAGGATTCTGAAACCAAGCCGTATTATTATATCCAAATCCCAAGTTCGAAGAGAGTCCAGATCAGTAGAAGATATATCATCCGTATATTTTTTCTGAACTGGCCAAATCTCCATTTTTTGGGCAGTGAAATTTGGGAGATCAGAGATCTTTTTCAGGGAGAATGCATCCTGCTTAGTTCTAAAAAGCCTTCTATCAATAGCTCTATAGATTCTATATAGAAGAGGAGATTTCTTTCCTGAGGATTTTGGTGTTTGGTTTTCGATAATAAGTACTATCTCTCCATAACCTTCCTCTTGGATTTTGCTCAGCATCTCAAAGGCCCAAGCTGAAAGCTGTTCTCCATCTGTCAAAATGCCAATTCTAAGCATGGTTAACAGATCTTTTGAAAACTTCTAACAAAACACCTTCATATTCCTTTGCTATTTTTTCTATGTCAAATCGCTGGATGGCAGTCATTCTGGCATTCTGCCCAAACTCTTCCATAAGCTCAGGATTTTCAATGGCAAACTGCATCTGAAACTTCAAGGAATCTATATTCTTAACTGGGAAGACAATAGCATTTTGACGATCTGTTATGGCCTCTAAATTCATTGAAATATCGGATGCAATTATTGGTATTCCTGCCATCATAGCTTCTACCAGAGCACCTGAGAAGCCTTCGTACCAACTTGGGAAGAGGAAGCAGTGGGCAGTAGGCAGTAGGCAGTCTGGATTCGGAACTTTACCTGGAAGTTTCACATGATCTGTAAGGCCTAGTTTAGTAATTAAACTTTCCAAATTAGAACGATAAGGCCCTTCTCCGTAGATGGTGAGGGAGGAATTAGGATACTTTTGGTTGACTAGTTCAAAAGCCTGAATAGCATCCTGAAACCCCTTGCGTTCCAGCAATCTACCATAGGATAAAAACCTATAACCGTCATTGCGAGGAACGAAGCAATCTTTTTCTTTATTGATAGATCGCTTCGTTCGTTCGCTATCCCCGCGGCGGGCAGGCGCAATGACAGGAACAGAACGCCCCCTATACACCACTGAGATTTTCTTAGGGTCCAACCCCAAGGTCTTCACATGAGAATCTGCCAGAGCCTGAGCATTTGCGATCCAATGCTTGGGAATTCCCGCGGTGAGTCTATCCAGCCAGTGAACTACCTTGTATTTCAAACCCTTTTTATCTTTCCAGGCCATGGGGGAATAGCTATCATTGACTAAGGTTCCAATCAATGGCACGCCGGTAATTATTGAGGCAATGCGAGTGATGATATCGGCACGCCAGAGACTGGAGACTAGGAGATCAGGTTTTTCGGCTCGGATCAATTTTACCAAGCGGAAAATCGCCTTTCCAAAATGATATGACTCGGGGATATTTAAAAAAACAAGCCGGATCCCGGCTTTTTTATATTCCTCTTTCAGGTCATGCTTGGGGTAGAAATAAACCAAGCTGACGTCAAGCTGATCTGCAAACCTAGACAAAATCTCCAGATGACTTCGCTCAGCTCCAGCATTGACTAGGGCGTCTTGGGTAAATAGAATTTTCACTTATAAAAATTAATATAATCTTCGGATGTTTTCCCTTCCACGATTTTGGCCGGATTACCTATAATCATGCAATTATCTGGAACATCTATGTTGACGAAACTGAGAGGTGCTACCAATACATTATTTCCAATAGTTATATTCCCTACTAATACTACATTAGGGCCTATCCAAACTCTATCGCCAATTTTAGGTGCACCTTTCTTAGAACCCTTATTTATACGGCCAATAGTTACTCCTTGAGCTATATTGCAATTTTGGCCTATTACCGCTTCATTTGAAATCACAATCCCTCCATAATGTCCCATAAAAAGGCCTCCTCCAATTTTGGCTATATGAGGGATTTGAAGTCCAAATCTAATTTGCATAAACTTGAAAAACACTCGTGAAAGAAATCCTATTGGATGCCAAATACTGAAAGAAGAAGCTATTCTCATCCAAAATAAAAATCGAAAAGATGGCACTAAAAAAGCCTTAAAGAAGGTATTCCTATATCTTTTTCGATCCTGATCAATAAGATTTTTTAATTTCATATAAGCTAAATTCAGGAAATAAAACGAAGAGTTTTAGGGTCAAGAGCCCTTCCTTTTTTATTAGTTATTCCATGCCAAAGGCCAATAAACTTAAGTTTAATTCTTTGATTTCGGTCTGGGGCAGAAAAGCTTGCCAAAACCCTTTTTGTAAAGAAAACAATGAAGTCAGTAAGATTGAAAAGTGTTAGATGCTTTTTAACAAAAAAAACATAATTTCTTTCTTGATAGTAACCTCTCCAAAGTGAGGAACTTGAAAATCCTGAACCAGCACCTAAATGCATGATATGATGAAAGTCATTGTGCACAACCCCCATTTTAAATCCAGCTTTTTTGATTCGATAGCAATATTCATAATCATCCACCATCATAAACCAATCTCGTTCAGGAACTCCAACTTTTAAAACCACATCAAAATTCATTATTGCCCCATCAAAAACAGCAAAATCTACTTCCTCTATTTCTCCTAAAGAGGGGAAAATCAAAGTTCGCTTTCCCAAACTTGCAATACTGCCCAAAGGTGAAAGTAAGCTGAATTCTGATTTTGAAATCTGGGAAATCAAATTTCCTGGTAACTCTTTGGCAGGAATGCTGTCATCCTCCAAAAAAATAAGGTATTCAGGTGTTGAACCAACTTTTATCAAATAATCTAAGGCCAACGCTAACCCACCTCCATGTCCAAGATTCTCATTAGATTTGATCAGCTTGATTTTTAAGATATCCCCATATTTCTCAATAATTCTGGAGGTTTCATCTTCACTGTTATTATCTACAAGAACTAGTTCATTATAGGTCCAATTATACCTGCATAAAGATTCAAGGATTTTACTTAAAATTTCGGATCTATTGTAAGTAATAATAATTATCGAATAGGAATCTACCGGATTCAAATCTGTCTTTCTTAAATTATTCATTTTGAAGAACAAACTTCTTTCCCATTTCCTTGATAATTGAGTGCCAAATTCCTGTGTAGACAAACTTGAAATTTATAACACCAAATCCCCATCCATATCGGAATCCATATAGTCCTTTTGCTAAACTTTTAGTCAAACAAACCATATAGCCAAAATAGAATTTATTTCTTTTCAAAACCGTGAGCAGGTTTCTAGTACTGTAATACTCCCTCCAGAGTTTATTGGAAGCCTTTTTTGAATAAGCAGGGCGATTAAATCCAATCCTACCGTATTTATTCCTTGCTTTTAAAAATTCATCGGTAGAAACCAATGATGTATACCCTGCTTTCTTTAGCTTCAAATCAAAATCCAGCTCTTCATAACCATAGAATAAGTCAGGCTCTGGCAAAACACCATCGTGCACTACCTTGGAGGAAACAATTTTCATTTGACCTCCTGCAATTGTATCAACTTCAATTCTTTGTTGCGATTTTAACTCAGCATCAGAAATCCGAATCACTTTCCCTTTTTTAGTGTCAAAGCGCTGACCGACTAGTCCCATCTGCCCTATTCGAAGGTCACCAAGATCTATAGACAATAGTTTGAAGATATTTTCAAAGCTGTTTTCGAATGGCGGAGGATCATCATCATCCCCCCAAAAAACCCATTTATATCCAGCTTCAGCCACTATTCTCAATCCAATGGCAGCTGCACCGGCCGGTCCGGCATTGTGGCCAACCCGATGATAAATCAATCTGTTACTATTAAGAGCTTCTATTTTTTGCAGGGTATCCGAGTCTACCGAATTATCGATAATCCAAAGTTTTTCGGGTGGAAATGTCTGATCAAACAGCTTTTGGATAGTATCTAATAGAATTTCCGGGCGTTGATAGGTAATAATAAATCCTCCAAAGAATTTACTCATTCTGAAAATTCCCCTTGATAGGATAAACGATTTTGGATAATAATGGCATACATGAAATCAAAAATCTAATTAAAGTATCAATTTTAAAAGGATTTATTAAGTATGCTTTTAATAGGTATTCTTTTGCCTCAGGATAATTCCCCAAACGTAAACCATTAACCCCTACTATTTGGAGATAAAGTCTTGTTATATCAGAGTTAAGGGAGGATTTATGTTTTCTAAGAGTATGCTTTATGGACTGACTCATATTATTCAAGTTTTTACTTCCCCCATCTAAAGATTCATTATAAACTAACTTTGCTGATGATATTAATATCACTTGAGAATTTAAAAAAATCACTCTCATGAAAAGCTCTGAATTCTCACCAAAAGATAACTTCTTGTCATATCCGCCAATTTCAACAAATAATGGCCTATCTATCATAAAGGTACCTGTTAAAACTGGATTGTATTTCCCATCCTTTGGAATGTAAGTTTGACTTAAAGTTTTTGAAGCAGAGATTAATTCATATCCCATTTGAAAAAATTTCCCAGTTTTATTTAATTCCCATGCAGAATGAAAATCAGATAGCCAGGAAGGTTTTACCCAATCATCTGAATCTAAAAAAATTAAAAATTCCCCTTTGGCCATGAACGCTCCAATATTCCGAGCTGAGGTAACACCCTGGTTTGAATGAAAATAATAGCTAATTCTAGGGTCTGAAACAAAATTATTTACTGTCAACTCAGTAGAATCTGTACTACCATCATCCGAAATTATCAACTCCCAATCCGTAAAGGATTGATCAAGAACAGAATTAATAGCAATTTCCAACAGCGAGGAACGATTAAAAGTGGCAATAATGATACTGAAGAAGGCCAATCTATTTAAATATTTCTTGGTTCTTTGAAAATGCAATAATTGTACTTCTGTAATTAGAAATATATGATCTAAACTTGCTCCTAGTTACAGTTTTAAGAACTTGCCCTCCTTTACTATTTGAGACAAAAAATGTTGATATAACTCCTTTTATAGTAACCCAAAATAGGTTAGCTAAATGAATTTTAAAAGAAATGGGACTTTTGAATTCATAAATACGGTAGGACTCCAAAAGTGGGAAATTAGAATTAATTCCCTTTTTAAGATTTAAATAATATTTCCAATAAAGACGATGACTTTCAAGATGATGCTCGAATATTAAATTGTCTTCAAACCATAATTCATACCCCAAATTTTGAACAGCATAACATAGCTCAACATCTCCACCTGAACTTAGAGAAGTTCCTTTTCTATCTGAAAGAATACTTTCAAAACCTCTTGCTTTTAATTCTATGAGGGCAGATGTTCTAAAGTAACAGCAAGCTCCATAATGGTAAGAACCTTTAGGTTGAAATCCATCTATCTTCCCTAAATCGCCTACAGCATAACTATGTGAAAAATCATCAAACCAATCTGGTTTAATCTCCTGGAAAAATGGCACCCCTTGACTACCCAATACACCAATTGATTGATGTGATTTCAGGATATCATAGCCAATTTTTAAAAAATCAGTTGAAATCAAATTATCATCATCGCAAAACAAAATAAATTCATATTTAGCCTCCATTACTCCACGCCATCTAGCAGAACTTAATCCAGGGTTATTCTCTGAAACCACCCTTCCGTCCAATCCGGATTTTTTAATAAACGAGTTGGCTTTTAATGCAGTTTGATCTTTCGATGCATTATCCACTACAATTACTTCAAAGTCACCACTAAACTCTGAGTCTATAATGTGATCCAAACACAAATCAATTCTAGATTCACCATTATAGGTACATATCACAATTGAAATTCCTGATTTTAAAGAATTCATTTGGAAAAGCTAATTAACTACCAACCAATTTGACTTAAAAATTTCACCTTTTAAATAAAAAAAATCTAATCCCGGAACAATTACTTTTCCATCAGAAAATTCCGATAAATATCCTGCCCAAAGGCTAAAGGTACTATTTGCCAAAATCAAATTGGGAAATTGAGATAATCTTAATAAGTCTTGACCGGCTGATTTCGAGTCTGTTAAATAATACCGGATTTCTTTTGGAACAAGATTTTTAACATAAACAGGATCATCTGTAAAAATAGTAATGGACAAGTTGTTTAAACCGCAATCAAAAAATGAAAGTGCTTTTTCATAATAATCCCAGCCTAAATTTTTGCAATTTTTATCTACTAAAAAATCTGTTCCACGGATATGCAGAGCAACATCATTTGATTTTCTACTAATTTTATAATCATTTACATATGACTCGTTAAACTCAATGTCTTTTACCCCTCCAAGATCAAGAAACTCTAAATATTTTGTTGATTGCCAAAAACCTGAATAAATTCCCGGCCTTGACATCTCATCTGATTCCTTATAAGAGCGACCAAGTTTTGAATAAATTGAACTTAGGAGTTTTCCAATGAAATTGCTGTTACCTTCAAAAATGAATTTTCTCCTGTGCTCAGATAAAAATTTAAAATCAGAAAGTTCGAATTCACGTGGTGAATTCGCATTTCTAAGGCCTCGGGCATCAAACAATACCGTCAAGCCAAATTTCTCTTCCATTTTAATTCCATAAGCGTACTGAAACAATTGGTTCCCCAGCCCTCCTTTCAATCTGATTATATATGGCAACTTCAACTTCAATTTTTTTTTCAGTGATTATCCCAGTTTACAACAATGAAACTTATATCATTCGGTGTTTAGAAAGTGTAAAAAATCAAACTTGGATAAATTTTGAATGTTTGGTAATAAATGATGGCTCAACTGATTCTACGCAGGAATTAATTGAGGCAACAATAAAAGATGATCCTAGGATTATCCTTTTAAACAAACCCAATGAAGGACTCTCAAGTGCTAGAAACTATGGTATGCAAAGTGCAAAAGGCAACGTATTTGCATTTTTGGATTCAGATGATTTTTGGGAATCTTACAAACTTCAACAGGATTCCGAACTTTATCTTTCAAATCCTCATATTTCATTAACATTTTGTTCGTGTAAAACCATAAATGAAAAAGGAAAAATTGAGAAGTATTTGAGCAAACCGTACAACAACAATCCTCTCGAATTGATAAGCGAAAATTCTATAATCAGTTCAGGATCTGGAGTAACTTTAAAAAGAATAGTTTATGAGAAAATAGGCCTATTTAATCTATCTCTTCGTTCTTTTGAGGATTTGGAATATTGGTTTAGAGCGGCAATTCATGGATTTAAATTTAGCTATGGTGACTTGCCTACTGTTTTTATTCAAAGAAATTCTAAATCTATGAGTCAAAATCATAATAGAATGTTAAAGAATAATTTGCTTTGTTTTAAAATTCAATTAACTCTTTTGAATGCACATTCAGAAAAAACAAAGAAGGTAAATATTTATGCTTTTAAGCGAATTAAAGGTGTAAGAAAATACACTCATAAATCAAACCTTTTTATTGGAACAAAAACTGCAGTTCTTATGGGCTATGAGTTATTTAAGTTCAACTTACGATCCATTTTTCCAACTAATGGACTTGGTTCATAATCTGACGGGATTAAGAAGAAAATTCCGCCCACGAGATGGAATTTATACATGGGTAAAACTCTTTTTACTATTTCCTTTAAATTTTCAATAGTAGGGTAACCATCTATTCCAACAAAGTCCTTAGCATCATCTATCACTATTATGTGTAGATTCTTCGAATTACTAACTGCCTCCAATTCCTTCTCAATTGGACAATCAATATCTCCTCTAGCAGTAATACCTGCAGAATAATGTGCATCCAACCAAAAAATTGAAGGTTTTGATAATTGCGGGACCAATTGATCAAGAACCTTTCCACTGTCTCCTTGTAGCAATTTTATATTTGGAAATTTTTTGAATTTTTCGACACATTCTTCAAATAAACTTTTACTAAGTTCAATCGAATATATTTGCTGGAAAAATGGAAATTGGGAATAAACCATTTCTCCTTTGTATGTCCCTGTCTCTACCAAAGTTTGAATCCCATACTCTTCAGCAAGTCTTCTAATTATAAATTGTTTAACTTCTTTTGGAGGTGGATAGGGGCCATTCATCAGTAACCATTCTTTGAAACTTACTTTCTGCTTTTTTCTAAAACCAGATCCTCTGACAATTTTTTTTATGGAAAAAACAATATTCATTTATGCCTTTTTTAGGGATTTCTTAAGATGATAACTACGTGTTTTTCTAATTATAATACCAATAAACTTTTTCCATGTTTTTGCTAATGGTTTTGAACTATCATTAAATACCAGCTTAAAAAAATCTTCTATTCTTTTAGAATCAAAGTATTTTGTTAATTCATTGTTTACAAAACAGGGTCGAGAAATAAATTCCTGATATAACTCATCATTGGTATCTAATTCAATAATTTTATTAATTAATTCTTCATCGGATTTAAAATTCCCTCTCCAGAGTATTCTTTCTGTGTTGAAATCTTCATTAATCATAGAACTTCCCCAATAAATTGGGATTGTATTTGTGAACATAGGTTGATATACTTTTTCTGTAACATAACCTGGAAAAGAGCTGTTCTCAAATGCAATAGTAAATTTATAATCCTTTATAAAGGATAATTTATCTTTTACCATTTCCCCGATATTATTCATAAAACCACCTCCTGAATCAACCTTTTTATATGCACATAATTTTTCAAAGAAATTGATGCGCTCCTGAGATTTCCCATTGGATACCACAATGCAACAAAATTTAGATTTCTTTATAGTTTTAATGCTCTCCAAATATTCCGGATTCAAAAGATAACTAGGATCAAGTTTATCCCAAATAACATATAGTGGAAGTCTCAAATGGTTAATTCTTTCAATAAAATCAAAACTTAATGCGTAATCACATTCATAGAAATTAGCACGAATATTCTCCGCAGAAAAGAAAATTCTTTTGCATGAATACTTTAAGTATGAATGAGAGTATGAAGAGTAAAACAGAAAATCTGGGTCATCGGAAAGTTCTATCGCAAATCTTTCTGATAAAAAATGATAGAACCAATTATCCTCTGGATCAAAACCTTTCCAAAAATCAACAAATTTGATTTTGATTTTAGTACTCATTTATAAGATCTAAATAGAGATTCAGACTGTTTTCAATTCCAAATTTTTCTTTAGCTCGCTCCCTGTTCTGTTGTCCTATCTTTATTAAATCCTTTTTAGAAATTAATTTGATCCTGTCTACAAGCCCTTCTTGATCTTGATGGCTTAAGAAATATGGGTAATCTTTTCCTAGAAGTTCTTCTGACCAAACATACCTATGAACAAGTACAGGTAACCCCGCAGCCATAGGTTCTAATATTCCATTTGGCATTCCTTCTCCATGAGAGTAAAATACTGCTATCTGACATTCCTCAATTAAGCCAATCATATCTTTTACCTGACCTAAAAGAAAAACGTAATCCAATAATCCATGCTCATTGATGAAATTCAAACACTTTTCGTATTCATTACCAAATTTTCCTGCAAGGTACAGCCTTGCATTTGGCATTATTTTAACTACATCTTTCCAATCTTCTAAAAGCCTAATATGATTTTTATTGGCATGAATATTTCCAATCATCAAAACTTTTAATAACTCTGATTTCTCAAAATCAAGCGAATTTTTGAATTGATAAGCATCAATATAATTAGGAATTACATGGACTTTACAATCTGTCTTTTCCTCTATATACTTGGCTCCCGTTTCGGAATTTGAAATAAATACATCCGTATTCCTCAGTGAGAACTCTTCCCAGGGATGTCCTGTAAAACCAATACTGATGTCACGTTGATTCCAAAAAACTTTAGCGCCATTAAACCATTTTTTCAACCTTCCGAAAATTACGTTTGGCGGGTAAGTATAGGATATAATAATGTCAGGTGACAAAGCTCTTACTAATTGAATTAGTTTGAAAAGATACTTGAGTTTTATTAATCCTCCTTTGAAAGTAGGTTCTGGATTCAGTAATAATTTCTCCTGAAAGCCCCAATGAAAAGTTGAAATACCCGACTGACTAAACTTATCAATTCCCAAACCGTGCTCATCTCCGAAAGCACCAACATGAACCTGATAACCGTTCTCCTGAAGATACCTCGCCAAATAAAGTGCTTGAGTCTCTGCTCCACCCACTTCAAATCTATGTAGAGCAATAAGAATGCATTTTTTGGACATTTTTTTAAGGTAAAAGAAATTAACACTTACTTATTTTGCCCCAACCACTCTTGTAAGAAAACTAATAGCCATTGTTGTCCAGAATTATTACCATTTGCAATTTTCTCCAAAGCTGAGTGTTCAAAAAAAGTATCCAATCCATTTCCTGAAGACAGAATCCTCTCTTTTACTTCGTTTCGTGATTTAGCTGTTTCCTCAAACCATTTTGAAATAGGAACTCCAAATCCCATTTTTTTTCGGAAAGCAAATTCATCGCCCATATCTTTTGCTAGTATTTTCTTTAGCAATTGCTTACCGACCCACTCACCAGAGGATTTATTGATATTAAACTTTTCAGGGATTTGAGAGCCCAACTCGACAACTCTTATATCCAATAAGGGCGTCCTTACTTCCAGACTATGCATCATACTGGCGATGTCAACTTTTGTCAGGATGTCGTAAGGAAGGTAGGTTTGAAAATCCAGATTTTGAGCTTTTTGGAAATGACTGTAGGAGTAAGATTCATTCCATATTTTCTGGTGAATAGCATCCGTTTGGTTTAAGTGATCAGAAAATTCAGGCTTCCATAAGTTTGATCGCTCGCCAGGCTCATAATATTGGATATAGCGCTGCCAATCAGAAAGGGAGGAAGTTCTTAACGGATATTTATTTGGGAAAATTGAGCTCATTAAAGGATATAATCTCTTTTTGTAGGCTTGAAGATGCTCAGGAACCGGAGATAAATGTCTTGACCACCTGTTGGAGAAACTCTCATATCCGGCAAATAGCTCATCTCCTGCATCTCCAGAAAGTGCCATAGTAACATGTTTTCGGGCTAATTGAGAAACATAATAAGTGGGTATAGCAGAAGAATCACCAAATGGTTCTCCATAGTGACGAACCATATCAGGCAGTATAGAAAGCGCATCAGGTCTAATGATGGCTTCATGGTGATCTGTACCCCAATGGTTGGAAACTTTTCTGGCATATTCCAATTCCGAATAACCCTCCTCTTCGAAACCAATACAAAAAGTCTTGACTGGACTTGCCATCAATTGAGACATGTATCCCACAACTAGCGAAGAATCTACACCTCCAGATAAAAAAGCACCAAAAGGTACATCTGCAACCAAATGAGCACTCACAGATTCTTGGATGGTATATTCCAATGCCTCCATCCAATCTTTTTCTGTTCTGGAATATTCAGGTTTGAAATCCAGTTGCCAGTAGGAATTAATCTCTTCTATTTCCCCTGAAAAACTTACACGCATGTAATGTGCCGGAGGAAGCTTCCTGACTTCCTTGTAAATGGTATTTGGCGCTGGTATAAACTGATAAGCTAAATATTGATCAAGAGCAGTCAAATCAATATCCCAATTTAGTTCTGAAATTGGCTTTAGAGCCTGGATTTCAGAAGCAAAAGCAAAGACTTCAGAATTATGCGCATAAACCAGAGGCTTGATTCCAAAATGATCCCTTGCCAAAAAAAGCTCTTTTTTGTTCAAATCAAGAATGCCAAAAGCAAACATTCCCCTGAAGTGTCTTACACAATCTTTTCCCCAATGCGCATAGGACTGTAAGACTACTTCCGTGTCTGACGCAGTCGTAAAAGAATTCCCGAATCCTTGTAATGTTTTCCTTAGCTCTCGGTAATTATAAAGTTCACCGTTATAGGTAATCCATAGACTGCCATCAGAATTGGATAAGGGCTGTTTGCCCCCTTCCAAATCAATAATAGAAAGTCTCCGGTGCCCTATTCCTACATTTTCATAATAAAAAATACCTTCACCATCTGGACCACGATGTGTGGTTAGTAGCAGCATTTTATATAATAATGAACGATCTACTTGACCGTTTGAGTTAATTATACCTAAGATTCCGCACATTCCAATTCAAACGCTTCTTTCCAATTCTTCAACAATATTTCATTACCCATTTTTGCAGAATAATCCAATCTAATTAATTTTGAGGCATTGACTAATTTTGACCTATTAAAATAAATTTCAGTAATTTTTTCTATCAGCTGATCCAATCCTAAATCAAAAAAGAAACCATTAACCCCATCTTCAATTACAATATTAGGAAAGCCTATTTTCGTTGAGATTGCCGGAATTCCTGATAATGATGCTTCTGCAAACATTGAAGGACCAGAATCACCATCAGAAGCAATTACAATTAAATGTACGTCATCATAAAACCTCGGAAGTGTATCATAAGGACCCTCAAATCGTGATTTAAGTATAATATCAAATCCTTCAGCAATTAAATGGTTTATTGCAGGAACAATTACGGAATAATAATTTTTAAATTCACGATTTGGATTACCAGTCCATCCAATGACTATAGTCTTCGAATAATCCTTAGGGACAATATAAAATTGATCTTCACCCTTAATATAATTCAAAAACAATTTCTTAATTGGAATATCAGAAAAAGTATTTACAACATTAACAGATCCACAAGACAGCAAAGATGCATCTGATAAATACTTTAAATAAAAACTATGTATATCTATATCAAACAGGATACGCTCGTCCCTTAGTATTGACAAATAATCTAAATCAAGACATTTAGGAGGAAATGAATCTGTATAAATACCTTTTATAATTCTTTTGCCATTCTTACTCAAATTTGCATACCTATCAAAGTAAAAATCAAAGTAAAATATAATATCATATTTCTTCCAAGGAGGCAAGACACTTCTTTCAAACCAAACAGAATTTATTAAAATTTTCCTTTTCCAAAAAGGTGTAAATGTATAATTCAAAAAACTATAATTCCAATCAAAAAGTTGATTCAGATAAAAAAATGATTTAAAATTCTTAATTGACCTATGTATATCCTGTTTGATTATTAAGTAAATAGACTTTTTTTCAATTTTATAGAGATGACAACAGCAATAGTCAAAGTAAAAATCAGCATGATCAGATAAATCATGTGCCACTGCTTTTCCAATATTATCATAAGCCCAATTAGGCCTATCAGAGTATATTAAAATCCTCTTTTTACTTTTCAATTTGTTAAAATCTTAAAATTAAGATCAGGATGGATTAACCCTTCAAATTTTCCATACCAATTATGGTCTCTTTTTTTTGTTTCAAATAATTCAAAAACTAAAATTTCAATAATTTCATAAATCACTATAGAGGTGTCCTTAACAAAATAAATCGAAATTGAATATCCACCTTCATTCAGTAATCGCTTTGGAATTACACATTCTGAATAATGTAATCCCCTACTTAATATAGGAACAGGAACTTGAGAAATTACATTCATAACGCATTGTCCAGTATCAGAATTTAAATGGATACTTAAATTTAAAGGGACATTATTTTTTTCAACCCAAAAACCAATTTTGATTACCAAATCTTCTTCTCTAGAAAGAATACCAATACTGTCATAGGACTCAGATTTTAATGAGATACTTGCTAACTTAATCCAATCATTTCCTGGAGCTAAATCGTAAGACCAATTATTATCAAGCAAGCTATTATTCTTAGCAAACAAATACTCGCCAACTACTTCTGAGGTTATCCCCTGTCTCTTAATTAATGAGTTTTCTAATAATAGAGCCGAAGTACATAAAGATTTTACTGCTTCTAGGTTATGACTTACAAATAAAACTGTTCTACCATGACCAGCAACATCTTTCATTTTACCCAAACATTTCTTTTGAAATTCGTAATCACCAACAGCTAATACTTCGTCAATAATGAGGATTTCTGGTTCAAGATGAGCAGCTACTGAAAAACCCAAACGGACTTTCATCCCCGAAGAATAAAACTTAACAGGAGTATCTATAAACTTCTCAACTCCTGAGAAATCAATAATTTCATCCAGTTTAAGGTTTATTTCCTTTCTCGTCATTCCAAGTATAGTTCCATTCATATAGATATTATCTCTTCCTGAAAGCTCTGGATGGAATCCTGTTCCGACTTCAAGTAAAGAAGCAACTCGACCTTGGATTTCTATTTTGCCTGAAGTAGGTTCTGTAATCTGGGAAAGGATCTTTAGAAGTGTTGATTTACCTGCGCCATTTTTCCCAATAATTCCTAAAACTTCTCCTTCTTTCACTTCAAAATTGATATCCTTCAAGGCCCAGAAAATCGATTCATCCTCTTCTGAAAATCTGTTCATTTTTCTTAGCTTTTGGAGATTAGAAAATGGGGATTTTAGAATATTTCTAAATTGACCAATTAAGGTTTCAGCCTGCTTTTCTTTAAGTCCGAGCCGGTAACGTTTGGAAAGATTTTGAACTTTGATAACCTCAGTCATATTTATAGAAATAAAATTTTGACTTCCAGTAAATTGAATTCAACAAATTATTTATTGATCTTTTAATTTTAAAAACTTTTACGTATTGAAAGGAAAGATAAAAATGATTCCATGCTATTTTTCTCATAATCTTACTTTTGAACCTTTCAGTTGCCAATTTATTATAGGTCTTTAATTCCTGCAAATTTCGAATTGGTAATGAAAATTTATCCTTCTTATATTTTTGTTCTATACCATCTTCATGGACTCTATAAACAGAGCCTATAAAATCCATAATTTTAACTTTCCCATGTTGGGAACATAAAAATATTAAGGCCCTATCTCCACCGTAAACTTGAAAAAACCAATCAGGTATAAAAAAAGACTTTCTAAAACAAATAGAAGCAGTTGGTATAGGGAGAAAATGATAATCAATATCTTCTAAACTATAATTATCCCTATCTAATTTTCCAATAATTGTGGAAATATTATTTTTGAATGATATCTTTTTTGAATAATGACTTACCAATGAGTAATTTTTGTTCAACTCTAAAAATTCAACTTGTTTCTTCAATTTCAAAGGATCTGTCCAATAATCGTCTCCTTCACAAAGTGCAATGTATTTTCCTTTACAGTTTTCAAGAGCCCAAACAAAATTCCCCATCATCCCTTTATTCTCGGAATGCCTCACGTATCTTATCCAATGACCTTTTGGATGGTTTTCAATGTACTCTTGAACTATTAATGAAGTAGAAATAGGGGATGTGTCATCAGCTATCAATAATTCAACGGGAAAATTAACATGCTGCATCAATACGCCTTCTATGGCATCACGAATGAAAACCTCCTGATTGTATGTTATCATACAGACTGAAACAAAAGGTAAACTTGTCATTTTCTTAAATAATTCGACCCGGTACCCCTATCACAGTCACCCCATCCGGTACATCATGTGTGATTACAGATCCTGCTCCAACTGTTACATTATTTCCTATTTTGACTTTTGGAAGGATGGTAGCATTTGCTCCTATGGAGCAGAAATCCCCAACTTCCACTTTCCCAAGCAGAACCGCTCCGGGATTGACCTCAGAGAACTCTCCAATTTTTACTTCGTGGTGAATCTGCGCTCCTGTATTGATTAGCGACCCTTTACCTATTGCTGTTCTTGCTCCGATAAAGCAGAGATTGAAAATGTCCGCATCGTTATTAATCGCAAAGTTACTGTAAGCTATACCTGTGCCTTTTACTGAAAAGAGATTCCCTCCATTTTTGGAAAAATCTTGATACAACTTGAATCTGACTTTTGGATTTCCTGTTCCCAAAATAAACCTGGGATCTTGCTGGAATTTTTCTTTCAGCTGATCCATCGTATTTAGAACCGGATAGTTATCCTGAAAAATTGAAAGGGAATTAATTCCATCAAAGAAATATAGATATTCATCCAATCCCTGTGAAATAAGGATATCCAGTAATTCCAACGCATGTCCGCCAGCTCCCGCTACTATCATTTTCCAGTATTGTTTTGTACTCTGAGTAGTAACCTTGCTATCATTCGTTGTTCCTCGGCTGTCAGGCTATGGTAAAGTGGTAAGCATAATACTTTACAAGAGAGGTCGTCTGAGATCGGTGTGTTACCGGAAGTATAGTCCAACGAGTTCAAGCCAGGATAGAAATACCTTCTGCTAAATATCCCATTATCCTGAAGTAGCTTTATGCTTTTCAGTAAGGTAGATTCATTCGAAAATAAGATGGGAAAGTAGGAATAATTGTATTTTTCAATTCCTTCGATCTTCGGGAAGTTGACATTTAGAGTGGATAGTAACTCTTTATATCGAAGGGATTGCTCGGCTCTTTTTTCGAAAATCTGATTCAAGTACTTTAGATTCACCAAGCCCATCGCAGCATGAAATTCTGAGTTCTTCCCATTAATCCCTACGCCATCGAAGTTCTCATAGCCATCGTGTCCGAAGTTGCGGTAGTAGGCCATTTTTCTCAGGACTTCTGCATCTTGGCACATGACCGCTCCACCTTCTATGGTATGAAAGAGCTTGGTGGCATGAAAGCTACAGGTACTCACATCTCCATAGTCGAAAATGGATTTGCCATTGACTTTGACGCCAAAGGCATGTGCCCCGTCGTAGATAACTTTCAAGTTGTGCTTCTTTGCCAAGGCTGCTATAGCCTCCACATCACAGGGAATTCCATAGACATGAGTAGCAAGAATAGCAGATGTTTGGGGAGTGATCACTGCTTCGATCTTAGCAGGATCGATGCAGAGTGTATCTTCCAGAATATCTACAAAAACCGGTTTGCAGCCTTCCCATACTATGCTGCTGGTCGTGGCTACATAAGAAAATGGAGTGGTGATGACCTCTCCTTTAAGATCCAAAGCTTTGATTGCTAGTTGGAGTGCGATCGTCCCATTGGTGACAAAAAGCAAATGATTCAGTTCCAGGTACTCCTTGAGTTGTAGCTCAAGTTCATTTACTAATGGTCCGTTATTCGTCAGCCAATTACGATCCCAGATACCTTTAAGGTAAGCGTCGTATTCAGCTTTTGGAGGGAGGAAAGGTTTTGTTACAGGGATCAAGGCTTTAACTTAAAATGGAAATAATTTAAAATTTAAATTGACCATAAAATTGTGTTCACTAAAAGATTCGAACCTCCAAAATAAGTCTATTTTACTATTCTTTTCAAAACCCCAATTATCAACATACATTCCAAATATTGAACCATTATACATAATTTTCAAAAAATTTAAAAATATTTTATTAGATCTTACTAACTTAAACATACCTGCGATGTAATACTTCATCTCATAGAATTTCGGAAAAATCACTAATAAATTCATTTAAAAACAAACCTACTCCAATTTTATTAAGATGTACATTATCACCGAAATTTCCATCATTATAAGAAATATAAAATCTTGAATAATCAAAAACAACATAACTATCCTCATTTAAATAATATTTTAATGAGTCCATTTGAGGGATTTTATTTAAATAATCAGATGATAGATAAATTGGAGGTATTACAAATATTACTGTAATATTTTTTTTCTTAATTTCTTCCAGCTGCTTATTAAACAGCACCACATTAGATGTATCTAATCCTGCTAATAAGTTATAGTTATCAAAAACCGATTTTCTTTCTAATTCAATGGGCCAATTTGAATTTATAATTTTAGAATCTAAGTTAACGTTGTTTCCAAAATAATTAACCATTCCTCTTTTTAGCAATTCCTTATGCCTTAAATATTCAATAAATTTACACTTAAAACAATTCACTAAATTATTACTCATCAGAAACCTAGAAATATCACAATCTTCCATAATTGGAATTAACTCTTGGTAAGAAAAAATATCCGAATTTGTTTCAAAAAAATTGTAATTAATCTCCCAAACAATATATTTAGGATCCGATTTGAATTTAAGGTAATAATTAAGAAGTAACAATTGTGTCTCTAATGATGCTGCATCAAAGCCTAGGTTATACACATTTAAATTAAGTTTATCTTTTAGATAATTGGAATCAAAATGCCTATATGCTCTTGAGCTCCCTAAAATCAATACATCATATGATATGTCTTTATTTTTGATCCATCCTAATCTTTCCTTCTTCAACCCATCATCTACATATTTTAAAAACGTATAAATAACTATTAAAAATATTGAACAAAAGATTATAAGTCTACTTAAAAATACACTCATCAAAACTGAAAGTATATAAACTCTTTAGCCTCAGTAAACACGCCCCAGAAAACAATCAGAAATCCTGTAGTGATGTAAGCTGGATATCTAAACCATTTTCCTTCCAATCTTGCCAGCCAGTTGATCTGATATCTACCTACCCATTCTAGTGCAAGAAATAATATCAGTGCAATTCTAATATCATAACCAAGCCAAGCAAAATTCTTTGGTATTAGAGGGTTTACAAACAACCCACTTAAATACCCCCAAGCATCTCCTACCGCATCTACTCTAAAGAAAACCCAAGCTATACAAACCATAGAAAAGGTTAATGCCATCTGAAGAACTTCTTTGAATGAAGGTATTAGATGCTCCCCCTCGTGCAAGTGAGCTCTATTCTTCCCAATCAAGAAAATAGGGATAAACAGTGCGGCATGAATTCCGCCCCAGACTATAAAGGTCCAGTTGGCACCATGCCAAAATCCAGATACCAGGAATACTATAAAGATATTGCGAATGGCTTTGGCTTTGGGAACCCGGCTACCTCCCAGTGGGATATAGAGGTAATCCCGAAACCATGTAGATAAAGAAATATGCCATCTACGCCAGAACTCGGCTATATCTCTGCTGAAATAAGGAGTTCGGAAGTTTGTCATCAGATCGAAGCCGAAGAGTTTGGCTACTCCTATGGCTATGTCCGAATAACCTGAGAAGTCTCCATAGATCTGAAAGGCAAAGAGTACTGCTCCCATGATTAGTTCCAGTCCGGAGGCAGTTTGGTAGTTCTCGAAGATGGGATTTACTATCAGTGCGCAGTTGTCTGCTATCACCATCTTTTTGAATAAACCCCAGAGGATGAGTTTCATCCCATCGGAACCTTGCTGATAGATGAATTCCCGCTTTTTGAAGAACTGAGGTAAGAGATTGGATGCCCGCTCAATGGGCCCTGCTACCAGTTGGGGGAAGAAAGCCACGAAGGTAAAGAAGGCAACTGGGTCCTTGGTAGGCTTGAGGTTGCCACGATAAACGTCGATGGAGTAGCTGAGTGTTTGGAAGGTATAGAAAGATATGCCTACTGGCAGGATTAAGTTTAGGGTACTGATATGTGGCTGGAAGCCTATAGTAGAGATCAGCTCTGCTGCGGAGTCTATGAAGAAGTTGAAGTATTTGAAGAAGGCAAGAAGACCGAGGTTGAATACCAGACTTATTGTTAGGTAGAGTTTGCGCCCATGAAAGAGACCGGAGACAGAAGACGGAAGACGGGAGTTTTTGATGACCGATGTCCGATCCGCCACGGCGGACAGGTGTCCGGTGTCGTATTCGTCATTGCGAAGGTTGACTGCTGATTCTGAATTATTACTGTCGTTTCCAACCTGAAGCAATCTATTTTCTTTACTATCAGATTGCCGCGTCGTACCTCCTCGCAATGACGTAGAATCGCCCATTTTCAATCCGCAAAGGTAATCCACTGCAGAGCTAGCGATGATCAATCCAAGGAATCTCCAATCCCACCAGCCGTAAAATACATAGCTAGCAAGTAATATAAAGGCATTTTGAAGCTTCAAACTCTTCTGAAATACAAACCAGTATAGTAGGAATACTATTGGTAGGAAAAGAAGGAAGGTGAAGGAGTTGAAAAGCAAAGGTTGGGTGTTGGGTGTTGGTTGTTAGTTGTTAGTTGTTGGTTGTTGGTTGTTGGTTGTTGGTTGGTGGTTGGTGGTTGGTGGTTGGTGGTTGTTGTCCGATGTCCGATGTCCGATGTCCGATGTCCGATGCCCGGTGTTGGTTGTTCGTTGGTGGTTGTTGGTTATTGGGTGTTGGTTGCCTCTAATATCTAATCTCTCCCGATAGCTATCGGGATCTCTAATCTCCTATACTTTGTCCAGTTTAACCTTTAACGCTCGCAGGTGGATTGTTTTGCACTCTGAGTAGTAATCTGGAGATCATTCCTTGTTCCTCGGAAGAGAGGGTATGGTAAAGCGGGAGGCATAGCACTCTAGCTGCAATCTGATCAGAGACTGGTGTACATCCTACTGTGTAATCGAGGGTATTTAGTCCTGGATAGAAATACCTGCGGGCTCCTATGCCTGTATCAGCAAGTAGCTTCATACTTCTGAGCAATGCGGCTTCATCCTCAAATAAGACCGGGAAATAGCAATGGTTGTATGCTTCTATATTTCTGGTATCGGGAAAGCGTACATTCAGGCCACTGAGCAGTTCCTTGTATAGCTTACACTGTTCCTCTCTCTTTGCGAGAATCTGTGGTAGGTGCGGGATATTCACCAATCCCATGGCTGCATGGAACTCAGAGTTTTTGGCATTGATGCCTACTCCGTTGAAGTTCTCAAATCCATCATGGCCGAAGTTTCTCAGGTAAGCCATCTTCTTGAGGAGTTCCGGGTCTTTGGTAAACACTCCACCCCCTTCTACGGTATGAAAAACCTTGGTAGCATGAAAGCTGCAGGTGCTGATATCTCCGTAGTCGAAAATTGATTTGCCCTTTACCTTAACTCCGAAGGCATGAGCCCCATCGTAGATAACTTTGAGCTTGTGCTTCTTTGCAATCTCGGCTATGGCCTCCACATCACAGGGAATGCCGTAGATGTGGGTTGCTAGAATCGCTGAGGTGTTGGGAGTAATGGCGGCTTCGATCTTTGCAGGATCTATGGTCAGTAGCTCAGGCAGTATATCCACATACACCGGTGTGCATCCTTCCCATACTATGCTGCTGGTGGTAGCCACATAGGAAAATGGGGTTGTAATGATTTCTCCCTGCAGTTCTAGGGCTTTAATAGCGATCTGTAAGGCAATGGTACCATTGCTGACAAATAGCATGTGATTTATATCCAGGTATTCCTTGAGTCTAAGTTCCAGTTCATTGACCAGCGGCCCGTTATTGGTGAGCCAGTTGCGCTCCCAGATACCATCCAGGTACTTATCGTATTCTGCTTTAGGGGGGAGGAAGGGTTTGGTTACTGGAATCAAGGGTGGTTTGTTGTTAGTTGTTGGTTGGTGGTTGGTGGTTGGTGGTTGGTGGTTGGTGGTT
>TARA_R110002049_G_scaffold40337_7_pt1 | contig 25150 bp, 21 predicted proteins | sample TARA_R110002049 | Tara Oceans TARA_R110002049 (sample SAMEA4396941) | marine metagenome | biome: Polar Biome; feature: [SRF] surface water layer (ENVO:00010504); material: water (ENVO:00002006), including particulate matter (ENVO:01000060) such as... | depth 5 m
GGATATGAAGCTGATTGCTAGTGCAATAAGTGGTTTTGGCGCAGATGATATTAAAAACATCGAGCAAAACTGTAATATTGATGTTGAAATTAACGGAAAAAAGATTATTTTAGGCCTTGAAGATGTGGAGATTACATCTCAAGATATTGAAGGATGGCTTGTTGCTAACGAAGGTGCATTAACTGTGGCTTTAGATGTTACAATCAATGAAGAATTGCGTAAAGAAGGTATTGCAAGAGAACTTGTAAATCGTATACAGAATTTACGTAAAGATTCAGGATTTGAGGTTACGGACAGAATTGACGTACAACTTCAGAATGATTCACAAGTAGCAGCAGCAATTGCTTCAAATGAAGAATATATTAAATCAGAAACATTAACAGAAGATTTAAAAATTATGGATACTGTAAACAATGGTATAGAAATTGCTTTTGATGAAGTAAATACCAAATTGTTTATTAAAAAACATTAAAATTATATGGCAACAAATACTACAAGCAGATATTCGGATAAAGATTTAGAAGAATTTAAAATTATTGTTCAAGAAAAAATTAAAAAAGCAGAGCACGATTTACAATTGATAAAAAGTGCTTACATGAATGATTTTGATAATGGTACAGATGATACATCGCCAACTTTCAAGGCTTTTGAGGAAGGAAGTGCAACAATGAGTAAGGAAGCAAACTCTGCATTGGCTATTCGTCAAGAAAAGTTTATTAGAGATTTAAAGAATGCACTTATCCGTATTGAAAACAAAACTTATGGTGTTTGTCGTGTAACCGGAAAATTAATAAAAAAGGAACGCTTAAAATTAGTGCCTCATGCAACATTAAGCATTGAAGCTAAGAATATGCAGTAACATTCCTGCGGAAGCAGGAATCTCATTTTATTGAGATTCTATTTTGAGAAAAAACGCAATCATAAAGCCATGGAATATTAATTTCATGGCTTTTTTTGTGCTTTTTGTTTTGAGTCCAATAACTGGCAAAGCTCAGAATATTATAGAAAAGACAATTGAAGTAAATGGCATTAAGTCCATTTCAATTAACGGAAATCAAATTTTTAATATTTCTGTTTCAACTTCAGAAACGGATAAAATTAGTGTCACCTCAATTTTAGATGGAGAATATCAAAATGATTTTCAGGTAGTAATTAAAGAAAAAAATAATACGCTTCAATTAAGTTTAGAACATTTGTCTTTAGAAGAAATACCGGATGACAAGCGTAATGCGCATAAGGTCATTGCTGCCGCATTGCATATTGAAATTCCTGAATATCTTAATGTAAATATTCTGAGTGATATTGGTTCTGTGAGCTTATTAGGGACTTTTAATGTGCTAAATGTTGAATTATTACGTGGACAATTCAATATAAAAGGAAAAGTTAAAACAGCAACTGTGAATACGTTAGACGGAAATATTCACGTTATTACTAATAGTGCTACAATTGAAGCAAATTCTAATCATGGAGAAATAGATTTAGATGAATTTTCTAATACTACTTCTATTTGGACATTGACTTCAATAAATGGAGATATTAGAGTTAAATAATAGTGAATATAATTGATTAGTATTATGAGGTTTTATTTCTGTTTACTAATTAAAACAGGCTTTGTAAGTGTTTTTTTAAATGAAATAGTCAGTTATTTTTTAAGAAAAATCCTGCAAAAATGACATAATTTTACGCGAAAACCGTAAAATATTTTATAATCTATTTTTTTTTTTAACATTAATAGTAATTTTTTTAACATTTATTGATTTTGTATAGTATTGATTTTTAGGTAGTTTTACATTGTCAGAAAATTCTACTCATTTCTTTTACAAGGGGATTTGAAAAGAATTGATGATAAATTGAATTGATTCATAAAACCGGTACTGGTTTATTTTTTTACTTTGTTAATTTCACCTTGTCACCTTGTCACCTTGTCACCTTGTCACCTTGTCACCTTGTTACCTTGTTACCTTGTAATTTTAATCCTTGTTTTAAATCTTTATTAATCAGTGTTGTCATTCTTGCTTTAGAGTTTGATGTGCATAAAATTAAAATTATGAATAAAAAAGTCAAGAAGCTTTTAATGTTTTCTGTAATGCCAATAATAGCCCTTTTATTAATGTCTGCAAATGGCAATGGTAAAGATGGTTCAAAAAAAGGGCCTGATGGAGGAGGGTCTGGATGTGTAGTTAAGGAGTCCGATACCGAAGTTACATTATTTTCAATGTATCAAATGCCACCTGGTCGAATTAACAATTGGGCTGTACCTGTATATCCAAGTTTGTGGTCTGGAGCTTCTAGCGCTACAGGGTTATTTGGTGATGCGGATAAATATTATTGCGTAATTACTATTTCCTCAAATTGTAACGATTATAATAGGGAGTATGTTTGGGATCCAGATACTCAGGGTGGAACTACGATGACTATACCCGTACCTGAGAATGATCAGTTTAGAATAAACGTAGAGTACTGGGAGCAATGTGGACCTTATTGGGGTTCAAGTAATTCACCTACCTATGCTAGAGGTTTGTGGTTTTCGGAAATAACACAAAATTATTCTTCAAATATTTCGATTAGTAGTTGGATTTATTTGAGAAGAGAAAATTGTTAATCATATAAATTAATCATATAAATGTTAAAACAAAAATCATGAAAAAAATAACATATATTATAATACTGTCTATCTTTTCGTTTTCTTGTAGTGATGACAATCATGACTTAGAAACAGAAGTAGATGTTAGTAGTGTAAAAACTTTTGAAGATTATTTAGAATTTAGTAATGCAGATATAAACAATAAAATTCTTATTCAACGTGTTGGTGGCTTAAATAGCTCAAATAGTATAAACACTATCAGTACTAGTTCAACTATAGGTGCTATTGACTTAGAAATTGATGGAGTTTCCTTTTCCGGAGACAATATTTATTATGGAGATGAATTGATAAATTGGAACAATAATATTGACGACCTGAGTATGTTCTATGGAAAGCAGGTTAATGTTAATGTTAAAAATAAAATTTCTCAAGCAAAAAATGATTCGAATTCGGAAGAGATTGTATCATTTTATATACCAGAAATAATCTCAGCGAACCTTTATAATCTTAAAGAAGGACATATTCAACCTGGCTCTTACATAACATGGAATACGGATTCAGAGAATGTAAATGGAATTATACTTGCAGTTGAGTATAAACCTACAAGTCAATTTTCTCAAGAAATGGTTGAGAACTATAATGAAAGGTTGATTAAAGGTTTGACAATTGATGATGTTGGAACTTATACTATTACCGAAGCAGATTTGGCGGAATTTCCTGATAAGGCTAATTTAACTTTTTATATTGGCCGCACTGGTTACAGTATTGAAACTGGTAATGAAGGTGAAAATGATGTTTACATAGGTGCGTATACTTCTATGAGAGCTGATATGAAAATAGATAAGGAATAGAAATAAAAATTTGATAGATTAAAAAGGATCGTTTATTAAAACGATCTTTTTCATTTTAAAAAAAAGTAAATTAAGGTTGTTCAAATGAAATCATTTTTTATACTAATAATTTTTGGGGTTTTAAATTTTATATCTTGGAATATTTATGGTTCATTTTTTATTTTAAATATTAGCTTAATTTTTTATTTTTTAGAAGTACAAAAGGATAAGAGTATTTATGTTAAATCTCTTTTATGCTTTGTATTATTATTAATTTTTAATTTGACTAGTGTCTTTTGGTTGTTCAAAGTTGATGGTTATAAATCGATAATGATTTTTATAGCAAACTCACTTTTATATTTACCAATTTATATTGTATATTTTCTGTTAAATTCTAAACTTAAGAGTTTATGGTTTATCGTTTTTTATATTAGTTTCGATATCATTTATTCTCTCTGGGATTTAGCTTTTCCTTGGTTAAATTTCGGAAATGTTTTTGGAAATCAGTGGTATCTAGTTAATTGGTATTCTATAACGGGAACTTATGGTGGTAGTTTATGGCTATTAATTATGGGCTGGTGTTTTTATAACATTATTACTAATCGTAGTCGAAGAACATTTATAGTTTTTTTTTCTCTAGGCCTTTTTCTTCCTATATTTTCATTATTTCAGTATTTAACAAATTCATATGAAACTACAGAAAATGAAATAATTAACGTAATAGCTTATAATCCAATCGAAAAAAGTTCTACATACAATTCTACTAAAGAAATGTATAGCGTTATAAGAAGCATACCAAACATAGACTTTGTAGTTACTCATGAATTGTTTTATCGAGGTTTACATCCTTCCCAGTTAAAACAAGGAGTTTATGTAAATTATTTTGATTTTTATCATCAAATAAATCCAAACACAAAATTTGTTATTGGAACAGAACTCTTTAATAATCGAGAAATTAGATTTAATGGTGTTGCAGCTGTATTGAATAAACAAACATTATTTAGAACTAAAAAGAAGTATGTTCCTATAACAGAGTACACTCCATTTTTGCTTAGAGGATGGTTTAGCAATTATTATCAAAAAAACAATAAAGATGATGAAAGTAAAATAATTAAATCTTTAGAAGTATTTCCTCTTGTTTGTTATGAGTCCATTTTCTCTTCATTCGTAGCACGAAAAAGTTTAAATGCTAATGCTTTATTTTTATTAACGAGTGAAAGGTTTATGAATGGTTCAGATTTTGGAAAAACTCAGTATCTTAATATTGTAAGGCTTCGGGCGATTGAGAATAATAAATCAATTTTAAAAGTGTCCGATGATGGTATTTCCTGTTTAATTCTACCTAACGGAGAAATTGAATCATATCTCACAGATGAAGTAGAACAAATTGAATTACAATTATTTAAAAGTCAAAGTATGTATTCTAAATTAATAAATAGTTTATGAAAAGATTGATATTAACGTTAATTATCTTGATTATGTGTTTTTTTTCTAACGCCCAAGCCAATGATACTGAAGCTGCATTATACAATGTAGGTTTTGGAGCTGTATTTGGTACTGTAGGAGCAATAATCAATAAATCTCCAGATGAGCATTTAGGTAAAGTGATTAAAAAATCTTTATGGCAAGGTGCATTAGGTGGTTATATTACTTTTGAGAGTAAACGGATTTTAAGAGAAGCTAGAAGACAAGAGCAATGGGAATATTTTTGGATGGCAAAATTGGTTAATGCTGCAGGTACTTCTATTAAAGAAAACGCTGCATTAAATAAAGATTTTTACGACAGATGGCATTTAAATATTGGTTTTAGTAGATTAGAATTTAATACAAAGGATGAGTTCTCTGTAAAATATAAATTGATGCCTGTAGCATTTACTTATACAATTGGCATAGCGTTACAAACAAAATTTGAATTGGAAAAAACATTAAAAACGGGTGAATTTATATTTTCAAGTAATACAGATAGATTCACAGAAACCAATTCTAGAGGTGTAGCTTTTCCTGGAAATATTGTTGTTTACTCTCCTTATATAAATGATTTTAAATTAATAACTCACGAAGTAATTCACTTATATCAGTCTAATGATTTTTCTGTTTTCAATACTTATTTTAATAAGCCAATTAAGGCATGGTCATCTAATAGTAAGATAATTAATTGGGTAGATAAACATTTATATCTAGAATTTCATTATTTAATTCAAAAACCGATTTATATTTTGGAATCAGAACCAACGGATTCAAGTTTATATTACAATAATTTCTTTGAGCACGAGGCTGGTTATTTTGGTGGCACATTACATTAGTTCTAAATATAATCCTATTTTTGTTTTTCAAATTTTTTAGATGTCTCTTAAAAAAGCCTCAATACTTATACTCATAATACTTCTGATAGATCAAATCAGTAAGATTTACATTAAAACTCATTTTCAGTTGGGTGAAGATGTTACTGTTTTTTCTTGGTTTCATATTGCATTTATAGAAAATGATGGTATGGCTTGGGGAACAAAACTGAGTGATTTTACGACTTTAATTTCTGATCGTTCTGCTAAATTAATTTTAACCTTATTTAGAATTGTGGCTGTAACAGGTATTGCATTTTGGTTAATAGATGTTACAAAAAAGCAGAAATCTAAAACCTTAATCTTTGCTATTTCTATAATATTTGCAGGTGCTTTAGGTAATATTATAGATTCTGTGGTTTATGGTGTGTTGTTTAGTGATAGCATAATGCAGGTGGCTACATTTTTACCTGAAGGTGGAGGTTATGAAAGCGTGTTTCATGGTAACGTTGTAGATATGCTTCATTTTCCTATTTGGAGTGGTGTTTTACCAGATTGGCTGCCATTAATAGGAGGAAAGGTGTTTTCGTTCTTTGACCCTGTTTTTAACGTAGCTGATGTCGCTATTAGCACAGGTATTGGGATATTGATAGTCTTTAATAAAAAGGCGTTTAACTAAGATTTATGCTGTTTTATTAAATACAGCTTCTAACTCATCAATTTTAACGGGTTTAATAAGGTAGTTTTGTACAGAAGATAATGATTTAGCCTTTTCAATATCTATAGAGTTTATAGAAGAGCTTACCACGTAAAGCGTTATTGGGTTATTAAATTTATTCTTAATTTTTGTAAAACGCTCTAGAAACTCCCAACCATCCATTACAGGCATATTAAGATCTAGTAGAATTACTTCTGGAAGATGTTCTTTCTCAAAGTTTTGTAATAGTGTTTCAAAATAATCTATACCTTCTTTACCGTCTTTAAATATGAGAAGATGATCACAGAGTTTTTTAGTTTCTATAATTTTTCTCACCAAGTTAACATATATTTTATCATCATCTATGATACAGGCAAGCTTTATTTTGTTCTTCATTTCTATTAGAATTTTATCGTAAAAGTTGTCCCACTGCTAAGATCACTTTTTACTTGTATTTCGCCATTTAAAGATTCAATTTGATTTTTGGTAATAAACAAACCAATACCTCTTGCGTCTGCATTATAGTGAAATGTTTTGTACATACCAAAAACTTTATCTCCAAATTTTTCCATATCAATTCCAGAACCATTATCAGAGATTTTTAAAACAATCCGATCTTTGTTGGTATAGTCTAGTGAGGTGCTGATATTAATTACAGGATCTCTGTCCTTGTGCTTATATTTAATAGCATTAGTAAGTAAATTTAAAAAAATACTATCTAAATATGCAGGAATATACTCAATAAATTCAGCTCTGCTAAAATCTGAATTTATAGTAACGTTATTATTTAAAATTATTTGGTTTATAGAAGTGGTAACTTGGTCTAAAGTGTTATTAAAGCTTACTTGCTCCTTAAGTTGGTTAGAGCTAGTTTGTATTGAAACCACCTCATTTAAATGCTCTATGGTTGTATTTAGGCTTTCTGATACATGGGTAATGTTATCTAGTAATTCTAATTTTTCTTCTACAGTATCCAAATCGTTTATAAGCTGAACAATTAAAGTTAAATTGCTAGAATGAGATCTTAAGTTATGTGAAACAATATGTGCAAAATTGAATAACCGAGAGTTTTGAGAGGCTACAATACCCGAAGCTTTTTCTAAATTAATTTCTTTTTGAATGTTATCATCTATATCTTGAAAAATACCACGTACACCAATGATTTTTTTAGCATCATTATAAATGGGTTTACCAATGGCTCTTGCCCAAAACTTGCGTTTATTGGCTGTAAGCATTAGTATTTCTGTGTCAAAAGGGATACCAGATAAGGCACACTCAAAAAATGTATTTGCAATAAATGCATGGTGTTCTTCTGCATATAAAGACATTCCCATCTTTAATGATGGAACAAAATCTAAAGGATATTCTAAAATCGTTCTAGTGATATCGTCCCAGTAACTCTTTTTGTTTTCAAAATCGATATACCAGCTTCCTGTTGAAGTCATAAGGGCTGATTCGCGGTAATAAAAATTGTCTTCCTCTAATTTTTCATTTGGAAGAATATGAGGTTTAGGGTTCGTTTCCGTCATGCTATTGTAAGTTACAACTCAGATTTTGGGGTAAATATGAATACTTGAGGTTGCAAGATATAAAAAATTTACACTTTATCTAAATTTTGAGCACTTCAACGGTAGTTAAATTTCTTTAAAAATGATAAATTTTATCAGGAATAACACAATAGTCTAGTTTTATATCATTTTCTGAAAAGTCAGAAATTTCGACTTCAGCTTCAAAAAGGGATAATCCTATTTTTACTGTTTCAGTTTTACAATGCTCTAAAAAGCGATCGTAGAATCCTTTTCCATAACCAATTCGATTGCCTTTGCTGTCAAAAGCTAAGAGTGGAATAAAAACGACTTCTAATTGAGAAGATTGAATTTCTATACCATCAACAGGTTCTGGTATGTTGTAGTTGTTCTTTTTAATTGTTGTGCTATCAGTAAGAAGAAAGTGAGACATGCTGTAATCTTCAAAGTTACTTTTAGAAATAACGATGTGTTTATCTTTTCCGGCTAATATGTTGAGGATAAAATCGGTATTGATTTCTTTTTGTTCTTCAATCGTTAAGAAAATATGATAAAAGTTTTTGTTCCAAATATCAAGTGATAACAACTGGTTGGCAATTGCTATACTGTAATCATTAACTTGAGTTTCAGTAAGCGATTGTCTTAAGGCTTTGTACTTCTTTCTTAGTTCTGCTTTTGTCACTATTTTTCTTTTGTAGAGATATGAAAAATGGCATCACCTTGGTAAATTATTGGTGATTCATTAATATTAATAATATAACCGTCATTTGGTGCTTTTACAAAATGATTAAAACTACCATATGGATCTGTAATGTTTCCTAAATCATCACCTTTTTTAACTTTAGAGTTTATGCTAATTGTAGCTTTAAACATGCCAGAATATTTAGCTCTAACCCATTTACTATCTAGTAAATGAATACAATCTTGTTTGGGTTGCGAGACTTTAAATTTTCTATTAAGCATTTCGAGATGGTTCAAAACGCGTTTAATACCGTTGACAGCTGTGTTGGTAATGGTATTATCTATATTAAATGATTTTCCACCTTCAAATAATAGAATAGGAATCCCTAGTTTATGGCAGGTATTTCTAAAAGATTTATTCAGGTTTTTAGAGTAGAATACAAATGGAGCTCCAAAAACATTTGCTAACTTATCTAATGTTTTTTCATTTTTAATAATTCGTATTTGTGCTGCATTAAAGCGATCCGCACCACCTGTGTGAAAATCTAAAACCAAGTCTGCATGAGGCAAAATTTCAGTAACCAATTTAAAAGCAACTCTACTAGCTAATGAACCACCTTTTATACCCGGAAACACACGATTTAAATCGCGACCATCAGGAAACTCACGATTCATGTTTAAAAAACCAAACACATTAATAACCGGAACACAGATAATAGTTCCTCTTTTTGGTTTATTTATTCCTTTTGAGATTATTTGTCTTACAATCTCAACACCATTAACTTCATCACCATGAATACCAGCTGTTATTAATACTGTTGGTCCAGGTTTTTTAGAGCGTTCTATTATAACCGGAACATCAATAGTGTTCTGTGTATGTAGTTTTGCGACATTAAAATTTACTTGGGCACTTTCTCCTAACGCTACTTCCTTACCTAATATATGCAGTATGTCTTTTTCACTCATGGTAAATACTGGTGTAAAATTGATTTTATTTTTTACTACGCTCAATAAAAGTAATTATTGCTTTTGCAATATTTTTGTGCGTTGCACCTTCAATACCTTCAAGTCCTGGTGTAGAATTAACTTCTAATAATAATGGACCACGTGCAGATTGTAGCATGTCTACTCCACAAACGGGTAGTTTTAATACTTTAGCCGCATTCATAGCAAGCTTTAGCTCGTCTGCATCTAATTTTATAATATTAGCAGAACCACCTCTGTGTAAATTAGATCTAAATTCACCTTCTTTACCTTGGCGTTTCATGGCACCAACCACTTGGCCATCTACCACTAATGCTCTTAAATCGGCACCTTTGGCTTCTTTTATAAATTCTTGCACAATTACTCTAGCTTGCAAACCATTAAAGGCTTCTAAAACGGATTCTGCTGCGTTTTTACTTTCAGCCAAAACTACACCAAGACCTTGTGTACCTTCTAGTAATTTTATTATTACAGGTGTACCACCAACGTGCTCAATAACTTCTTCTACATCGCGAGAGTAGTTGGTGAATACTGTTTTTGGCATTCCAATTCCTGCTTTGCTTAAACGTTGTAAACTCTTTAGTTTATCTCTTGATCTTAAAATGGCTTCAGAAGAAGCGATAGTAAAAACACCCATTTCTTCAAATTGACGCACGACTGCACAGCCATAAAAAGTAACCGAAGAACCAATTCTAGGAATAATTGCATCTACATAATCTAAATAACGGTCTCTATAATAAATAGAAGGTTTTTCTTTTTCTATTATTATATCGCATTTTAGCGGATCAATAATTTCTACAGAATGATTTCTGCTTTCTGCTTCTTCAACGAGTCGTCTTGTTGAATAAAGGTCTGGGTTTCTCGAAAGAATTACTATGTTCATTTAACTATGGGTTGTTTAAAGGATTGGTTATCTAAATCCACATCAACCAAAAATTTGTTTTTCAAAAATTGGCGACCTATTAATACTGGGAATCTCATGTCTTCTCTAGTGCTTAAAGTTAAGTTAATCTTATAACTTTTTCCAAAGAATACAACGGTTGTTTTAATTTTATAACGGTTTTCTTTATGTCCATTACTACTTTTTACATCTGTATAAGTGTATGTATTAAAAACCACTTCTTCACTTTTAAAGTTAGGATGCCCTTTGCTTTCAAAAATACAATAGAGTTTACCGTCTTGTTCTCTAATTTTAGAGCAATGAATAGCAGAAGTATAAGCTCCTGTGTCTATTTTAACATCGATGTTGTTTAGTTTTAATTCGGGAAAATCGACTTTATCTACGCGTCCCAAAACTTTTTTTGTCATAAGCTGAATATATAAAAAGAGGCGCAATATATGATAACTTTAAGTACTTGTAACTTTAAATTTATAACTTTTATTTACCTTTGGTTATATGCCAGAATCGACCTTAGATATCCAAATAAAAACCTTACCACATCAGCCTGGTGTGTATCAATATTTTGATGTAGATGAGCGTTTAATCTATGTTGGTAAAGCTAAAGATATAAAAAAGCGTGTAAGCAGTTACTTTAACAAGCATCACGATTATGGTAAAACACGTGTTTTAGTTAAAAATATTGCTTCAGTAAAACACATCGTTGTAGAAACTGAAAACGATGCTTTATTACTAGAGAACAACCTAATTAAAAAGTATAAGCCTAAGTATAATGTTTTATTAAAAGATGATAAATCTTATCCTTGGATATGTATTAAAAAGGAACGTTTTCCTAGAGTATTCCCAACAAGACGCGTTATTAAAGACGGTTCAGAATATTTTGGACCTTATACAAGTATGAAAACCGTAAAAACGCTTTTGGGTTTAATAAAAGGCTTATACCAATTAAGAACTTGTAATTATGATTTATCCGAATCTAAAATTGGATCCGGAAAGTATAAAGTCTGCTTAGAATATCACTTAGGTAATTGTTTGGGTGCTTGTGAAGGTTATGAAACTGAAGAAGAATATCAAGCAAATATTATTGCGATTAGAGAAATTTTAAAAGGTAATTTTAAAGATTCTTTACAGCAATTTAAAATTCAGATGCGTCAACATGCAGAAGCTATGCAGTTTGAAGATGCTCAGAAAATAAAAGAAAAACTTGAGGTTTTAGAAAACTACCAAGCTAAGTCAACCATTGTAAATCCTAAGATTAGTAATGTAGATGTGTTTACTATTGTCAGTGATGAGACTTATGCTTATGTAAATTTTTTGCAATTAAGTTATGGTTCAATTATTAGGTCACATACTTTAGAATTAAAAAAGAAATTACAAGAATCAGATTCAGATTTATTAGAATTAGCAATTACAGAGATTAGGCAACGTTTTAATTCAAACTCAAAAGAAATTTACGTGCCTTTTAAAGTCAATTTAGGAAATGATTTAAAAATCACAGTACCCAAACTTGGTGATAAAAAAAGTATTCTAGATTTATCAATCAGAAATGCTAAGTATTTCAGAATGGATAAATTTAAACAGGTAAAACTTGTAGATCCAGACAGACATGCTAATAGAATTATGGCACAAATGAAAGCCGATTTACGTTTATCTGAAGAGCCAAGACATATTGAGTGTTTTGATAATTCTAATATTCAAGGAACAAATCCGGTTGCTGCATGTGTGGTTTTTAAAAATGGAAAGCCAAGTAAAAAGGATTATAGAAATTTCAATATAAAAACTGTTGTAGGCCCAGATGATTTTGCATCGATGGAAGAAGTGGTTTACAGACGTTACAAACGTTTGGTTGAAGAAGAGCAACCATTGCCTCAACTTATTATCATTGATGGTGGAAAAGGGCAATTATCTTCAGCGTTAAAAAGCTTAGATGTCTTAGGATTACGCCAAAAAATCGCTATCATTGGTATAGCAAAACGATTAGAAGAGTTGTTTTACCCAGATGATCCAATTCCGTTGTATTTAGACAAGAAAAGTGAAACCTTAAAAATAATACAACAATTAAGAAATGAAGCGCATCGTTTTGGAATAGAGCATCACAGAAATAGAAGAAGCAAAGGTGCATTAACAACAGAGTTAGAAAATATTTCTGGTGTTGGAGAGCAAACCATTGTAGATTTAATGAAACAATTTAAAACCGTAAAACGAATTGCTAATGCTAAGTTAGATGAGCTTGAAGCAGTAGTAGGAGTTTCTAGAGCGAGTAAAGTTTATAATTATTATCACAAAGAATAAATTGTAGTTAGTTAATACGCTGCAATTAAAAATACAACCCATCGGTTATAACTAATGAACATAAAACCTCTCATAATATTCTTATTTTTTATAGCTTTTTTGCCCTTAAAGGCTCAAGATACTATAGTGAAAAAAGAACCTAAAGTAGGTTTGGTACTAAGTGGAGGAGGCGCTAAAGGCTTTGCTCATATAGGTGTTTTAAAAGTGATTGACAGCTTAGGTATAAAAGTAGATTACATTGCTGGTACAAGTATGGGAGCGATAATTGGGTCGCTATATGCTTCAGGGTATTCTGGTAAGGAACTAGAAATAATGTTTGAGACTCAAAATTTTGATGAGTTAATTAATGATGCATTTCCGAGAGGTTCTAAATCTTTTTACGAACGAGAAAATGCAGAGAAATATGCTGTAACCTTACCCTTTAATAATTTTAGAATTAGTTTACCTTCTGCATTGTCTCGTGGTCAGAATGTTTATAATTTATTATATCATCTTATGCTTCCTGTGGATGATATAGAAGATTTTAGCAAATTACCGATTCCTTTTTTTTGTATAGCGACAGATATTGAGACCGGTGAATCATTACTTCTTGAAAAAGGTAAATTAGCAGAGGCAGTTTCTGCAAGTGCTGCTTTGCCTTCGTTGTTTCAACCTGTTGTAATTGGTGATAGAATTCTTGTAGATGGTGGTGTTACAAATAATTTTCCGGTTGAAGAATTGCGTGCTAAAGGCATGGATTTAATTATTGGCGTTGATGTTCAAGATGGATTAAAAGATCGTGAATTGCTTAAATCAGCTCCAGACATTCTTTTTCAAATTAGTAATTTCAGAACTATTAAAGCAATGAAAACTAAGACGAATTTAACGGATATTTATGTGAAGCCAGACATTACTAATTACTCAGTAATTTCATTCGATGAAGGTGAGGATATTATTAGTAATGGAGAAGCCGCAGCGAGAGTACAATTGTTAAAGTTGCAACAGGTAAAAAAACAGCAATTAAAAACTAAAGAGCACGTACAGGTAAAAGTTTTAGATAGTTTAACTATAAATCATGTCAGTTTAGAGGGGAATGAACGTTATACGCGATCTTATTTAATAGGGAAACTAAAATTAAAAGGAAGTGAGAGGATAAGTTATGCAGACTTTAAGCAAGGTATAAACAGCCTTATTGCTACAAATAATTTTGATACGTTTAGATACCATTTAACACCTACAGAAAATGAGTCTGAATTTAATCTTACAGGAAAAGTAACTGAGTCCGAAACGTCAACCTTCTTAAGATTAGGGATTCATTTTGATGAGCTCTATAAAAGTGCGATACTCGCTAACTTAACAAAAAAGAAGTTGTTGTTTAATAATGATATTGCTTCTTTAGATATCATTTTAGGAGATAATTCTAGGTATAATTTCGATTATTTTATTGATAAAGGGTACTATATAAGTTTAGGAGCCAAATCACGATATAATCAATTTAATAAAAGCATAAGTCCATTTCTGGCTTTAGACGAGAGTTCATCATTATTAGTGGATGTAAACAAGCTAGAGGCAGAAGTTTCAGATTTTACAAACCAACTGTATTTGCAAACTATATTTCAGAAAGATTTTGCTCTAAGACTTGGAGGTGAGTATAGGCGATTTAAAATTACTTCTGAAACTATTGTAGAGAACGAACAATCTAATGAGACAACTTTTGAAAATACAGATTATTTTAGTGTTTATGGTAATTTAATATACGATGATTATGATAATGCCCATTTTCCCAAAAGTGGTTTTTATGTAAATGGCGACTTTCATTTGTATTTAAAAGGGTCTGGTTTTAATACTAATTTTAATGAATTTTCTATTGCTAAGGCCGATTTAGGTTATGCGTTTAGCTTTAATGATAAGTTAGCTTTAAAAACGGAAATAAATGGAGGATTTAAAATAGGAAGTAAATCTACAACCACCTTAGATTTTGTATTTGGGGGCTATGGTGCTAATTTTATAAATAATTTTTATTCGTTTTATGGTTATGATTTTATCTCCATTATTGGAGATAGTTTTGTGAAGTCTACTTTTACTTTAGATTATGAGTTTCATAAAGGTCATCATATTCTTGGTGCTGCAAATTTTGCCAATATTGATGATGGTCTGTTTGAAACGGGTGAGTTTATCTCATCACCAAATTATACAGGTTATGCCTTAGGTTATTCTTTAGAAACATTTATTGGGCCTTTAGAAGGTAAATATTCTTACTCGCCAGAAACAGGCACTAGTTATTGGTATTTTAATCTTGGATTTTGGTTTTAAAAGGTCCTTTTTATTTTATTTCAAGAATTCACTTAATTTTTCGATATTTGTAGAACATGAAAGTATTCTGGCAAGACATAAAACTTCACTTACACTTCCTTATCAAAAGGAATCCAGAATAGCTTGCATTTTTTGTACCTTTAAAGCAAATAGGGTTTATACAATTAGTATATAAACGTTTCAACTTTTAAACCATTCAAAAAATGCCATTTTATCATAAATTAGGGAAAATTCCACCAAAACGTCACACGCAGTTTAAAAAACCAAACGGTGACTTCTATTACGAGCAATTGTTTGGTACTATTGGTTTTGACGGTATGTCTACCAACAGTTACCACGAACAACGACCAACACAAGTAAAAGAAATAAAAAAACAATATAGTGTTGCACCTAAAATTGCGAAAGCAAACAATATGCAATCGTATCGTTTGCATGGTTTTAAAGTAAAGCCAGAAAACGATTATTTAGACAGTCGTAAAATTGTTTTGACCAACAGCGATTGTAATATCATTTTAGCTGCGCCAAAAGAATCAACTAGAGATTATTTTTATAAAAATACAGATTCAGATGAGTTGATTTTTATTCATAAAGGCACAGGGAAATTAAGAACCATGTTGGGTAATCTCGATTTTAAATACGGAGATTATTTACTAGTGCCAAGAGGTGTTATTTACAAGATGGATTTTGATACAGAGGATAATCGACTATTTATAGTAGAATCTTACCGACCAATTTACACGCCAAAGCGTTATCGAAATTATTTTGGACAACTATTAGAACATTCACCATTTTGTGAGCGCGATTTGCGTCAGCCACAAGAATTAGAAACGTATAATGAATCTGGTGACTTTTTAATAAAAATAAAAAAGCAAGGTGATATTTTTGAAATGGTCTATGCATCGCATCCTTTTGATGTTGTAGGTTATGATGGCTATAATTATCCTTATGCCTTTTCAATCCACGATTTTGAACCCATAACAGGACGTGTACATCAGCCACCACCTGTGCACCAAACTTTTGAAACCGATGCCTTTGTAATTTGCAGTTTTGTGCCGCGATTATACGATTATCATCCACTTGCTGTGCCAGCACCTTACAACCATAGTAATATAGATAGTGATGAGGTCTTGTATTATGTAGATGGTGATTTTATGAGCAGAAACGATATTGCTGCAGGTCATATTTCTCTGCATCCAGCTGGTATTCCTCATGGTCCACATCCAGGTGCTATGGAACGCAGTATTGGTAAAGTGAAAACAGACGAATTGGCTGTTATGGTAGATACCTTTAAACCATTACAGGTTACGGAAGAGGCTATGAAAATAGCAGATGAAGATTATTACAAATCTTGGTTAGAGCATTAAAAAAACTAAATTAAATAAAAACTCTACACTCCCAAATTTGAGTTCCTTTCTCTGTGAAGGTTAATATGGGCTTTTAACATGAAAGATATTAAAAATGTAAACTACGGTTTAGAAAAAATATTCGAAGGCGCACAAGATTTTTTGCCGCTTTTAGGTACAGATTATGTAGAATTTTATGTTGGTAACGCAAAACAAGCTGCTCACTTTTATAAAACAGCATTTGGTTTTCAATCGTATGCATATAAAGGTTTAGAAACGGGTTCTAAAGATTCTGTGAGCTATGTTTTAAAACAAGATAAAATCCGATTAGTACTCACAACACCTTTAAATAGTAAATCTGAAATCAACAAACACATCGTTCAACATGGTGATGGTGTTAAAGTTGTAGCCCTTTGGGTAGAAGATGCACGTAAATCTTATGAAGAGACTACAAAGCGAGGAGCAAAATCATATATGGAACCAACGGTTGAAAAAGATGAGTTTGGTGAGGTTGTAAGAGCTGGTATCTATACTTACGGAGAAACTGTGCACATGTTTGTAGAGCGTAAAAATTACACAGGCACATTTATGCCTGGTTTTGTTGAATGGAAAAGTGATTATAATCCAGAGTCAGCAGGTTTAAAATATATAGATCACATGGTTGGTAATGTGGGTTGGGGAGAAATGAATACTTGGGTAAAATGGTATGAAGACGTTATGGGCTTTGTTAACTTTTTATCTTTTGATGATAACCAAATTCACACAGAATATTCAGCATTAATGAGTAAGGTGATGAGTAATGGTAATGGTCGTATTAAATTTCCAATTAATGAGCCAGCAGAAGGAAAAAAACGTTCTCAGATTGAAGAGTATTTAGACTTTTACGAAGGGTCTGGAGTGCAACATATCGCTGTTGCAACGGATGATATAATTACAACAGTATCAAAATTAAAATCAAGAGGTGTTGAGTTTTTATCTACACCACCAGAAGAATATTATAGAGCAGTTCCTGGTCGCTTAGAGGAGCATAGCCATGCACTAAGTGAAGATATTGAAACTTTAAAAAGTTTGGGTATTATGATAGATGCTGACGAGGAAGGTTATTTGCTGCAAATATTTACAAAGCCAGTAGAAGATAGACCAACACTTTTCTTTGAAATTATTCAAAGAATGGGAGCACGAGGATTTGGTGCAGGTAACTTTAAAGCGTTATTTGAGTCTATTGAGCGAGAACAAGCCAAAAGAGGTACGCTTTAAACTGATTTTTATTGTTTTGTTATATTTGGAATAGTAATTGTATTTAAGATAATTGTAACACTAAAAATGCGTTACATTAATTATATTTACAAACTAGGAGTTATGAAATATTTATTTACCATAATATTATTTTTTATAGGAATCGAAGCCACAAGCGTTGATGAGCAATCGGCTTTTCAGGATGGTGAATGGTTTAAATTTGAAATGAGCTATAGTGGTTTTTTAAAAGCCGGAAACGCTACAATGACCGTCAAAGAATCTAATTTAGATGGCAAAGAAGTGTATCATGTAGTAGGTAAAGGTTGGACAACAGGAGCAATAAAATGGTTTTTTAAAGTAAAGGATCGCTATGAAAGTTATTTTGATAAGGAGACTGGTGTGCCTTATAAGTTTATTAGAAAAATAGACGAAGGTGGGCATACTAAAGATATCGAAATTAAATTTGATCACAAAAACAGAAAAGCTGAGGTACATAATAAAAAGAAGAAAAAGGTTACCACGGTAGCTACCGAAAAAGATGTGCAAGACATGGTTTCTATGTATTACCATCTGCGTAATAAAATCGATATGGCATCTTTAAAGAAAGGTGATGAAATAAAAACAAATATGTTTTTCGATGAAGAAAATTACGGCTTTAAACTGAAATATTTAGGAGAAGAGACTATTAAAACCGAATTTGGTAAGGTAAAGACTTTAAAGTTTAGGCCTTACGTTATGGCTGGTCGGGTTTTTAAAGAAGAGGAGAGTTTAACATTATGGGTAAGTGCAGATAAGAACAAAATTCCTTTAAAGATACAAGCAGATTTAGCTGTAGGTTCTTTACGTGCAGAACTGGTTTCTTTTAAAGGTTTAAAGCACTCCTTTCAAATAGAATATTAAGATTATTTAGTATATGGCAGAACAAGCTAATTACGATGAAATTATAAAAGAACTTCAAGAGAAGTATACAAAAATTGATCAAGATACAGACGACCATTTATACGGCTTGCTATATAGCAAGCCGATTACATATTGGGATTATATACAGACAGATGCGTTATTGAATTTACAGATACAACGCACAACACTACCAGATGAAATGGTATTTATTGCTTATCATCAAATTAATGAGTTGATTTTTAAAATGATACTTTGGGAAATTTCTCAAGTAGCAGAAAAAGAAGATTTAGATGTTACCTTCTTTGAAAACAAGCTTATGCGAATTAGTCGATATTTCGATATGCTGTCTACATCTTTCAATATTATGAGAGAAGGTATGGAAGTTGAACAGTATATGAAATTTAGATATACATTAACGCCTGCAAGTGGTTTTCAAAGTGCGCAATATAGATTTATTGAATTTTCATCTACCGAATTGATTAATCTTATCGATTATAGATTTAGGAAAGATATAGATAGAGATACACCTTTTACGCATGCTTTTGAGCACTTATATTGGCAAGCCGCAGGAAAAGATCATAAAACAGGAAAAAAATCGACGCTTTTAGTTAATTTTGAAAAACGTTATAAGGATGAATTTTTAAGGTTTATGAAAACCTATAACACTAAGAATCTTTGGACACGTTTTAAAGAACTTCCTGTAAAAGACCAGAAAAATGAAGAGCTTATAAAAGCTATGAAACATTACGATTATACTGTAAATGTTTCTTGGGTAATGGCTCATTACAATGCTGCTAAACATTATATAGATAGTGGTATTGGTGATGGTGAAGCTACTGGTGGAAGTGATTGGAAAAAATATATGCATCCAAAATACCAGAAACGCATTTTCTTTCCGGAATTGTGGAGTGCAGACGAAATTGAAAATTGGGGAAATAATTTATAATTAGCTTAATTAATGCAGTTAAAACCATTAACCGTAATAGTAGTAATTGCTATAAGTATTTTTGCTTGCAAGGAAGATAATTCAGCGGAAATAGAATACAACAAAGAACTTGCTGAAATAGTTGAAGAAGAAAAAATTCTTGAATTTGGGTTTGATCGTAAAAACTATGAATTTAAACGTGACACCATTAAAAGTGGTGATACGTTTGGTGTAATCTTAGAACGTAATAATATTGGGTATCCTGATATTTTTCAAATTGCTGAAAAAGCAAAAGATACGTTTGATATCAGAAAACTTCAAGTAGGTAAACCATATACCTTACTTTATGCTAAGAAAAATCTAAAAGATAGCATTCAGAAGCCTACAACATTTATTTATCAAAACAACTTAGAAGATTATGTTGTTATTGATTTTAGAGATTCCATTCAAGCTTATAGAAGTAAAAAACCCGTCACTTATGTTGAAAAAACAGCAACAGGTATTATAGAAAGTAGTATTTCTTCAACTTTGGAAGATAAAGGTTTAAGTCAGAAGTTAGCTTACAAAATGGCAGATGAAATTTATGCTTGGACTATTGATTTTAGACGACTGCAAAAAGGTGATAGATTTAAAGTTATATACACAGATAAGTTTATTGATGATTCTATTTATGCAGGTGTTCATAATGTAAAAGCAGCATATTTTGAGCATAATGGTGATTCTTTATATGCTTTTGAATTTGAAACAGATTCTATAAAAGGAATAGTAGATTATTTTAATGAGGACGCTAAGAATTTAAGACGTGCATTTTTAAAAGCGCCTGTTCAGTTTAGTAGAATATCATCAAGATATAATTTAAAACGAAGAATTGCGTATTACGGAAATAAAGTAAGACCACATAAAGGAACCGATTTTGCAGCACCAATTGGCACACCTATAATGGCAACGGCAAACGGAACTGTTGTAGAATCTACCAGAAGAGGAGGGAACGGAAAATACGTTAAAATTAGGCATAACGATACATACTCAACACAATACCTTCACATGAGTAGGCAAAATGTTAAAAAAGGAGAGTTTGTAAAACAAGGTGACATTATAGGTTTTATTGGTATGACGGGTAATACTGGTGGTCCGCATGTGTGTTATCGTTTCTGGAAAAATGGAAAACAAGTAGATCCATTTAAACAGAAATTGCCAGAAGCAAAACCAATTTCAGATAGTTTAAAAGTTAAATACCTAGAATACGTTAAGCCTATTAAACAGAGATTAGATGATATCTTTTTCTTAGAGGCAGAACCAAAAATAAAAGAAAACACAATAACTGAAGATCCAATTTTATAACTAAAATAATGGCATTAAAATCAACGAACCCAACCACAACAGAAGCTTGGAAAAAATTGCAAGCACATTTTGAAACTATTAAATCTCAGCATTTAAAAGATATGTTTAGTTCTGATGCTAATAGGGCAGATGAATTAACCTTAACGTGGGAAGATTTTTATGTCGATTTTTCTAAAAATAGGGTCACAAAAGAAACTGTTGATTTGTTAATTGAATTAGCAAATGAGCTTGATTTAAAAGATGCAATTTCAAAATATTTTGATGGTGATATTATTAATGCCACAGAAGGCAGAGCCGTTTTGCATACAGCTTTAAGAGCGCGGAAGAATGCAACTGTTTTAGTTGATGGTGAAAACGTAATTCCTGAAGTACATGAAGTAAAGAAAAAAATAGAAGGTTTTACAAATTCTGTAGTCAGTGGAGAACATAAAGGACATACTGGTAAAGCTATAACTGATATTGTTAATATAGGTATTGGTGGTTCTGATCTTGGACCAGCTATGGTTGTAGATGCACTTCAGTTTTATAAAAATCATTTAAGTACACATTTTGTTAGTAATGTCGATGGTGACCATTACCAAGAGGTTATTAAGAACTTAAACCCTGAGACAACCTTATTTGTTATTGTATCAAAAACTTTTACAACTCAAGAAACATTGTCTAATGCAAATTCAATTAGAGCTTGGTTTTTAGAATCTCAACCAAAAGAAGCTGTTGCAAGCCATTTTGTTGCTATTTCTACAAATATTGAAAGCGTTAAAAACTTCGGAATTGATGAAGCTAATATTTTCCCAATGAAGGATTGGGTTGGTGGTCGTTTTTCACTGTGGAGTGCTGTAGGTTTGTCTATAAGTTTAGCTGTAGGTTATAAGCATTTTGAAAGTCTTTTAGAAGGTGCGCACAAAATGGATGAGCATTTTAAGACTACTGATTTTAATGATAATATTCCTGTAATTTCAGCATTATTAACGGTTTGGTACAATAACTTTTTTGAATCTGAAAGTGAAGCTATAATTCCATATACACAATACTTAAATCAGTTTGCAACCTACCTTCAACAAGGTATAATGGAGAGTAATGGTAAAAGTGTTGATAGAGAAGGAAACAAAGTCAACTACCAAACCGGAACTTTAATTTGGGGAGAACCAGGTACTAACTCTCAACATGCATTCTTTCAGTTAATTCACCAAGGAACAAAATTAATTCCAACAGACTTTATCGGTTATGTGGAATCTTTATATGGTAACAGAGATCATCATAATAAATTGATGTCTAATTACTTTGCTCAAACAGAGGCTTTAATGAATGGTAAAACGGAATCTGAAGTTTTATCAGAATTAAAAGAACAATCTGCATCAGACGAAGAGATAAAGCAACTTTTAGCCTTTAAAGTATTTGAAGGTAATAAACCTACTACATCTTTATTAATTCAAAAGTTATCTCCAGAAAGTTTAGGAAAACTAATTGCTATGTATGAACATAAGATTTTTGTACAAGGAATTATTTGGAATATTTATAGCTATGATCAATTTGGTGTTGAGTTAGGTAAACAACTAGCAAAATCTATCTTAAAAGAACTTACTGTAGACGGTATTGTTGGCAATCACGATACATCTACTCAAAATTTAATTTCTTTTTTTAAGGACAATTGTTAAAAATTGTTAAAAAGTTTTAATAAAACTTATTATGCATGCATAAAATTTGAGGATTTTATAATTATTTTCGTTTTGCTTAATTGTTAACGTTTTCATAATGTTATAGAAGTTGGAATGTTTAATTTTGCGCTAATTATAAAACCAATTAACTTAAATTTTATATGAAAAAATTTAGTCATTTTTTATGTTTTGTTGTTTTAACATGTTTAACAACATTTGCATATGCCCAAACCACTATAACGGGTAAAATAATTGATAGTGACATGAGCTCACCACTTCCTGGTGCTAATATTGTAGTAAAAGGAACAACAAATGGTGCAACTACAAATTTTGATGGTGAATTTACTTTGAAAACTGATTTAAAATCTGGAGAAGTAATAATCTCTTACGTAGGTTTTGTGTCTCAAACTATTGCATTTAGTGGAGATACAGATTTAGGAACAATTAAATTAATGTCTAGCAATGTAGGTTTAGACGAAATTATGATTGTGGCTTCTGTTGCTGTAGACAGAAAAACTCCTGTTGCCGTTTCAACTATAAAAGCAGAAGAAATTGCTATTAAGTTAGGTACACAAGAATTCCCTGAAATTTTAAAATCAACTCCTGGTGTTTATGCAACAAGACAAGGTGGTGGTTATGGAGACAGTAGAATTAATCTTAGAGGATTTAGTTCTGAAAATGTAGCTGTAATGATTAACGGTGTTCCTGTCAATGATATGGAAAACGGTGCTGTTTACTGGAGTAACTGGGCTGGTTTAGGTGATGTAACTTCTACATTACAAGTACAAAGAGGTTTAGGTGCATCAAAAGTAGCTGTAGCTTCTGTAGGTGGTACAATTAATATTATTACAAAAACAACTGACGCAGAGCAAGGTGGTAGCTTTGGAACTAGTATTGCAAACGATGGTTATTTAAAATATGGAATGACCTATTCTACAGGTTTATCTGATAAGGGTTTTGGTGCAACAGTTAGCGCATCTAAAATTGCAGGTGACGGTTATGTTGATGGAACTGAGTTTTCAGGATACAACTACTTTTTAAGTTTAACGCAACAAATAAATGATGCACATAGGGTTTCATTTACTGCGTTTGGAGCACAACAAGAACATGGTCAACGTTATAACCGTTCTACAATTGCGGAATTACAAGATACAGATTCTGGTCCTCAAAAAGCGAACAGAGATTGGGGTTATAAAAATGGTGAAGTATATCATCAATCATATAACTTTTATCACAAACCTCAAATGTCTATAAATCATTTGTGGAATATTAATGATAACTCTGCATTATCAACAGCAGTATACGCTTCTTTTGGTTCAGGTGGTGGACGTAGAGATGAAGGTTCTAAAATTGGATCTGATGATTATAGAATTGGATCTTCTGGATTAACACCAATTGATTTTGATAAAGTAATTGAGGAAAACCGTGCAAATGGAGTAAATGGTTCTTCTGATATTATTTCTTCTTCTAGAAACTCTCATGAGTGGTACGGTATATTATCTACGTATAAAAATAAAATCAATGATAACTTAACAATTTCTGGTGGTCTTGATGGTCGTTCTTATGTTGGTTCTCACTGGTACCAAGTAGATGATTTATTAGGAGGACAGTTTTTCTTAGATAATGAAACTGATACTTTTGCTTTTGGTAAGCCTCTTAAAGTTGGTGATAGATACAACAAAGATTACGATGGTGTTGTGTTAAGATATGGTCTTTTTGGACAAGCAGAATACCAAGTTAATGAGTCTGTAAACTTGTTTGTAGCAGCAGATGTTTCTAACAGTAACTACAAGCAGAAAGAATATATGAATAATACTATTACAGGAAGTAGATCTTCTGAAGCAGTAAACTTTACTGGTTATGGTATTAAAGGTGGTGGTAACTATAACTTAGACGGAAACAATAATGTTTTTGTTAATGTAGGTTACTTTTCTAAAGCACCATTTTTAGATGATGTATTTTTAGATGAAGACGGAATTGTACCGAATGCAGATGCAGTAAACGAAAAAGTATTTAGTGCAGAATTAGGTTACGGTTTCCGAGGTGAAAAACTTAGTGCTAATGTAAATGTTTATTACACAAATTGGTTAGATAAATCACTTGGTGGCTCAATTGGTACAGGTGAAGATTTATTTTTCTATAACTTACAAGGAATTGATGCATTACACCAAGGTCTTGAAATCGATTTTAGATATAGAGCATCTGATAAAATTACAGTAACTGGTATGGCTTCTTTGGGAGACTGGCAATGGAAAAGTAATGTTTCTGCAGATATTAGAGATCAAGCAGGTGATGTTATTGATGTAGTTGAGGTATATGCTGAGGATTTAAAAGTAGGTGATGTTGCTCAAACAACATTTGCTTTAGGTGTCAATTATAAATTAGCATCTAAGTCTAACATTTATGTTGATTATAACTTTGCAGGAGATAACTACTCTTCTTATGATGTAACAAATAGAGGTAGTTTAGATTTACCAGATGTATGGAAACTTCCTGATTTTGGATTATTTGATATCGGTTTAAGACATAGTTTTGAAATGGGTTCATTTGATGCTACTTTAATAGGTAAAGTAAATAATGCTTTCAATACAGAGTACGTTTCTGATGCTAATGACTTAGATGGAACTTCTAATACGGCTCAAGTTTATTTTGGTCCTGGTAGAACTTATAGTGTTGGGTTAAAAGTT
>TARA_R110002049_G_scaffold33465_3_pt1 | contig 25054 bp, 26 predicted proteins | sample TARA_R110002049 | Tara Oceans TARA_R110002049 (sample SAMEA4396941) | marine metagenome | biome: Polar Biome; feature: [SRF] surface water layer (ENVO:00010504); material: water (ENVO:00002006), including particulate matter (ENVO:01000060) such as... | depth 5 m
TCGCTGAGTTCGCGAAAGCGCCAGCAGGCTTCCGAGCCAGCCTCCGATGCGTCGGCCAGAGCTTGCGGCCACGTGCTGTCGGCAGCCAGAAAACACTCGAACATCTCTCCTGCGGCATCGGTTTGTACCAGTACGAAGTCCTTGCCGCTGCATCCGGCCAGCGGGGACCGCGGCACGCGCCCGAAAATCTTTTCCAGCAGGCCCCTCGCGTCGCTGCCGACGACCCCGGCGATCAGCCAGTCGTCGGGCCCGGCACGCAGTGTGGCTTTCGAGAAGACGATGTAGCGTGCGAAAACCTCACGGGCCTGTTCGCGGATGTCGCGCCGCATGCGCAGGGCGTAGTGTTCGTATCCCAGCTGCAGAAGAAGAAAATCGCAGACCACACGTCCCTGGGGCGTGCAATATGCGCCGCGAACTGCTTGTTCTGGCCCTGCATCGCGGGTGTCGCAGGTTGCCTGGCCCTGCAGAAAGGTCAGTGCGTCCGGCCCGCTAATATGCAGCAGGGCCTCGTGCTCGAGCAGGGTGAATGTACATTGCATGGAAAACCTCAAGTTTGCGCCGCTCGCTGGCTGTTTTGCTGTCCCTGGCGGTGTACGCGGTGCCATCATAGTGCCTGCGCTATCCGCTGTCAGCTCCAGGGCACCAGTGCTGCGCGGATGAGCGCTATAATGCGCGCTTTTGACGTGGCGGTGATCCCCGGGGGGAAGGCATGATATCCACTGAAGAGTTCAATCGCATGCGCTGGGCCGCGCGACGGGGAATGCTGGAGCTGGATCTGGTTCTGGAACCTTTCGTCACGGCCCGCTATGCGCAGCTGGATGCCCGGGAGCGTCAGTGCCTGGAGGTGCTGATGCGCTGTGAGGATCAGGATCTGTATGCCTGGCTACTGCAACGGGAGGAGCCGGCGGACGCGGAGCAACGCGCACTTGTCAGAAAGATTCTCGAATTCGCCCACACTCCGCCTGCGGATCGCTAGATCCTGTATCGCGCAGGCGCTGCTGGCTGGCCTGTCCGTCGCTGTTTTCTGCGCACTCGCGCAACTGGTGGCCGCGGGCCACTTCGCCCTCGGCATTGTGCTGCCGTTGCCGGTGCTCTTGCGGTTGTGGGGCTTGTATGAGGCGACAGGCAGGCAGTTCACACTGAGCCTGCGGTCTGGCCAGTGGTTTGTGCAGCGCGCGGGCAGTGACGTGCCGGTGAGCCTGGAGCGATACTCGACACTTCCCTGGGTGATCTGTCTCGTGTTGCGGGTAGTTCCGGGAAGGCAGCGGCTGACCCTCTGGGTATTCAGCGACGCGGCAGACCGGGAGGCATTGCGCCGTCTGCGAGTACGTCTGGCGCTGTCAGCCTGAGGTCTTTGCCGCTTTTGAGGGTACAGTACCGGGCGGCTCCAGTATGGTATCGCGGGCTTCCGCAAGTGCGTTCGGGTAGTCGAGCGTGTAGTGCAACCCCCGGCTCTCGCGGCGGGCGATGGCGCAGGTGATCATCAGCTCCGCCACCATGGCGAGATTGCGCAGCTCAAGGAGGTCGTTGCTGACCTTGTAGTTGCCGTAGTACTCGGCGATCTCCGCCTGCAGCAATTGCACGCGATGCCGCGCCCGTTGCAGGCGCTTGTTGGTGCGCACGATACCAACATAGTCCCACATGAAGCGGCGCAGCTCGTCCCAGTTGTGAGAGATGACCACGTCCTCATCCGAATCGGTGACCTGGCTTTCATCCCAGGCGGGCGCCTCACGCAGCGGGGGCGCATTGGCGATGGTCGCCGCGATATGCCCGGCGGCGGCTTCCGCGTAGACAATGCATTCGAGCAGCGAGTTGCTCGCCATGCGGTTGGCGCCGTGCAACCCGGTGCATGAGGCCTCACCCACGGCATACAGCGCGGCGAGGTTCGTACGGCTTGCGTTATCCACCACGATCCCGCCGCAGGTGTAATGCGCAGCCGGCACGACTGGGATGGCCTCGGCGGCGATGTCGATACCGTACTCGGCGCAGCGGGCCATAACCGTGGGAAAGTGGCTGGCAAGGAACTCCCGCGGCTGGTGCGAAATATCGAGAAAAACGCATTTTGCCCCCAGGCGCTTCATCTCATGGTCGATTGCGCGCGCTACCACATCGCGCGGCGCCAGCTCCGCGCGTTTGTCGAAACGATGCATGAAAGCGCTACCGTCGGGCAGCAATAGCCTGCCGCCCTCGCCGCGAATTGCTTCGGTGATTAGGAAGGACCTGGCTTTGGGGTGATACAGGCAGGTGGGGTGAAACTGGTTGAACTCAAGATTGGCAACCCGGCACCCGGCTCGCCACGCCATGGCAATGCCATCGCCGCTCGCGCCGTCCGGGTTACTGGTATAAAGGTAGGCTTTGCTGGCTCCGCCAGTGGCCAGCACCACGGCCGATGCCTGGAACAGGTCTACGTGATCGTTGCGCTGGTCGAGAATGTAGGCGCCTTCACAGCGGTTGTCATTGACTATCAGGTCGACTGCGGTGCGATGCGTAAAGATATCAATGTTGTCAGCCGCGAGCGCGCGCTCCGTCAGCACCTCGGAGATCGCGCGGCCGGTGCGGTCCGCTGAGTGAATAATGCGCCGGTGACTGTGGCCGCCCTCCCTGGTAAGGTGAAATTCCCGCTCCGGGCTGCCCGAACCGTTGTCGTAAAGGTCGAAATCGACTCCCAGCGCTACCAGCCATTCGACGCAGCGCCGACTGTTGCTGACCGTGAACTCCACCGCCTCCCGGCGGCACAGCCCCGCGCCGGCCGCGAGGGTGTCCGCCACGTGGGAGTCGATGGTGTCGCGGTTGTCCAGTACAGCCGCCATGCCGCCCTGTGCCCAGTAGGTTGAGCCCTGGTTCATGTCCGCCTTGGACACCAGCGCGATGCGAAGATGTGCCGGCAGATGCAGTGCGACGCTGAGGCCCGCGGCTCCGCTGCCGATCACCAGGACATCGTGTTGGTAACGATTTGTCATCAGCTTCCAAGTTGCCGCTCAGGGGGGTGAAATATATGATGTGTCGGACGGAAGTGCCCGGAAGACACTGTACGCTCCCGAGGAGTATATACGACCTTGTACAGAAGACGAAAAGTCGCAGTCTTGGGAACTTTTCAGCGCACTCGCTCTCTCAGGTGGCAGCAGACGAATTTGAATTCGAACCACGCAATGTCTCCCCCGTGCGCCGAGAGCGGCCTGCGGCAATGCGGGACTCGGCCCCAACGGGCCACCAGGGAGGGTGATCGGGGGTGAGTGCCGCAGACACGGATCAACAGCTTGTAGCCAGGGTTCAGAAAGGTGACAGCCGCGCATTTGACATGCTGGTGCTCAAATACCAGCACAAGATTTTCGCCTTGATCAGCCGCTATGTGCGAGATGCCGATGAAGTGCAGGATGTCGCCCAGGAAGCGTTTATCAAGGCCTACAAGGCATTGCCGCGTTTTCGGGGCGAAAGCGCCTTTTATACCTGGCTCTACCGTATTGCGATCAACACCGCCAAAAATTATCTCGTGTCGCGCTCCAGGCGGCCGCCCGGATCGGACGTGGACGTCGCTGATGCGGAGTACTACGAGGGTGGCGGGGCGCTGCGTGACATCGAGAATCCGGAGAATGCATTATTTGGAAGTGAGTTGAAAGCCGTGGTCGAGAACGCAATCAGCGAATTGCCTGACGATTTGCGCACAGCGGTAACTTTGCGCGAATTCGACGGTCTGAGTTATGAAGACATTGCTGAAGTGATGGATTGTCCCGTCGGCACGGTTCGCTCGAGAATTTTTCGGGCACGTGAGGCGATCGATCAACGGGTGCGCAAGCAGTTGGGCGGCGAGGAGTAACGCAATATGCAGGGAAACGGCGGTATGGGTGAGAAGATGTACGAGTCGCTGTCGGCGATTCTCGATGGTGAGGCCAACGAACTGGAACTGCAGCGAGTACTGGGTGCCATCGGCGACGATGAAGCCCTGCGTCGCACCTGGGTGCGTTATGCCGCCGTGCGCGGGGTGCTGAAGAATCAACAACAGGCGGGCGTGGAGCGGGATATTTCGCAGCGTATTCGGGCGATGATTGCAGAGTCGCCAGCGCATGTGGATTCACGCGACGGGCGTCGACGGTGGCGACCATTGGCAAGTTTTGCCGTGGCGGCATCGGTGGCGATGGTCGTCGTCATCGGTGGTCAGCAACTCGCTCACCTGAACGGCGGTAAGGCGGCCTCGGAATCGGCCACGTTGGCGGCGCGACCTTCACCCGTGGGCATGCTCAACAGCCTGGGTTCCACACCGGTGCAAGCTTCCTATGGCACCCAGCCCTTGCCCGTTCTGCAACCCGCAACGCGCACAGCCTATGAACAGCTCGCCCGCCAGCGCATGAGCCGGTACATGCAGGAGCATGCCGAGCATGCGGCCCTGAACTCACCGCATGGGTTGATACCGTTTGCCCGAGTCCCCGAGATTCGTGAATAGCAACCCGTGCTGAGTCGCATGCGCAGAGTCGCTTTTGCCGCCATTGGCTTGCTGCTTGCCCTGTTTGCAGCGGGCGCGGCGGCCGGATGCCCGGACATGGATAAAGCCGCGCTTGCATGGCTGGAGAAAATGTCACACAGCCTCCGCCAGCACAGCTACCACGGCGTGGTCACGCTGCAGCGGGGCGAAGATATACAGGTCATACAGGTGTCGCACATTGTCGGTGATGACGCGGCGTACGAACGCCTGACGCAACTCACCGGCCAGGGTGCCCAGGTCGACCGGTCCGGGCATCCCCTGGAATGCATTCATCCCGGGCAACAATTGCTCCGAATCAGCAGTGAATTGCACGAGGGTCGCTGTGGAATTGCCGAACAGTACCGTTTCAGCGTAGGCGCGGACGCGCGGGTTGCCGGCCGGCCTGCGGTACAGATTCGCGTCGCCCCCCGCGACATGTATCGATTCGGTTATAGTATGTTGCTGGACAAGGAGACCGGGTTGTTGTTGCAGACTGATACCATCGGACGCGGCAAAAAGCCGCTGGAGACATTCAGGTTTGTCAGGGTGGAATTCGGTGCCAGCGTGCCGGCCTCGGGTGCTGGCGCCATTGAGCATCGCGCCGCTCACCCACATCCTGATGCGCTTTCCGGAAAGCCTGCATTGCGCCAACCCTGGCAGGTAACCTGGCTACCCGGCGGGTTCACCGCAACGGACAACCCTGGCGCACTCTCCGGGCGTCGAACCTATACCGATGGCCTGGCGGTGATCTCGATTTTCCTCGAGGAACTGGAGAGAGAGTTGCATCCGGGAGAAGGGCTGGTGCGCGAAGGGGGCACGACCTCCTACACGCGAGGCATGCGCGTTGACGGCCAGCCGGTTCTGGTCACGGTGATTGGCGAAGTGCCTGTGAACACCGCGCGCATGGTTGCCGATTCTGTGAAGTGGGTACAGTGAGATGTTAACGGAAAGCGGTGTTGTTGTGGCTGTGGAGTCCGATGGACTCTGGGTAGAGACCATTCGCAAGAGCACCTGCGGTAGCTGCGCGGCGCAGAAAGGTTGCGGACACGGCCTGCTGAATCGCCTGTACGACGGTCGGCGTGGGCTGGTGCGGGTGTTGCCGGGCGATCTGGCGCTGCAAGACTGTCGCGTACACGATGAGGTGCGCATCAGCATTCCCGAGGAGGTTATTCTGCGCGGATCAATGATTGCCTACGTGATGCCGCTACTGTGCATGCTCGGCGGTGCCGCGCTGGCCGTGCAGGTTTTTACCGGCAGTGAAGATGTGCTGGCGGCCTGCGGCGCCCTGGCCGGGCTTGGCCTGGGTTTCGGGCTGTTGCGCTGGCACGCGAGGCGCCATCACAATGACGCAAACTTTCAGCCGGTGCTGGTCGAGGTGCTGCGTCCACTGGGTCAGCCCCTCAGCCTGACCTGATTCAAGCGTTAATTTGCCATTCTTCAATGTGTTCTGGAAGGCCACCATGATTGCACCCAAACAACTTGTTCACTGTATCTCGGTATTCTTTGCCCTGTGTTTCCCCGTTTTTGTGATGGCGGCGGAACTCCCGGATTTTCGTCATATTGTCAGCAAGAACTCGCCAGCAGTGGTGAAGATAATTGTGCAGCAGAGCGCGGCTCGCGCCTCCCGGGGAGAGCCGCTTCCGGAGGAAATTCCGGAGTATCTGCGGCGCTTTTTCGAGTATCGCGGCGGGCCTTCGACGCCGAACCCGCGCATGGGTATGGGGTCGGGGTTTGTGATCTCGCAGGACGGCTTCATAGTGACCAACAATCATGTCGTGGAAGGTGCAGACAGCGTACTGGTGCGCATGAGTGATCGCCGGGAGTTCAGCGCCGAAGTCATCGGCACGGACCCAAGATCCGACCTCGCGTTGTTGCGGGTTGATGCCACGGGGCTGCCGGTTCTTAAGCTGGCCGCGGATGACAAACTGGAAGTGGGCGAATGGGTGCTCGCCATTGGCTCTCCCTTCGGCCTGGACTATTCGGCAACGGTGGGGATCGTCAGCGCCAAGGGTCGCAGCCTGCCGACCGAGCGAAACGAAAACTATGTGCCCTTCATACAGACGGATGTGGCGATCAACCCGGGTAATTCCGGTGGCCCCCTGTTTAACCTGGACGGCGATGTGGTGGGCGTCAACTCGCAGATCTTTACCCGCAGCGGCGGGTCGATCGGCTTGTCCTTCGCCATTCCCGTGAACGTGGTGCGCAATGTTGTCAGCCAGTTGAAGAGTGATGGCCGGGTAACCCGCGGCTGGCTGGGTGTCACTATTCAGGATGTGGATAAAAATCTGGCGGAATCCTTTGGGCTGAAGCGTCCGCGCGGCGCGCTGATATCCCAGGTGGCCGACGCCGGGCCGGCAGACAAGGCCGGTCTGAAGCCAGGAGACATTATTTTGCGTTTTGATGGGAATGATATTTCGAGCTCTTCCGATCTGCCCCACGTGGTGGGCCTGGTGGCTCCGGATACCAGCGTTAAGGTGGATATCCTGCGCAACAAGAAGCGCGCCAGCCTGGACGTAACGGTTGGTGGTCTCGGCTCCGAAGACAGTTATACGCTGAGCGCCGGCGATGCGTCGGAAGGTCGCGGTGGCCGAATCGGCCTGGTGGTTGAGGATGTGCCCGCGGACAGTCTCGAGCGCCTCGGCCTCAATGGTGGCGTGCTGGTGCGCGAAGTCCTCACGGGCTCTGTGGCTGCCGAAGCCGGGATCGTCAGTGGCGACATCATCACCCTGATTGATTCGAGCCCGATAAAGTCCGCCGAATCCTATGAGCGCGTTGTTTCCGGCCTTGCCAGCGGCAGTTCAGTGCCGGTGCGGCTGATTCGCCGCGGCTCTCCAATGTTCATCGGTCTGAAACTGAAAGACTGACCCGGGATGTAGCCGGGGTGCCTGGTCTGCCGGCATCGCCGGAAGCACCTGCCTGTGCGGCGTACGGAAAGCGTATTCCGCATGGCGGTTGCCTACCTGTTGGGGTACAATCGCGCGTTTTTTGCAGTTGGCCGGATGCTTGTCCGGGCACGTCGTCGGCGAACCGGATTCAATTGAGTGAGCGATCTCGGACACATCCGCAATTTCTCCATTATTGCCCATATTGACCACGGTAAATCCACCCTCGCGGATCGTTTCATCCAGCACTGCGGTGGCTTGAGCGCCCGGGAAATGAACGAGCAAGTGCTCGATTCCATGGATATTGAGCGCGAGCGCGGCATTACCATCAAGGCCCAGAGCGTGACTCTCGATTACCACGCGCGCAACGGCGAGACCTACCAGCTCAATTTCATCGACACACCCGGCCATGTGGACTTTTCCTATGAGGTGTCCCGGTCGCTTTCGGCCTGCGAGGGCGCCCTGCTGGTGGTGGATGCCGGGCAGGGCGTGGAAGCTCAGTCGGTGGCCAACTGTTACACCGCCATCGAGCAGGGGCTTGAAGTGCTCCCCATCCTGAACAAAATGGACCTGCCGCAGGCGGACCCGGACAAAGTGCGTCTGGAAATCGAAGAAATTATCGGCATTGATGCGACTGAGGCCTGCCTGGTGAGCGCCAAATCCGGCATGGGTATCGAGGATGCACTGGAGTATCTGGTAAGCAGGATTCCTCCCCCGACAGGCGATCGCGACGCCCCTCTGCAGGCGCTCATTATTGATTCCTGGTTTGATAATTACCTGGGGGTCGTGTCTCTGGTACGTGTGATGCAGGGGGTGCTGCGCAAGCGCGACAAGATCGTCGCCAAGTCGATCGGGAAATCCCAGCAGGTCGACAGTGTGGGTATTTTTACGCCAAAACGCCTGGCCACAGACTTGCTCCAGGCGGGTGAAGTAGGCTATGTGGTTGCCGGCATCAAGGATATTCACGGCGCCCCCGTGGGGGATACGCTCATTCACGCAGGCCACCCCGAGGTGCCCGCCCTGCCAGGTTTCAAGCGCGTTAAACCACAGGTTTACGCTGGCATCTTTACCATCTCCTCCGACGACTACGAGGATTTTCGCGATGCGCTCGGCAAGCTCACGCTCAACGATGCGTCGCTGTTTTATGAACCCGAGACCTCGGACGCGCTGGGCTTCGGTTTTCGCTGCGGTTTCCTCGGCATGCTGCACATGGAGATCATCCAGGAGCGCCTTGAGCGCGAGTATGACCTGGATCTGATCACTACCGCCCCGACGGTGGTGTATGAAGTGCTGAAGAACGATGGCACGGTCCAGCAGGTAGACAATCCATCGTCACTTCCCGAGGTGGGCGATATTCAGGAGATGCGCGAGCCGATCGCGCGCTGTAATATTCTGGTGCCCCAGGATTATCTCGGCAACGTCATTACGCTATGTGTGGAGAAGCGCGGCGTGCAGAAGGACATGCAATTTCTCGGTGCCCAGGTGTCTATCGTCTACGATATTCCCATGGCCGAAGTGGTGCTGGACTTCTTTGATCGCCTGAAATCCGTCAGCCGCGGATACGCTTCTCTGGATTACAGCTTTGAGCGTTTTGAAGCTGCCCAGCTGTCCAGGCTGGATGTGCTGATAAATGGCGAGCGGGTGGATGCCCTGGCGACAATCGTCCACCGCGATCACCTGCAGCATCGCGGTCGCATGCTGACGGAAAAAATGAAAGAACTGATTCCGCGGCAGATGTTCGACGTGGCCATACAGGCCGCGGTCGGTGGCAAGATCGTCGCCCGGCAGACCGTCAAGGCGCTGCGCAAGAATGTTACTGCCAAATGCTACGGTGGCGATGTATCGCGCAAGCGCAAACTGCTTGAGAAACAGAAAGCGGGGAAAAAACGCATGAAGCAGGTTGGAAATGTCGAGATACCGCAGTCCGCGTTTCTCGCAGTACTCAAGGTAGATGGCTGAATCGTGGGCGATTTCACGCTGGATTTTCCGCTTATCCTGGTCGCGCTGGTCTTTGGCAGCGGATTGTTGTGGTTGCTGGATGCCCTGTTTCTCGCCCCCGGGCGGCGGCGGGTGATTGCCGGGCTGAAGGAGAAATACCCGAACTGGGCCAGCGAGGGCAATGCCGATGCCAGCAGGTTCCAGGCGGCTGCGGCGGAGAACGCCCGGGAACCCGTGGTCGTGGAGTATGCGCGCTCGTTTTTCCCGGTATTGCTGGTCGTGTTTGTTCTCCGTTCATTTTTGGTGGAACCCTTCCAGATTCCTTCCTCCTCAATGGTGCCGACGTTGCAGGTGGGGGATTACATTCTGGTTAACAAATACACCTATGGTATTCGACTGCCCGTGGTGAGAACGAAGGTCGTCGATTTAAATGAACCCGAGCGGGGCGACGTGATTGTATTTTTCCCGCCGCATATGAACGACACCTATTTCATCAAGCGTGTGGTCGGGCTGCCCGGTGATACCATCACCTATCGCGACAAGCGGCTGTTTGTGAACGGCGAACTGGTAGCCCGGGAAGTGGCGCCCGCGCCGGCCGACGTGCCGGAGCGTTATCGCTTTTCCAGGGAAACGCTCGGCGAAGCGAGCCACATGATGCAGGTTGATTCACAGGTTCCCGGCCAGGATTTTTCCGTGGTGGTCAGGCCAGACCACTATTTCATGATGGGTGATAACCGGGACAACAGCAGCGACAGTCGTATTTGGGGTCAGGTGCCGGAACGGGATATAGTAGGCAAGGCCTTTGCGATCTGGATGCATTGGGATTCACTGCTGAGCCTGCCAAGTTTCAACCGGGTCGGATTAATAGAATAAGCACAAAGACATACAGGAGACAGCACGGTGAATACGTATCGTAGTCAGGCGGGAATGTCGATTCTGGGAACGCTCATCATTCTTGTCATGGCGGGCTTTTTCGTCATGTGTGCGCTGAGGATGGGCCCGTCGTATTTCGAGTATCTGAGTGTGCGCGATATCGTGAGTCGCATGGTGATAGATCCGGAGACCTCGGGTGAGAGCAATAACTCCATCCGCGGACGTCTCGAAACCATTTTCAACACCAATCGCATCAGCGGCCTGAAGGCTCGGGAGATTGAGATCTATCGCAAGGATGGCCATACCTATATAGATGCGGGCTACGAAGTGCGACTGCCGATTGTATGGCGTATCGATGCGGTTCTCACGTTTGATGACCTGCTCTACAGAGTCGGGCAGGCGGAACCCGTGAGCCCTGATCAGGCGCCAAAGAAAAAATAAATGGCAGATCTCGCTCGCCTGCAAAAGATTCTGGGTTACCAGTTCGACGACCCGAAACTGCTGGAACTGGCGTTAACTCACCGCAGCATGGGCAACAGGAATAACGAGCGACTGGAGTTTCTCGGAGACTCAATCCTGAACCATATTATCGCAGAGGATGTCTTCCGGCGTTTCCCGAAAGCGCGGGAAGGTGAACTCAGCCGCATGCGTGCCGCCATAGTGCGCAAAGAAACGCTCGCCCTGGTTGCAGGAGAGTTCGCGCTCGGCGAGTATCTCCGACTGGGCGCGGGCGAGCGTAAAAGCGGTGGACATCGACGCGCGTCCATACTCGCTGACGCGCTGGAATCTGTGCTCGGCGCGATTCTTCTGGATAGCGGCGTGGATGCCTGTCGCCACTGCGTCCTCGTCTGGTTTGATGAGCCTTTGCAGGCCCTCGCGGAAGGCTCAGCCGCCAAGGATTCGAAGACAGAACTGCAGGAATATCTGCAGGGCCGCAGCGGTTCTCTGCCGGAATATGAGCTGCTGGAGGTGCAGGGCCAGCCTCACGATCAGAGCTTTCGTGTTGCCTGCCGGCTGCGTCAGCCAGAACTGGTAGTAGAGGGTAGTGGCAAAAGCCGGCGCAAGGCGGAGCAGGTAGCAGCCAGCCATGCGCTTGAAAAGCTGGCCGCGCATGACCGCTGAACACGCTTCGCGCTGTGGCTACGTCGCCATCGTCGGGCGGCCAAATGTCGGCAAGTCCACGCTGTTGAACCATCTTCTTGGGCAGAAGATCAGTATTACCTCGCGCAAACCGCAGACCACACGGCATCAGGTACTCGGCATCAAGACTGAAAACGGTAACCAGATCGTATATGTCGACACCCCGGGTCTGCATCGCAATGCGCCGAAGGCGATAAACCGCTTCATGAACCGGGCCGCCACATCTGCTTTGCGGGATGTCGACCTGGTGGTTTTCATGGTGGATCGCACCGCCTGGACGGAAGAGGACGAGATGGTGCTGGAACATGTCCGCAACGCCGGACTGCCCTGTCTGCTGGTGGTCAACAAGGTGGATCTGCTTGCCGACAAGGCGGCGCTGTTACCGCAATTGGAGGTGCTGGCGCAAAAGGCGGATTTCTGTGAGATTGTGCCCGTCTCGGCTTTGCGGCAACACAATATCGAAACGCTGGAAGAGCAGATATTGCAACGCTTGCCCGCATCGGGACACTTTTTCCCGGAAGATCAGCTCACCGATCGCAGCCAGCGCTTCCTGGCCGCGGAAATCGTGCGCGAGAAAATCACGCGCCAGTTGGGCGATGAGCTTCCCTACGCGGTGACGGTGGAGATTGAGGATTTCGCGGAAGAAGCCGGTGTGCTGCACATTGCCGCTGTCATATTTGTGGAGCGCAACGGCCAGAAGAAAATCCTGATCGGCGAGAAGGGCGCGAGGATGCGCTCTATCGGTACGGATGCCCGACGCGATATGGAGGCGCTGTTCGACACCAAAGTGATGTTGCGTCTGTGGGTAAAAGTGAAATCCGGCTGGTCGGATGACGAACGTGCGCTGCGCAGCCTGGGATACGACGATAGACCGGCCTGAAACATGAATTCGCGCGTCAGTTTGCAGCCCGCGTACATACTGCACAGTCGCCCCTATCGCGACAGTAGCCAGTTACTGGAGGCATTCACCCCCGAGTATGGCCGAATCAGTCTGGCAACGCGGGGCTCAAGGCGACGCACTCGCGGCGGCAGTGCGGCAGCTCTGCTACAGCCCTTTGTGCCGCTCCTGTTGTCATTTTCGGGGCGCGGAGAACTCAAGAGCCTGGTGGCAACCGAAGCGGTTGGCAGCGCGCCGGCCCTGAGGGGGGAGCGGCTGTTCAGTGGTCTTTACCTGAATGAACTGCTCATGCGTCTGCTGCACCGGCACGATCCCCACCCGCAACTGTTCTCGGCTTACAGTGAAACGCTGGCCGAATTGCTGATTGCCGACCCCATGGAACTGGTGTTGCGCCATTTCGAACTTACACTGCTCACAGAGCTGGGCTACAGTTTTGACATGGCCGTCGATTACCACACCGGCGAGACGGTACAGGAAGACGCCTGGTATCGCTATGACCCAGGCCAGGGGCTCACCGCTCTGAAGCCCGGACAGCCATTCACCTCGAGCGCCTTTTCCGGCGAGGATTTACTGGGTATCGCGCGTGGGGATTTCAGCGCGGCAGCACGCCGCGCATGCAAGCGACTTTTGCGTGAAGCCCTCGCGGAGCACCTCGGAGAAGCACCCTTGCGCAGCCGGGATCTGTTTCAGTCTGCAGTGGCGAACAGGGGCCCGGACAGTGGCCCGAAACAGGAAGAAGGGCTGTGATCTCCGTCGGAACCGACATTCTGCGCGTATCGCGTATCGAGGAGGTGGTGGCGCGTCAGGGTGAACGTTTTGTGCGGCGGATTCTCACGCAGTCGGAGCAGGCTGAGTACGCCAGCAGCAAGCAGGCGATCCGGTTGCTGGCGAAGCGCTTTGCCGCGAAGGAGGCGGTGGCGAAAGCACTGGGCACCGGCATCGGACGCAGTGTCAGTTGGCAGGATATCTGCGTGGAACACGACCCCTCGGGCGCCCCCAAAGTGGTGCTTAGCGGAGGTGCTCGCGCTGTGGCCCTGGCCCGCGGCGGCTCCCGTGTGGAACTGAGTCTCGCGGATGAACTCGAATATGTCGTGGCTTTCGCCGTGCTCGCTGCATGACGGGCGGGCAGTGCCTGATTTCGATATACTTACAGGCTTAAGTGAGCGGTGTCCCTGGTATGTCCGACTATCCAACCATAGAAGCCTGTATCGGCAATACGCCCCTCGTGCGTCTCCAACGATTGCCCGGCGATACCAGCAATACCCTGCTGGCAAAGCTGGAGGGCACTAACCCCGCGGGTTCTGTCAAGGACCGTCCAGCCCTCAGCATGATTGCGCAAGCACAGGCACGCGGTGAAATTTCACCCGGCGATACCCTTATTGAAGCGACCAGTGGCAATACCGGCATCGCGCTCGCCATGGCGGCGGCGATTCGGGGCTATCGGCTGGTTCTGATCATGCCATCCCACATGAGCGATGAACGTAAACTGGCCATGGCGGCCTACGGAGCGCGGCTGATTGAGGTGTCACAGGAAGAGGGCATGGAAGGCGCCCGTGACCTTGCGCTGAAGATGCAGTCGCAGGGGGAGGGCAGGGTTCTGGACCAGTTTGGCAATGCGGATAACCCTCGCGCTCACCGGGAGGGCACCGGGCCTGAGTTGTGGCAACAGACTGGTGGCAGTATCACACACCTGGTCAGTTCCATGGGCACAACCGGCACGATCATGGGTTGCTCCGCCTATCTCAAGGAACAGAATCCGGATATCCGGATAGTCGGTTTGCAGCCGGTGGAAGGCTCAAGCATCCCGGGTATACGGCGCTGGCCCGCGGCCTACATGCCGGGGATTTTCGAGGCGCAGCGGGTTGATCGAGTGATGGATATTTCCCAGCAGGAGTCGGAGGAAACCATGCGTAGAATGGCGTCCGAGGAAGGAATATTCTGCGGCGTGTCTTCGGGTGGAGCGGTGGCCGCGGCGTTGCGGCTGTCCAGTGAGGTGGAGAACGCGGTAATCGTCGCAATTATCTGCGATCGGGGCGATCGTTACCTCTCCACCGGTGTGTTCGATTAGTCCGGGAGTGCTGCGACAATGGTTCAGGTTCGACAGCAATCGTATTTCGATGCAACAGGCGGTGTAGATATTCAACGCTGGCTTGGGGAGCTTCCCATCGTCCTTGAGGATACGCACCGGGATCTACTGGCGCAGGCCTGCGAGATGGCGCGCGAGGTGCGTGGCAATCCCGCGGTGGACACTCGCGACTGGGCGGAGGAAAGCGACTGCCTGCTCACGGGTTTGGACATGGCACAGATTCTGGTCGATCTGCACGTAGATCCGGATTGTCTGGCTGCGGCGATACTCTACCGGGCAGTGCGCGAAGAGCGTGTCACCCTCGAGCAGATTGAACGGCGCTTTGGTGACAACGTAAGCCAGTTACTGCGCGGCGTTCTGCGCATGGCCGCGATAGGCGATCTGCCATTGAATCTCGATCGTCCCGTGCTCGGACAGGCGCATGGGCAGAAGGACAACGTGCGCAAGATGCTGATTGCGCTTGTCGATGATGTCAGGGTTGCACTCATAAAACTCGCCGAGCGCACCTGTGCACTGCGCGCGGTGAAAGATGATGAGCGGCGCCGTCGACAAATTGGTCAGGAGGTGTTTGAAGTTTATGCGCCGCTGGCGCACCGGCTCGGAATCGGTCAGCTAAAGTGGGAGTTGGAAGATTTATCCTTTCGTTATATCTACGCGGATGCCTACCGCAAAATCGCGCGTCTTCTGGACGGCAAAAGGCTGGAACGCGATCAATTCATTCAGCGAGTGACCGGCGAGCTCAGTCAGGTGCTGCGGGATGCCGGCATAAGTTTCGAGATCGGTGGTCGCGCCAAGCATATTTACAGTATCTGGCGCAAAATGCAGCGCAAAGGTATTGGCTTTTCGCAGGTCTACGATATCCGCGCCCTGCGCATACTGGTGCCAGAGGTGCGCGACTGCTATGCCACGCTGGGTCTGGTGCACGGGTTGTGGCGCAACATTCCCAACGAGTTCGACGATTATATTGCGAATCCCAAGGAGAACGGTTATCGCTCGCTGCACACGGCGGTCATCGGCCCTGAGGGCAAGGTACTGGAGGTACAGATTAGAACCGTGCAAATGCATCGGGAGGCCGAGCTGGGTGTTTGCGCGCACTGGCGATACAAAGGTTCCGATTCGGGCGGTGCCCTGGCCAGCACCTATGAAGAGAAGCTCGCCTGGCTGCGACAGGTGCTCGACTGGCATGAAGAGACCGGTGACGCTCGAGGCGTTGCCGAACAATTCAGCTTCGAGGTGGCGCAAGACAGGGTATACGCGTTCACGCCAGAGGGTGATGTTGTGAATCTTGCGCAGGGCGCCACCCCGCTGGATTTTGCCTACCACGTGCACACGGAGATTGGACACCGCTGTCGGGGCGCGAAGGTCAACGGCTCCATCGTACCCTTAACCTACCAGCTGAAAATGGGCGAGCGGGTTGAAGTGCTCACCAGCAAAGAGGCCATGCCCAGGCGGGACTGGCTGCAGCCCGGGCTCGGATATATCAGAACCTCGCGTGCTCGCGCGAAAGTACAGCACTGGTTTCGCTCGCAGGCCAGAGAAGACAACATCGCCGCGGGTCGCAATCTGCTGGATAAGGAGTTCAAGCGTCTGGCACTTACCAGTGTCGATTACCAGCGTATCGCGAAGAAGGTGCAGTGCAATTCAGTGGAGGATATGTACGCTGCCCTGGGGGCCGGTGATGTCTCTTCAATGCAGGTGATGAACGCCGCCCAGAGTCTGCTCCAGAACGCGCCTCACCCACAGTTGCGCCTCGCGAGCCCGGGTGTGGCCGGCCGTCGTGACCGTGTTTCGGTGAACGGCGTGGGCAACCTGCTTACGCATATGGCCGGCTGTTGCAAACCGGTTCCGGGGGATCTTATCAGTGGCTTTGTCACCAAGAATCGGGGCGTGAGCGTACATCGCCTGGACTGCGTGCGCCTGCTGAAACTGCAGCAGACGGCTTTTGAACGGGTTATCGATGTTACCTGGGGCGAAGCGTCGAGCGAGCAATATGAGGTGGATGTATCCATTGAAGCCTATGATCGACAGGGCCTGCTGCGTGACATCACCAGCCAGTTTGCCAATGCGCGACTGAATGTGTTGTCCATCAACACCTATACCAACAGGCAGAGCAATACCGCCACTATGCAGCTGCGCGTGGAAGTACCTGATCTCGGTTCTCTCTCGAAGCTGCTGGAACGTATTGAGCGGCTGAAGAATGTGATCAGTGTCCACCGGGTGTCTGATTGATGCCCCGTAATGAACAGCAGCGCTACCAGCTCACGGACCTGCTCAGGGTAATGCAGAGGCTCCGCGACCCTCGCACGGGCTGTCCCTGGGACATACGCCAGGATTTCATCAGCATTGTTCCGTCGACGCTGGAGGAATGCTACGAACTTGCCCACGCCATAGAGCAGGGTGATTTCGCACAGGTGGCCGATGAGTTGGGCGATGTGCTGTTCCAGGTCATTTTTTACGCGCAACTGGGGTCTGAGCAGGGCCTCTTCAATTTCGCTGATGTCGTGAATACCCTGGTGGAAAAGTTACTGCGGAGGCATCCCCACGTTTTTGGCGATGGAGAGATTGAAGGGCAGGTGGCAGACACCAGCACGATCGACGACGTCAGGCTGAGCTGGGAACGCATCAAGAAGGCAGAAAGAGTGGGGCGCAACGCCCCGGGAATTCTTGCGGACGTGCCCCTTGCCTTGCCTGCGTTACCGCGCGCCCAGAAACTGCAGAAACGTGTGGCTGCGGTGAATTTCGACTGGCCGGATAGCGCTGCCGTGATCACACGGCTTGAGGAAGAGATTGACGAGCTGCGCAATGCCATTGCGTCTGGGCACCCGGCTGACATTAATGACGAGATGGGCGATGTACTGTTCACCTGTGTGAATCTCGCTAGACATCTCGGGCTGGATGCGGAATCCAGTTTGCGCGGGGCATCCGCCAAATTCGAGCGACGTTTCGGTGCAATGGAATCGCTGGCGCTCGAAAATGACGTTTCGCTGGTCGACCTGGACACCACTAAACTGGATGAATACTGGCAGCTTGCCAAAGGCCTCGAATCTTAGCGGGCCTTGTAACCTATCGGTGCGCTGTGTATGGTTAGCGCGCTTTATTCATGACGATTTTATCCACGCTGCGCAGGATACTCTGTGCGCACATTCTTCCGAGGACACCAGGCAATGCGATTGATCTTACTCGGCGCCCCTGGCGCGGGCAAAGGAACGCAGGCGCAGTTCATTTGCGAGCGCTACGGCATTCCCCAGATTTCGACCGGCGACATGTTGCGGGCCGCAGTGAAAGCCGGAACAGCCCTGGGTCTGAAGGCAAAGGAGGTGATGGAAAGCGGTGGCCTGGTATCCGATGACATTATTATTGGCCTTGTGAAGGAGCGTATAGCTGAACCTGATTGTCAGTCGGGTTTTCTGTTCGATGGCTTTCCGCGAACAATCGTGCAGGCCGAAGCGATGGTGGATGCCGGTGTCGTTATTGATCACGTGGTAGAAATTGCAGTTGAAGATGAAGAAATCATTGCGCGTTTGAGTGGCCGTCGTGTGCACCCCGCCTCGGGTCGTATCTACCATATTGAGTACAATCCGCCAAAGCGTGAAGGTGTTGACGATGAAACTGGCGAGCCGCTTGTTCAGCGTGAAGACGATGCCGAAGAAACAGTGCGCAAACGTCTTGAAATCTATCACGCGCAAACCAGCCCCCTGATCGAGTTTTATAGCGGTATGACAGGTGCAAACGCACCAGCGTATCATCGAGTCGAAGGTGTTGGCTCGGTAGAAAAAATTCGCGACAGAGTGTTTGCTGCACTTGATGCATAGTGCGTTCACGTAGCGCTGCACTTGCGGAAAATTGAATTGCCGATTGTACTAACTCCCGCGGAAAAGCTGTAACTTGCACAGTTTTTCCGCCTTTACTTCTATTGTATCTATTTGCCTTTGTTGCTAGCTTTAGTGACGTTGTATTTTAAAAAAGCTTTAGGAGAAGTGCGAAATGGCAACTGCAAATAAAAAGGCGCCCGCAAAACGCGCGAAATCAAAAGCAACGCGTAAGAAAGCTCCGGCGAAACGAAAAGCCTCAGCAAAAAAAGCGGCTGGCAGCACACCGGTAAAACGCAAAGCTTCCGCGAAACGCAAAGCACCAGCGAAACGCAAAGCTCCCGCGAAGCGAAAAGCACCAGCGAAACGCAAAGCATCTACAAAGAAAAAGGCGCCGGCAAAGCGCACAGCCACTACGAAAAGTTCGATCCCCGCAACACCGACCATGACACCCGCCCTCGCACGCGCTCAAGAGGCGCTCGACAAGTTACAGAAGAGTGTTGATGCCGAGAAGAAATCTCTGGTGACGGCACGCAAGCGAGTAGAGCGCGCTCGTAAGGCCGCAAAGAAGAATGCGACAGCCACAAATAAACGCGCTGCGAAGGCGGCTTCAACTGCCGCAACTCGAAAGTCCATCAGGATAAAGACACTGCGTACCCGGGTGGCGGCGGCGAAGGAGCGAGCCTTGAAGCTTGCAGAAGATGCCAAAATCAGAGGAGCGAAGCTGGCGGCCGAGGAAAAACTGTTTGCTCGCCGCGCCGAACTCGCCGCGAAAGCTGAAGTAGATAAAATTGCGGAATTGGCGCGTCACGCCGAACGGTGGGCCAAAGCGCGTGCTGCAGCAGACGCCAAAAAGATTGCGAAGCTCGAGAAACGTGTTCTCAAGCAACTCGCGGTAGCGGAGAAGAAGGCGGCAAGTAAAGCGCGAGCGATGGAAAAGAAGGCTGAGGCGAAAGTGAAAGCCGCTAGCCGAAAGCTTCGCGCAAAAACCAAAAAGAAGGCGGCTGCAAAGAAAGCCAAAGTTTCGCCCAAGCGAAAGACCAAGGCCAAGGCCGCAAGCAAAGCCCGGCCGAAGAGCAAGGCAGGGGCTAAAACCAGGGCCAAGGCCAAGACCAGAACCAAGGCGAAGGCTCGTCCCGGTCCGAAACCGAAGGCTAAAGCCGCTGTGAAGTCGAAATCGGCCCCCAAGCGTCGAGCGAAAGCCAAAGCAAAATCCAGGGCCAAGACGAAGGCCAGTGCTGCGAGCTGAGCGCGTGCAATAAACCACGCACTGTGAAGACGCCAGGAACCGCTGATCATTCAGCGGTTTTTTTTGCGCCCTGCTTTTTGGGGCTGATTCGAAAGGTATCGACGTTAGGCTAGTCGCCTTCGTTGAGGTTTCTGAATGCCTCCCGACAGTCGGAAAAGTCTACCTCGGCTACCTGTTTAGCCAGGTACCAGCGATGCACCGCTCGCTCTCCCGCATCAAGAAAGGCCGGTAATGTCTGCAGGCTGGCATGACGAATGAGCGTGCAAAGGTACTGTGCCCGTTCACCATCATGTGCATAGCAGGCATCCAGCGCCGGGTTCGCGAGCATTGTACCGCGCAGCCGGCTCGCGAGGTCTTTCGGGAGTTGCGGCATGTCGCAGGTCACCACCAGCAGGTACTCCGTTTCAATTTCGGGTAGTGCCGCCTCGATACCAGCCAGGGGCCCCTGAAAATCCGTGCGGCCATCAGTAACGGTGGTTGAGGCGTATTTGAGATAGGTCGCCCGGTTGCGGTTGCAGCTGATTATGAGCGCACTGACCTGAGGCCTGATACGGCTGCATACGTGGGCGATCAGGGGTTTGCCTGCCCATGGAAGCAGACCCTTGTCGCGATGACCAACGCGTCGACCTGCGCCCCCGGCAAGGATAAGCCCGGTTATCTGACTGATTTCTTCCGCGTTGTCGGATCGCATCGTCCGGAGAGTGCCGCTAGGGGAGTGGCTGTGTGATAATTGTGTTCGTTCAGGTTAACAATTGCTGAAGGTGTTGGGTATTGTCAAAACGGCTTAGTTTGGATGGCGTGGATTGTGGGGTGCTCGCCCTGGAGACCTCTACTGACGCCTGTTCGGTTGCCCTTGCGAATGCGACGGGCACATCGCAGCGGCATGAGGTTGCCCCCCGGCAACACAGTCAGCGGTTGTTTGAATTGCTGGGTGAGTTGCTCCCGGTGGGAGGCCTGCGCGCCCAGGGTGTGCACGCCGTTGCCTATGGCTCGGGGCCGGGCTCTTTTACCGGGCTGCGGATCGCGGCCAGTGCCGCCCAGGGGCTGGCTTTTGCCAGCGGGCTGCCTGTGGTTCCCGTTCCGTCCCTCGCCGTGCTCGCCCAGAGCGCTCTCAGAATGGGGCGGCTTGAGGAATGCGATACTGCACTGTGTCTGGTGGATGCGAGGCTGAACGAAGTATATGCGGCGGTATACAGTTTTACGGGCGGATATGCGGTGCTGCAGCAGGGCCCCTGGGCCTGCGCGCCGGAAAAACTGGCGCTTGAGGGTCGTGCCCCGCTGGTTGCGGTGGGCGACGGGTGTGCCCAACTCAGCAGAAGTAGCGCTGTTTTGCGTCACCGCGTTCGCGCGGTGCATCCGGAGCTACTGCCCCACGCGCTGGATGTGATTCCGCTGGCGCGCCAGCTCTTCGCCCGGGGTGCCTCCCAGACGCCCGCGGAAGTCAATCCAGACTATGTGCGCGACGAGATCAACTGGAAGAAGCTGTCTGAGCAGGGCCGGCAACAGTGATCGAACTGTATCAGGCTGTATTGTTGGCCTTGCTGCAGGGCTTGACGGAGTTCCTGCCAATCTCAAGTTCGGCCCACCTGGTCATCCCCACGCTGGTGATGGGTTGGCCCGACCAGGGCGTGGCGTTTGATGTGGCGGTGCATGTGGGTACGCTTGCTGCGGTACTGCTCTACTATCGCGATGACTTGCAACGCATGGCGCATGCCTGGTTTCTCTCGCTGCTCGGCCGTCCTGCATCAGAAGATAGCCGGCTCGTCTGGTACCTTGGCATCGCGACGATTCCTGCCGGGCTCGTTGGCCTGCTCGCGGGTGGGTTTATCGAGACTCAACTGCGCACCCTGCCGGTCATTGCCGCCACCACGCTGATATTCGGTATCTTCCTGGGCATCGCGGATGCGCGTGCCAGACGCGCCCCGGTCGAAGGCCGCGGGCTGAGCCTCAAGCTGGCGTTACTCATTGGCGCGGCGCAGGCGATGGCGCCGATACCGGGCGTGTCTCGCTCGGGCGTTACCATCACTGCGGCATTATTGCTGGGCATGAGCCGGCAGGCGGCCGCGCGTTTTTCGTTTCTGCTCTCGATCCCAATTATTCTCAGCGCGGGCGCGCTCAAGACCTGGGATCTCGCGACATCTGCCGCAACAGTAGACTGGCTGTCGCTGGGTGTTGCTGCCGTGCTCTCGGGACTGACTGCCTATGCCAGTATTGCGCTGTTCCTGCGCCTGCTCGACCGTGTTGGACTCATGCCGTTCGTCTATTACCGTATTGTCCTGGCAGGCCTGTTGTTCTGGCTCTGGTATGTGCAGTAGAAGGAGAAGCAGATTGAATATTGGATTTATTGGTCTGGGTGTCATGGGGTATCCCATGGCGGGCCACCTGCAAATGGCGGGCCATAGCGTGCGCGTCTACAACCGTACAACGAGCAGGGCGGAGCAGTGGGTAGCGCAGTATGGCGGGGAGCAGGCGTCCAGCCCGGCGACCGCGGCCGAGGGCGCGCAGCTGGTCTGCCTGTGTGTCGGCAACGATGATGACGTTCGCAGCGTGGTGTATGGCGAATCCGGTGTGCTGCGCGGTATATCGTCCGGCGCTGTAATCGTCGATCACACAACGGCCTCTGCCGACCTCGCCAGCGAGCTCGCACGGGCAGCCGCTGAATTCGGTAGCGGATTTCTCGACGCGCCGGTCTCCGGCGGGCAGACCGGTGCCGAGAACGGCCGGTTGACGATCATGGTGGGCGGCGAGCCGGAAGTTTTCGCGAAAGTAGAACCAACCCTGCAGGCGTACGCCCATTGTGTGCGCCTCCTCGGTGGCGCAGGTAGCGGACAACTAGCCAAAATGGTGAATCAGATATGTATTGCCGGAATCGTGCAGGGCCTCGCCGAGGCTATGGCTTTCTCAGAGCAGGCCGGGCTGGATACTGCGGCGGTGCTGGAGGTTATTTCGCGCGGGGCTGCACAGTCGTGGCAGATGGACAACCGCCACCAGAGTATGCTGGCCGGGCACTATGATCACGGCTTTGCAGTCGACTGGATGCGCAAGGATCTTGGCATGGTGCTCGCTGAAGCCGAAAGGATGACTTTGCAGTTGCCGTTGACTGAAATGGTGGATCAGTTTTACGCACAGGTGCAGGCCATGGGTGGCTCGCGCTGGGACACCTCCAGCCTGTTTGCGCGAATGCAGGCAGAAGTACAAAATACGGCGGCATCTTCGCAAACGGTGGGGCAGGATTCAGCGCATGAATAAAGACGCATTCAACCAGGAGCTCTGCGATTTTCTGGCAAGGGCCACCACGCCTTTTCATGCCGTCAGGGAAATGGCGCGAAGGCTCAATGCCGCTGGATTCACGCGCCTGAACGAAGAAACCGGCTGGGCTGTAACGCCCGGCGGACGCTATTACCTGACCCGCAACGACAGCTCTATCATAGCTTTTGTGGCAGGCCTCGAGGATTCCGTTGCACAGGGTGTGCGTATCGTTGGCGCGCACACCGACAGCCCCTGCCTGATGCTCAAGCCCTCTCCGGAGGTGCAGCGCAGCGGGTATCTGCAACTGGGCGTGCAGGTATACGGTGGCGCGCTGCTGAATCCCTGGTTCGACCGCGATCTGTCTCTCGCCGGACGGGTCACTTACACAGGCGAAGACGGCGAACTGCATTCGGCTCTGGTGGACTTTCAGCGGCCCGTGGCCGTCATTCCAAGCCTGGCTATTCACCTCGATCGCGAGGCCAACCAGAACCGGAGTGTTAACGCGCAGACCGACATCATGCCACTGCTGGGAAGCACTGGAGCTCACAGCGAATTCGACCTTCGGGCCCTGCTGCGCGAGCGACTACTTCAGGAGCATCCGGAGAACTCCGTTCACACCGTGCTGGATTATGAGCTCTGTTTTTATGACACACAGGCCCCGGCCCTGGTCGGCCTGCAGCGTGAGTTCATAGCATCGGCGCGCCTTGACAATCTCCTCAGCTGTTTTACCGGTTTGCAGGCGCTGTTGAATGCCGAAGGAGCCGTCAGTGCGCTACTGGTGTGCAACGATCACGAGGAAGTGGGCAGCCAGTCGGCGTCGGGCGCTCAGGGGCCCTTTTTATATTCGGTCCTGCGACGCCTCGCGGAATCTGAACAGAGCTATGCTCGGATGGTGGAGCGCTCACTGGTTATTTCAGCCGACAATGCACACGGAGTGCATCCGAATTACGCGGACAAGCACGATGAGAAGCATGGACCCTTGCTCAATGGTGGCCCGGTCATCAAGGTCAACGCCAGTCAGCGCTACGCGACCAACAGTGAAACCAGCGCGATGTTCCGCCAGCTGTGCTCTGAGGCGAAGGTTCCAGTGCAATCTTTTGTCGTACGCAACGACATGGCCTGTGGCAGCACGATCGGGCCGATTACGGCAGGTGCTACCGGTATTCGCACGCTGGATATCGGCGTGCCGACCTTTGCGATGCACTCGATCCGGGAACTCGCCGGCGCGTCGGACGCGCATGCGTTGTCCCGGGTACTCTGCGGCTTCTACAATCGTTGCGGACCGCTGTCGGCGCGCTCCCGGGATGGCCTCTAGGCGGCAATAGCAGTATCATTTGCCCCTTTTTGCAGGCGACCATTTTCCATGCGTAAGCAGCGAATTCTGACCGGCATCACCACGACTGGCACACCGCATCTTGGCAACTATGTGGGTGCCATTCGCCCCTCGGTCGCAGCCTCCCGTGATCGCACGCTGGAATCGTATTTCTTTCTCGCGGACTACCACGCATTGATAAAATGCCAGGATCCGGAGCAGGTCAGGCAGTCCAGCAAGGAGATCGCTGCAACGTGGCTGGCTCTGGGCCTGGATACGGACAACGCGGTGTTTTACCGCCAGTCTGATATTCCCGAACTACCGGAACTCACCTGGATCCTCAGTTGCAGCACCGCCAAGGGGCTGATGAATCGCGCGCATGCCTACAAAGCGGCGGTGCAGGCCAACGAAGCGGCGGGTGAAGATGCCGATTTTGGTATCACCATGGGTCTGTTCAGTTACCCGGTGCTAATGGCCGCGGACATGCTGATGTTCAACGCTGAAAGAATCCCGGTGGGCAGGGATCAGATCCAGCACGTGGAGATGGCGCGGGACATCGCCCAGCGTTTCAACCACAATTTTGCCGAGCTTTTTACCCTGCCGGAGGCAGTGGTTGAAGATGATGTCGCCGTGTTGAATGGCCTGGATGGCCGCAAGATGAGCAAGAGCTACAACAATACCATCGCGTTATTTCAGACCGAAAAGCAGTTGCGCAAGTCGATCAACCGTATCAAAACCAATCTGCTGGAGCCCGGTGAACCGAAAGACCCCGACAGCTCTACCGTGTTTCAGATATGGGCGGCCTTCGCGTCTGTCGACGAAATCGCCCGCATGCGCAAAGCGTTCGCTGAGGGTATAGCCTGGGGTGAAGCCAAGAAGCAGCTCTTTGAGCTGATCAACGCGGAACTCGCCGAAGCGCGCGAGCAGTATGCACGCCTTATGAATGATCCGGGTTATATAGAGAATGTGCTGCAGCAGGGTGCCCAGCGTGCGCGTGAACACAGTAGCAGTCTGTTGGCGAAAGTGCGCATGGCGGTGGGTATCGACGCCATTGGATAACCGCTGTCGGCAAGGCGCCTCTCAATCGGGTGCTCCGGCCAGATCTTCCGGCAGTGACCGTGCGGCGAGCAGAAAATGACACGCAGACCATGCCATCACTGCC